>Ga0335080_10001276_pt1 | contig 24374 bp, 15 predicted proteins | sample Lox_Sample_34_FD_206720 | JGI IMG/M metagenome (GOLD analysis project Ga0335080, IMG submission 206720) | Soil microbial communities from Loxahatchee National Wildlife Refuge, Florida, United States - Lox_Sample_3.4 | ecosystem: Environmental > Terrestrial > Soil > Wetlands | place: USA... | reverse complement strand
ACAGCAAACCGGGGTGGTATCCCCAGTTGCAGCGATCGCCAGCGGGAGTAAGCCTCCCACAGCCATAATCGCGACCAAAAATGTGGCAAAGATCCGCCGCATGATTCGGCGGATAGTACCACAACCGAGGCCCGCGGAATACCAGATCGACATGGAATCCATCGTCGCAGAGCACACCTGCGACAATTTGCCGCACATCTGTATGTCCTAAGTGCTGGTTCAATGAATGAATCTAGCCCATCGGCACGACAAAAGAGAGTTCGATGGCTTCATTCGACAACTACACCTGGAAGAGACGGTCTCTGTTCCCGCTAAGCACACCCTTCTATCGTTTTCACCTCTACTTGATGGCTCTCTTGCTGTCCTTACTTGCATTACCTGTGGATTCACGGCCTCCCTCGCAGAGCGACGCCGCCCGGATCAAGAAATTGGAAGATTCGTTGCTCTCTCCATGCTGCTACGGTGAGCCAGTTTCGAGGCACATGAGCGAAATAGCATTTAAGATAAGGAAAGAAATCGAGGAAAAGGTACGTGTCGGGCGGTCCGATCGAGAAATCCTGGACTATTACAAACAACTCTATGGAGAACGTATACTACTCGAACCCGAGGGAGCAAAACGAACGGCGCTGTACTCTGTGCCTATACTGCTGTCCTTGGCTGGCCTTGCCTTAGTGGTCTTCTTCCTGTGGCATTCGCTGCGGAGGCCTAACACTAGCAGCCGGACCGGCGCCACTAAAAGTTTCGTCGACCCCAGGATTGCCGAGATAATCCGAAGTGCAACCGACACGTGACAAACGCTTGCCGTCGGTTTGTTGATCGACAGTCGCGACCAGCAGCTCTATTCCAACCTTGCCGCAGTTCGCTAAGCTACAGGGCGGTTGCATCGCGACAAGTAAACAGTCCATCCTTGGACATATGTCCCGGTTCCCGGCTAATCAAAAACTCTGGTCAATTCACTTCTGTCGATTCGTATGCGGCCTGATTGTGCTTATGTCGTTGTCGCAATCTCTGCCGGCCCAATCTGGCTCGAACGACATTGCATTTGACGCCTCGATTCCTCCGGCCCCGCCCCAACCTCTTTCACTGACCATGGGAGGGGTTTCACCTCTCGGCCATCGGCTCGAAGGCAATTCCCGTTATCTCACTCTAGATGGCAAGCCTTGGCTTCCCGTCATGGGTGAATTCCATTTTTCTCGATATCCCGAGTCGGAATGGGAAGAAGAACTGCTAAAGATGAAAGCCGCCGGCGTGCAGATCATAGCGACTTACGTCTTTTGGATTCATCACGAGGAGATCGAAGGGCAATTCGATTGGACCGGCCGGCGCGACCTCCGCCATTTCATCGAGCTTTGCGCCAGGCACCAACTCTATGCTTTTGTTCGCATCGGCCCATTCGCGCACGGCGAGGTTCGCAACGGCGGGTTTCCGGACTGGGTAGTTCAAGCGGGTTCGACTCGCCGCAATTCGCCCCAGTACTTGGTGCATGTGGAGCGCTATTACAACGAGATTGGTCGGCAGCTTCACGGATTGCTCTGGAAAGACAGCGGCCCGGTGATCGGTGTGCAACTTGAAAACGAGTACTTCCTCAAAGGTCCGGATGCCGGCGCCAATCACATCGCTGCGCTCAAGAAACTGGCGACCGCAGCAGGGCTGGAGGTTCCGCTGTATACGGTCACCGGCTGGGAACATGCGGATTACCCGCAAGACAAAGTACTCCCAGTGTTCGGAGTTTATCCCGACGAATTCTGGAGCAGTTCACTTCAACCGCTTCCTCCTAGTTATGCCTATTTGTTCTCATTTCCAGATGAAGTGGCAAGGTCATCGGATTCCCTCATGGCTGGCGTTGCGGCGCCAACTTCACGGCCGCAACTGCTTGCGGAAGCCGGCGGTGGAATGCAGGTGGCCTATCACAGGCGCCCTGTGGTATCCGCAAAGGACGTTGCGGCGATGGCCATTACGCAGCTCGGTTCGGGCGCCAATCTTTACGGTTACTACATGTTTCACGGCGGAGAAAATCCGATTGGCAAGAAGTCCACAATGCAAGAATCCGCTGCGACAGACGGCGTCTACGATCTTCCCGTGATTTCCTATGACTTCCGTGCTCCGCTTAGCCAATATGGCGAACTGCGTCCTTCTTATCGCCAACTCAAATCCATTCACTATTTTTTGAATCAGTTCGGGGATCGACTTGCTCCGATGACGGTTTACCGTCCTGACCGCGTACCTTCGGGACCTGAAGATGCCTCGACGCCGCGAGTCGCGCTTCGGTCTGATGGTCATCGCGGCTTTCTGTTCTTGAACGACCATCGCCGAGACTACCCGCTCGAACCTCTAAAAGCGCTGCAACTGCACATTAAGCTCGAAGGAGAACAGCAGACTGTTCCGAACCATCCCATCGACATTCCCGCCGGCTCCTATGCTATTTGGCCGATTAACCTGGACCTGTACGGGATTAACTTGAAATTTGCCACGGCACAGTTGCTATGTAAGCTTGGCGACTCCAACTACAGCTATTTCTTTTTTTTCGCGCCCTCCGGTATCCGCTCCGATTTTTCGTTCGAGGTCTCGACTATCGACTTGCTGCACGCCACCACTGGAGTCACGACAAAGCGTCATGGGCAATGGGAAGTGTCGCGGGTTCGTCCTGGTCTGAAACCTGCGATCGAGCTTGTCGGCAAAGGCGGGAATCACGTTGCCATCGTACTTCTGTCCGAGGAGCAGGCAGAGAATCTGTGGCGCGCGTTTGATGATTCAGCCCAGCTTGTGTTCTCTCCCGCCGATGTATTTTTCGAGAAGTATGCGATTCACTTTCGCGCTACAGATCCTGCGCGCCTTGTGTACGGCATGTTTCCACCACTGACCACAGTCTCAGCGCTAAGTCTTAGTTGGCGCAAAAAAGATCCACTTTTCGAACAACATCCGCTGGACGTTAGGCCCAACGACGTCCGAATTTCCTGGGAACAACTTCAGCCGGCCTCAGTGGTTCCACCAATTCGCCGCGGCGCTTACAATGCCCTCGCTCCAATGGATGCCGACTTCGCTCAGGCAGCCGCGTGGCAGGTAGCGATTCCAGAGCACGCTCTCGATCGCCTCGCCGATTTGTTTCTAGAAGTCCGCTATCAGGGCGACGTGGCTCGCCTTTATGATGGTGACCGATTGCTGGATGACAATTTCTTCGACGGAAAGCCTTGGCGCATCGGATTGAGGCGTTTTCTCGCCAGTTCTGGGCCTCACAGCTTTCAAATCAAGATCATCCCACTACAGAAGAAAGCACGGGTTTTTTTGCCGGAAGACGCATGGCCAAAGTTCGGAGCCAACGGTGACGTCTGTCACATCGAGAGCATCAGGGCGATTCCCATTTATCAAGCTAACCTGACTTCTCCGTACTGACTTGACGCGCGTTGGATAATCGAAGGCGTGAGCTACCTTTCCTTAATCCGCAAAGTATTCGTCATTTTCTGTTTATTATTTGCCTTTAGTGCACCGATTTTCGGCGCTCCGCACGTTTCGCATCTCTTCAGCGACCATATGGTGCTGCAACGTGAAATGCCGATCCGCATCTGGGGAACCGCTGACGCCGGAGAATCCATAAGGGTGACTCTGGCAGCCGAATCTCGCAACACCACCGCATCGGGAAATGGGCACTGGAGCGTTGCGCTGCCCGCGCTGCCCGCCGGGGGCCCCTTCCTCCTTGAGATTCGTGGCAAGGGCACACTTCGCTTCACGGACGTCATGATCGGTGAAGTTTGGGTTGCCTCAGGCCAATCCAACATGACATATGCGCTGTCAGGCGCGGCCACGGGACCGCAAGCTCTGGCTCAGGCAGAAGATCCACAGTTGCGGTTCTTTACGGTCCCGAAACGCATGGCCCTTTCGAATCAATCCGACACTCTTTCCGCATCCTGGCAGATCTGCAACAATGACAGCGCCAAGGAATTCTCCGCCGTTGCGTATTTCTTTGCGCGCGATCTCCGCCGAGCTTTGAATGTTCCCGTGGGCGTTATTCTCTCTGCATGGCCCGGTACAGCCGCAGAAGAATGGACCCCGCCCGGACCTTTGAAGAACGAGCCCGTTCTCGAGCCGATCGTGGCACGCTGGAATAAATCGTCTGCCGCGGAGAAATTGTTCGCCGCAAAGGGGCGAAGTTTTTCTCTGGAGTTCAGCGATTTCGAACTGCTGCCCGCCGATCCTTCAGCGGCACCCGTCACTTTGAGCAACTTCGATCAAGGTTCTTCGCAAGTGTCCACGGGTGGAAGTTGGTCCTATTCCTGGTCCGGCGCGCCACAGACTTCGTTCACACTCGTGCCTCCCAGCCGTAACGGCAAAGGTTACGCCGCACAGATTTCCGGAGTGCTCGACGCCGCGAGCGACTCGCGCTGGGAAGTGCAGCTTCATCCCCATGTGCCGACCGATCTTTCCACCTATTCCGGTGTTCGCTTTTGGGTTCGCGGAAGCGGCGCCTTCGTTTTTCAATCACTCCAACCCACCATCACGGACTGGGACAATTACCGCACGGAAGTTCTTTACGCTGCACCAGCATGGAAACAGGTCACCATTCAGTTCAAGAATTTGAAGCAACAGGGTTGGGGTGTCCACCACGACCTCACCCTCGACCAGATGTCCGGTTTTTCCATTTCCGCCATGACCGAGCTTGGCGACCCGCCGCGCCCTCCGTCGGGTCTTTTCTTTGCGATGATCGCTCCTCTCGTTCCATACGGCATCCGCGGCGCTATTTGGTATCAGGGAGAGAGCAACACTCAGCGCGCTTTTCAGTACCGCACTTTGTTGCCCAGCCTTATTCAAGGCTGGCGATCGGCGTGGCACGAGCCAAATTTCCCTTTCGTGATCGTGCAGCTTCCGAATCAGGGCAACACGGAAGAGTTCGCCGATTCCTGGTGGGCGGAATTACGGGAAGCGCAGCTCTTCACTCTACAAACAGCGCCGAACACCGGCCTCGCCGTCACCATTGACGTCGGCGAAGCTGCCAATCTCCATCCAGCGCGCAAGGAAGAGATCGGTTCGCGCCTTGCTCTCTGGGCGCTCGGAACTACTTACGGACAGAAACTCGAATACTCCGGCCCACTGTATCTGCATTCCAAAACCGAAAATGGTGAAGTGCAAATCTCGTTCACGCATGTCGGCACCGGCCTTGCTGTGCATGGAGATTCCTTGACCGGATTCACAATCGCTGGCGCCGACAAGAAATTCCATCGCGCCACAGCGAGAATCGAGGGCGATACAGTGGTTGTCTCCAGTGCCGATGTTCCGGCTCCAGCGGCTGTTCGCTATGGTTGGGCTGACAGCCCCGATTGCAATCTTTTTAACAAGGACGGATTGCCGGCCTCACCATTCCGCACCGACGACTGGCCTGGCGCCACGGTCTCGAATCGATAAATATGAATACCAGTCGTTCGATCTACGAAGGGATGTCAATGAACACCCGCCTATTGATAGCCACCAGTTCCGTTCTTTTATTGCTCGCGTCGTTCGCTGCGCACGCGCAATCGCCTGCGGTAGCACCAACTCTCTCCACGTCTTCCACGTGGGATCCGTCGAAACTTGGCGAGACTCTTCTGAGAGATCCCGTGTGGGTCTACAACGATTGGTCCTCCTACGATGAACTTTCCGACAACATCCCGCTGACAGAAGAACTAGCGATGAAGGAGTTGAACGAGATCGTTCGCCTCAAAAAGTATGGAGTCCACTTCGACTACTACATGATGGACGCTTTCTGGTTTGATCCGGACGGTGGCTACCGCACCTGGCGCAAACCGAACTGGCCCGATGGCCCCGATCGCTGGATCGCCGCCTGCCAGCAGAACAGGCTGAAACCCGGACTCTGGTTCAGCACGAACACGCTGGTCAAAATCAACGCCGCACCCCAATGGAAAGACTCGCTGAACTCCAAGGGCGGCTCCATGTCCTTTGCCGACGGCGGGTTTCTACCCGATTTCATCGATGTGCTGCAGTATTGGTATGGCCGCGGCATCCGCGCCTTCAAATTCGATTTCGTCGATCTGGACGCCGCCACTTCCGCCCACGAGCACGCCTTTTCCCGCGACGAGATTCGCCAGCGCAACGCAGATGCTTTTCGCGAAGCATTGAAGAAATTCCGCGCCAAGAATCCAGATGTCCTGCTCGTCGCCTTCAACGGTTTTGGCGGCGACATGGAGTCTACCGCCGGGCCGTTCCCCTTTCGCAATCCCGTCGACCTCCGCTGGCTCGAAGTGTTCGACTCCATGTACTCCGGTGATCCCCGTCCCTCCGATGTACCGGAAACCAATTTCTGGCGGTCCATGGATATTTACAGCGACCACATGGTGCGCCGTTATGAACAAAGCGGGCTTCCTCTCGAACGCATTGATTCCACCGGCATGATGATCGGCAACACCGGCACGATTTACTACCGCAAGACCAATGCCTGGCAGGGAATGTTGTGGGGCATGATGGCCCGCGGTGGTTGGGTCAACACCATCCACGGCAACCTGGAATTCCTCGACGCCGAAGAGGCGAGTTGGTTCGCTCGCGCCCAGCATCTTTTCGCCGCGCTTCAGGCCGAAGGCCGTACCAAAACGTTTGGCGGTATTCCCGGCAATGTAGAGCCTTACGGTTTTGGCTCATTCGACACGACCGGCTCCGTCTATACCGTGGTGAATCCGTCGCAATTAGTACAGCAGATCACGTTGCCCCAATTGTCTCGAGTGCAACCGCCGCTTGGTGCTGGTGAAATCATCTTCCGCGATGCTGGATTCGTGCCGATTCTCCGGGGCGATCGAGTCACGCTAGGGCCTGAGCAAATGGCTGCCGTTGGCTTCGGCCGTTACGCCACGGCCCAAATGAATTTCGGCGTACAGCAAGACGTCATCATTCCGAAATCCATTACAGCCATTCCTGCAGACTTTCAGCCAGCCGGAAACAACGCTGTCCAGGCCACTTTCGAGCCGCCTGCGCACGGCGACGTGCGAGTGATTTTTCAGCAGCGCGACGAGCAGGGAAACATAACGCGTAGTTGGCCCGGCGGCCCACCCAATGGAAAATCTGTTGCCACCGTACTGAAGATTTCCGCCGAACAAAATGGTAAGCCCCTTCCCGTCACGATTCCCTATGACAAACTCGTCTGGAGCGGGCTGTCTTGGGGAGCGGGCGAAATTCCTGCCGACAAACTGACGAAATCGGGTCCCATTACCATTCGATGCTCCTCTGAAGAAAAGGGCGCCGTCCGCTTCGAAGCGCAACTGTATGTGGTCACTTACTGATCGGCATTCTGCTATCTGCGAACAACAGCGAATGCGAGCGTAGCGCTAGTTTGCCTTGATGCTTACTACCGCTACGGCAAACGGCCCGAGAACGATCTGGTCTTGCGTCAGAGCACTGGCAGAGATGGTTTGTCCTTTTTGCGATAGATCGACGGCACGCATGCTGGCGCCTTGTGAGCCGGATAGTTTTATTGTCAGCGAATGATCTCGTTTGTTTACGAGTAGCACCTTGCGCGTGCCATTGTTGGAGAGAAACGCCTGTGCCGAAACATAGGGCGTCGAACTTTTCGTCTCGACCATTCGATCGCCCGGAATAAAGCTGTCTTTGATGAGCTTCAAAACGAAATAGCGGGCATTCGGCTCTCCCGTCTCCCAATTCAGCATCGTGACGCTGGGAAACTGAGTTGGAAATCCCATCAACTGCGAAGAGCCAAGAATTTCCACTCCTTCTCGTGCGAGCCCGATATAGAGGTGAGCAAACACCGCGCCGCACAGGTTCCAATACGAAGGATAAATCGAGTCACCTCTTGCTCCTTGCCCGATGTCTTCGGGCAAGATGCAGCCGGCTTCATTCACGTCTGTCCATGTACCGGGAGAGTGGCGATGTCGAATCTCATTCATAAACCGAACCGAGTTCAAGAACGCGTCCGCCTGGTCGAAAAATGTGAACGGATGAATCTCGGCTGTCTGGTCAGCCGTTGGAACCGCATAAAAATGATAGGAGATCATCTGTGGCGGCGTGGGAGAGGAGTGATTTTGCAGGTTCAGAAAGTAATCGAAGAAGCCGGGGCTCTTCGTCGGCTCGGCCAATGACATCCCCACAAACCCAGTTTCCGGTGAAACCTCGTGAACCGCTCGAGTAATCGCGTCGTAAAGCCGTGTGTACTGTTCCGGCGACAGCCCATGCTCGTATTCGGGCTCGTTCAACACTTCCCAATAGTCGATTTTAAAATGATGCGGCGAGTCGTGCCGCACACCATATTCGTCGACGAATCCGCCGCGCGTGTACCAACTCACCAGCCGGGCGAAGTAGTCCGCCACTTCCTTGCCGCTCGGATCACGCAATTCGGTTCCTTGTTCGTACTCCCAGCAAACGTCGTTGGGGTTCGACGGAACTTGCACGGATTCCTTTGTTTTGAACATCCATTGAGGAATCGTGCTGAAATTCAACATCACGCGCCGGCCGACGGAAGCGTGGAAAAAATCCAGCACTAGCGGATCGATCAACGAGAAATCCCACGATGTTTTCCCGTCTGCAGGCGGTTCGAGTTCCGCAACTCCCAGTCGTGGATACGGGTACCAGGGCACAAAGCGTACGTAGTCAGCCTGAAGGGCGCGCAAACTTTCCCAGGCATTGTTGTGTATCGGGGAGGCGGGCCGCAACGGTGGGTTCACCACCACTTGGAGGGTAGGGACAGTCTTCAGCGCTCCCTCGTCTTTCTCCCAAGCGACGCTAATGGTGGGCGCGGGCTGCTGGGCCGCCAGACAAACGGAAAGAAACAGCATGCAGCCTAAACACGCGTATCGGAGCCGCCGCAAACACTTCGAGACCAGCTCTTTCTTTGACATCAACTCTCCTGCCCACCCGCCGGCTGCTCGAAGGAATTCAAAGAAAACGTTTACCCATATCGACTTACCAGTGAATAGAATCCATCCGTAGGCAGGCGAGCGGATCGCCGTGCTGGCCCCCACTTGTATCAGACTTTTTGCTCCCTTGCATCGATTTTCCTTGACATTGCCCGTTTATGAGCATAGGTTTCGGGTATCAAGGGGTGCAGGGTGTACCCCTTTCTTTTTCGCTTTATAAAGTAAACGTTTACTTTCTGCCTCTGATATGGAGTGGAGGTTTCCCAGCATGAACGCTTTCCGCTTTTCCCTCGCTCGTTTCTTCAGTCTTTTTCTCGCGCTTCTTTTGCTTGCGATTTCTGCTTCAGCTCAGACCAACCGCGCCAGCATTAAAGGCACGGTCACCGATCCCACCAAAGGTGTGATCGCTGGCGTGGATGTCACGGCCCGCAATGTCGCCACCAACGTCGAGAGCACCACTACAACGAATGACGATGGCCTGTACTTGATTCCCAACCTGCCGCCGGGCACTTACGCGCTCACCTTCCGTAAAAGCGGTTTCAAAGAAATCACCCAGCCCGCCATCGCGCTCATTTCCACGCAGGTCGCTGGCATCGATGTCACCATGCAGCTCGGCTCCGCTACCGAAAACATCACCGTGACCGCCGAAGCGCCTGTCCTCGATACGGAGAGCACCGCCGTAGGCACCAACATGAACGGCAAAGTTGTGACCGACCTTCCTCTCAGCATTTATGGAGGCGGGCGCTTCGTCGAAAATTTTGCCGTCGCGCTGACTCCCGGATATTCGCCGATCAGCAGCCCTTACGGCGCGGTGGTGAATGGTTCGCAATGGTTTACCAAAGACTTTACCGTTGATGGTACTTCGGCGACCGCATCGATCCGCGGCGACTCTATGGAGACCGGCCCCAGCATGGAAGCTGTGCAAGAATTGCAGGCGCAAACCAGCGGATTGGATTCGGCCAGCGCCATCACCAATGGCGGCGTGATGAGCTTCACCCTGAAGTCAGGAACGAATCAGTTTCACGGCTCGCTGTTTGGATACGGCCATAACGAATTCCTCGACGCCAACACCTGGACCAATGACCTGACCGGCACGTCAAAGCAGGAAGCGCGAGCGTGGGATTATGGCGCGAGCTTGGGTGGACCCATCCTGAAAGACAGGCTCTTCTTTTTTGGCACGTTCGAACGCTACACACAGAACGATTTCACTCTGGGTGGATTTACGCAATCTGTGCCGACCACCGCGATGCTGAACGGCGATTTCAGTGCCCTCCTCGATACCTCCACTGTCCTCGGTACAGACAGCGCCGGCAACACGATTTATAAGGGAGCTATTTTCGATCCCACGACGGGTAATGTGTTCACGGGGAACATCATTCCCACGGACCGGTTCAGCAGTGTTTCGCAGAAAATCGTCGATATCTACAAACAAGATTATCCACCGCAGCAGGGCGGCCTGAACGGTAACAACCGCTTCCCGATTAGCAATTCTCCGGACCAAACGCCCAATCAGGCCGTCGTCAAGCTTGACTATAATTTGAGGAAAAACGACACGTTGTCAGGCTCATGGGTCTATAACAACAGGCCGCGTACCCTTTTGGATAGCGGCGGGATTTGGCAATACGGCTCGACCGACGGCGGACCACTGGCGAATGCCCGGCTGCAGGTTGTTAAGTCGAACCAGTTCCGCCTAAGCGAGGCTCATACCTTCACTCCCACGTTGGTCAATGTCTTCAACCTGACCTACAACTGGTATTGGAACGGCAGTTCCCCTGCCTCCAGTGGTACAGACTGGAACTCCGAACTAGGTTTTGGATCCACGGGCGCCAACAATTTTCCGCAGATCTCATACGGTGGTTCGGTTAACGGCATCGGAATTACCGACATCGGTAATAAGTGGCAAGGACATTCGACGGGTGCCACCTGGATCACAGGGGACGCCGTGACATGGACCAAGGGGCGTCACACCCTGTCTTTCGGAGGAGACTTCCGCGCTTATCAGGTCAATAGCCACAGCGGGTCTGGCGCGAACGGTTTCAGTTTTTCGCCCAACACGACCAACGGGGGATTTTCGGGGCAAGCCGGTTTTGGTTTTGCATCATTCCTTCTTGGTGACGTTTCGACAGCAAACCAGACCACCGCGTTCGACCTTTACGGCCGCCGCAAGTCGATGACTCTTTTCGCGCAAGACAGCTACAAACTTTCGCCGAAATGGACCATCACCGCGGGTCTGCGCTGGCAATATGCTTGGCGCTATCACGAGAAATATGGACACTGGGCAAACTTCGATATGAGCCAGATCGATCCGACATACGGATATCCGGGGGATTTGGTTTTTGCCAACGGCAGTGGCGACAGCTTCGAGAAGAAAGAATACTGGGATGGTTTCGGGCCTCAGATCGGCTTCGCATACTCGCCCACTCCAAAGTGGGTTGTTCGGGGCTCCTTCAGCCTGGCGCTGACACCGGCGCCTGGTCCGTACTTCGATGGCGTTCCGAATGGCTTTGCTCCGGGATTCCAGGGCATCAATTCCGTAAACAGTCCATTCAACTGGGATGGCGGCTACCCGGGTGTGTACCAGCCGGGCAATAAGAATGTGGACCCCTCGACGGTGTTCGGATTGACCTACGTCGATCCGCACGCATTGATGCCGTCCTATGCGGATACTCTCAATCTCGGCGTCCAGTACGAATTGACACCCACCATGCGCGTCGAGGTGGCCTATGTGGGGAATCGCGGCCACCATTTGTCGGATACCGCACTGGCCTGGAACCAGCCGACGACAAACACCTTTCTTAATGTAATCAATTCAAACCCGGGGCTGGTGCCGTATGGCGATTACGGTAGTTGGCAATATTGCGCAACGAAAGGCGACCAACTCTACAATCAATACACCGGAGCGCCCTACGTCGGGATTACCTGTCCGTACAACAATTTCTACGGGCCAGCCCTAGCCGCACTGGCCCCCAGCCCTCAATTGGCTAACTGGTCGACGGGAACTTGGTATTACTACGATCTCTATTACGTCGGATTGCCAATTGGCCAGACCTCTTACAACTCGATGGTCGTCGATTTAGTGAAGCGGTCCGGCAACAATCTAACTTTCGATCTGAACTACACGTGGTCGCGCCAGCGCGGCGATACTTTCTCCGCCCAACAGGAATACAATGGCGCCTATACTCCTGTGCAGGACTTCCAGAATCTTGCGGCGACCGCCAACTCCTTCACAAGCTACGACATGACCCATATCATCAAGGGATATGTCACCTACCAGCTCCCGTTTGGCAAAGGTCAACGCTGGGGTTCTGACAAGGGCGGCTTTGTAAATGCCTTGATTGGAGGGTGGCAGCTCAGCGGATTAGTTCTCTACACCAGCGGCCAACCTTTTCACATCGGCGTGAATGAGCCGTTCTATCCCATTTGGGGCACTTTGTATCCGAACTTCCATCCGACCGGTGCATTCGGGCCGTACAATCCTAAGGGATTTTCAGGTGTTGCCGCAGCAAATCCAAGCGGCGGCTATTACTACCCCTATTTTGCTTCCACAATTGCGTCCTCACCCTATGACGCGACCACCGGGGCGCTGTCCCTCGGCACCGGCGGCGCCTTCAACACCAACTTCCGTTGTCCCGGCCAAGCCATGGAGAATGCCAGCGCGCTAAAGTACTTCTCGATGGGGGCCGACGGACGGTATCAACTCTCTTTGCGCGTGGAGTTCTACAATCTGTTTAATCGCCACACCTACAGCATTTTGGGTTGCGGCGGCGGTCAAACCAATGTTGGCGACTCCAATTTTGCTGCCGTCACCGGCGTAAACAGCAGCCCTCGTACCGGCCAGTTCGGCGTGCGCTTTACCTTCTAACCCCGGGACCGCGTTTGGGGCGGTTTGTGGTGCAACGAACTGCCCCAGCGTTCTCATAGTGTAGAGGGATCGGTGAACGTAGAAGCGGCGCATCTCATGACGAGTCAATCCATGTCGAGTCGGTCGGTTCAACTCAATCCGCTTGTCTATGCGATCGCGAGTGCATTGTTGATCTTGTGCTTTGTGCCCGGTGCGCATTGCGCCACCACCTACTACCTCGACTCCATCGCCGGCAATGACGCCAACTCCGGCACCTCACCGGCCTCCGCTTGGAAGTCTTTCAGTAGAGTAAACGCCACGACCTTTCATCCCGGTGATTCCTTGCTCCTGAAGGCGGGCTCAGTCTGGGACGGCCAGCTTTGGCCGAAAGGTTCAGGCTCCGGCGACCACCCGATCCGCATCGGAAAATATTCCACCGGTCCGAAGCCCCAAATTCGAGGGCAGGGAACGGTTGAGGATGCGGTGCTGCTGAAGAACCAGGAATTCTGGGAGATCGAAGATCTCGATATCAGCAACGCGGCGCCCGACTACAAGTCCACCCACCGTGGCGTGCACATCGCTCTCGAAAATTTCGGCGAAGCGCACCATGTCGTTCTCCGCCGCCTCACTGTCCACGATGTTTCCGGCCGCGACGACGTCAAACACAACGGTGGAATCATCCTAACGGCGGCTGGCGAAACCAAACGGAGCCGCTTCATCGACGTTCTCATCGAAGACAACGACATTTATCACGTCGATCGCAACGGCATTTCCACATGGTCCGACCGGTGGCAGCGATCCATGTGGTATCCGAGCCTCCAGGTGGTTGTGCGCGGCAACGAACTACGCGACATCGGCGGCGACGGCATCATGATTGCCGTTACCGATGCCGCGCTTCTCGAACGAAACGTCGTTGCCCGTGCCAATCAACGTTCCGAAGGCTACAACATCGCCATCTGGACGTGGAGCGCCGATAACTCCGTCATTCAATTCAACGAAGCCTACGAAACCAAGGGCCAACGCGATGGCGAGGGCTTCGATTCCGACTGGAACAGCCGAAACACTCTTATCCAGTACAACTACAGTCACGACAATGAGGGCGGTTTCCTTCTGATCTGCGACGACGGCAGCCAGCGTCAAGTCGATAATGTGGGTAACATCGGCACCATTGTTCGGTATAACATCAGCCGAAACGACCGCCATCGCGGCATTGCCATCAGCGGTCCGGTGCGGGACACGCTCATCTACAACAACACTCTGTTCTTTGGTCCGAACGGCGAGACCGATGCTGTTCTCTTTACCGATTGGGACGGCTGGTCGGCAAATACTTCTTTCTTGAACAACATCTTTTACGCACAGGCGCCGGCTCTGATCGGTCATGCAGTCTCTCGCGCCAGCGACGGCGCACACACTTCGGCCCCCGGGCTCGGCGACAGCCGCGGCAATCGCTTTGACGCCAACACCTATTTCGGCCAAATCTCTACAGCCGCCGATTCGCACGCATCCACCGCCGATCCGCTATTCCTCAATCTCGACTCCGTTGCACCGGGACGGGAATCGCTCCACGGCGTCGCTTTGAAACCAGATTCTCCCGCCCGCCGCTCGGGCCTTCCTGTTGCAGAAAACGGTGGTAGCGATTTCTTTTCAGCCCCCCTGAAGAACTGCACCCCTCCTGATCGCGGCGCTGTTCAATCCTCTCCGTGCGGTGGCCCATGAACATTCGCGAAATCGCCAAGCGCGCCAGAGTTTCTACCGCAACCGTGTCGCGCACCATCAATCGTGTGCCGACCGTCAAGCCGCAACTCGCCAAGCGTGTCTGGAAAGCGGTGGATGAACTCGGTTATTTCCCCAGCATGCAGGCGCGCGCGCTTGTTTCCGGCCGCAGCCGCATCTTTGGGCTAATTGTTTCCGATATCACCAACCCGTTCTTCCCTGAGATTGTTCACGTGTTCGAGGAAACCGCGCTGCAGCACAACTACGAAGTGCTCTTAACTTCCACCGTGCACGACACGGAACGCATGAAGATCGCCGTGCGGCGCTTGCTTGAACACCGCGTCGAGGGCGTCGCCGTGGTCACCTTCGGTATGGAAGACTCTCTGCTCGACGACCTGAAACTTCGCAACGTGCCGCTCGTTTTCATCGACGTCGGTCCGCAGCGGCCCCATGTTAGTAACATTCGCATCGACTATCTCCACGGAATCCGCCAGGCGGTGCAACATCTCGCGGCTCTGCGTCATGAACGCATCGGTTTCATCACTGGTCCGCTGTCGCTTAAGTCGGCTGTCGCCCGTCGCGACGCCTTTCGTCAGGCCATGGGCGAAATTGGAATGGCCGTCGATCCGGAACTGGTTGTGGAAGGAAATCACACGCTCGAAGGGGGCGTGCAAGCCTTTGCGAAAATGCTGGAGCTTCCCTCCCGGCCCACGGCTGTGGTCTGTTCGAACGATATGACAGCGATGGGCGTTATGCGCAAAAGCTACGCGGAAGGAATTATCATTCCCCGCGATCTCTCTGTAATCGGCTTCGACAATGTGCACATAACTCAATTCATGCTTCCACCGTTGAGCACGATTGAAATGTCGCAAACCGAAATTGCGCGCATCGCGTTTCGCGCGCTGCTTGAAGACGTGCAGCGGAGCGCGCCAAACCCCAAGGGCACGGAGTATGTGTTGCAAACCAATCTGGTTTTGCGCGAATCCACCGGAATGAATCCTCAATGGGCGGGCGCCCGGCAAAGGGAGGTTGGATGAATCGCTTTCGCTTGCATTTCCGCGTCACTATTGTTTTTGCTGCTTCGCTTCTGATTCTCGCCGCCGCTTCTCTCTCTGTGCTCTTCGCGCAATCGACCTCCGCGCCGAAGCCAGCGTTTCGCGCCGACAAAATGGACACGATTCTCTACGGCGCGGCTTATTACCCCGAGTACATGCCTTACGACCGCACCGATACCGATATCGCGTTGATGAAAAAAGCTGGAATCAACGCGGTTCGTGTCGGCGAATCGACCTGGGGCTTATGGGAACCGGAAGACGGGCGCTTTGAATACGCCTGGATGGATCAGGTCATCGAAAAGCTGCATGCTGCCGGCATTCGCGTGATTCTTGGCACTCCCACTTATTCCATTCCCGCGTGGATGTACAAAAAGCACCCGGAGATGGTCGTGACACGACTCGGTGGCCAATATCTTTACTATGGCCTTCGTCAGAATACCGATCTGATGAACACCACTTACCGTTCCTATTGCGAGCGTGTTATTCGCAAAATCATCGAACACTACAAGGACAATCCCGCCGTCATCGGCTACCAGATCGACAATGAAACTTCCTCCGCCGGCGCCGCTAATCCTGATGTGCAGGAAGGGTTCAAGAAGTATCTCATCGCCAAATACAAAACAACCGATCAACTGAATAAAGTCTGGGGCCTCAACTATTGGGGCCAGCGTCTGAATAACTGGGACGAACTGCCCACCCGCGATGGCATTCTCAACCCTGGTTGGAAACTCGATTGGGAGCGTTATTCCCAGTGGGAAACCACCGACTTCCTGGGCTGGCAGGCCAAAATCGTCAATGAATATAAGCGGCCGGATCAGTTCATCACTCACGACCTCGCTGGCCCGCCGCGCTCGGTTGTCGATGAACTCGGCATCTCGCGCGCTCTGGATATCGTCGCCGTCAACCCTTACCACGGCACGCAGGACGACTTTGACGGGGAGGCCTCATCCTACGCAGGCGACTACACGCGCTCTTTAAAGCGCACCAACTATCTCGTCACCGAAACCAACGCCGAGGCCATCGGCTGGGACTCCAAGGATCAATATCCGCCTTACGACAATCAGCTTCGTCAGGATGTCTACACGCACATTTCCTCTGGCGCGAACATGGTCGAATACTGGCACTGGCATTCCCTCCACTACGGCCAGGAAACCTACTGGAAGGGCGTGCTCGGCCACGACCTGCAACCCGGGCGTACCTACGAGGAAGTTAGCCGCACGGCGCACGAACTCCAGCGCATCGGTCCGGAAATCGCCGACCTGCATATTAATAACGACGTCGCCATTCTCTACAGCAATGACTCGCATTACGGGATCGAGTTCATGAAATTTAGCGATCGCGTCGACTACAGCACGGTTCTCCGCCAGATGTATCAGACGCTCTACCACGCCAATGTCGGTGTCGATTTCGTTTTCCCGGAGTCCACCAACTTTGCTAACTACAAGGTTATTGTCGTTCCGCCGCTCTATATTGCCAACGACGAACTCCTGACTCGCCTGAGTGATTACGTCAAGAACGGCGGCCACCTTGTTCTCGCGTTCAAGAGTGGATTCTGCAACGAATACTCCACCGTTCGTTGGCAGATGATGCCAGGACCGCTGAAAGACGCTGCTGGCTTTCACTATCAGGAATTCTCGTCCGTCAAGCAGCCCTTACCGCTGAAGGATGATCCCTATCATCTCGCCGCCGACAACAAGGTATCCGAATGGGCAGAGATGATTATCCCGGATACCGCCAAACCGCTCGCCTACTACGATCATCCGTTCCTTGGAAAATATCCCGCTCTGACACGCAATCAATTCGGCAAAGGCTCATTGACATACGAAGGCACGGTCCTGAGCGACAAGTTGCAACGCGCTGTTCTGCTCGATGTTTTGAAAAGCGCTGGGCTCATCAGTTCCGATCAGGGTCTGCAACCTTCGATTCACGTCAAGCATGCAAAGAACCGCGCCGGCAAAACTGTTCACTTCTATTTCAATTATTCCAGCGAGGCTCGGATGGTTCCCTACGCCTACCCGACGGGGACAAATCTTCTGACGCAAGGCGCGGTTATTCGTGATCAGGAACTCCTCCTGCAACCTTGGGACGTCGTTATCGTGGAGGAGAAATAGGGCTTACGCGTGTTGGGTCCGCGGAAAAAAGCGATCGGCTAACTATGGTGGAACCGAGTGGGTCTTCGAAATGTGGTAGAACGGCATCATCACCAAGGCGAGGAACAGCATCGCGGGAATGGCGCCGATCCAATACCAACGGAGCTCAACATGTCCAGCAAGAGAAAAATGACCATGGGCCTGATCGTCGGGAACCGGGGATTCTTTCCGGATCACCTGGCGAAGTCAGGCCGCGAAGAAATGATCCAAGTACTTCAGAAGGCGGGCTACGACGTGGTAGCCCTCTCGCCCGAGCAAAGCAAATATGGCGCCGTAGAAACGCATGAAGAAGCGAAGCGCTGCGCCGAGCTGTTTCGTTCCAAGGCTGACGTCCTCGACGGCGTTGTTGTGACGCTTCCCAATTTTGGCGACGAGCGCGCTATCGCCGACACGCTTCGCCTCGCACGGCTCAACGTACCGGTGTTGATCCAGGCCACTCCGGACACGCCCGGGAAAATGTTGATTACCCATCGCCGCGACAGTTTCTGCGGGAAAATGTCGGCCTGCAACAATCTCAAGCAATACGGCATACCCTACTCGCTCACCACGTTGCACACTGAAACTCCCGATTCGCCGGAATTCGCCACGGACCTCGAGTGGTTTGGTGCGGTTTGCCGCATCGTCAAGGGGTTGTGCAATCTTCGCATCGGTGCTCTTGGCGCTCGGCCTACCGCGTTCAACACCGTGCGTTACAGCGAAAAGCTGCTTGAGGCGAGCGGCATCTCCGTCGAGACTCTCGACCTCTCTGAAGTGCTCGGCCGCATTGGCCGTATGAAAGACGATAATCCGGCCGCGGTCCAGAAGCTGAAATCGATTCAAAAATATGTCGCCACATCCGGGATCCCCCAAGCTGCGCTGTTGAAAATGGCCAAGCTCGGCGCCGTGGTTGATGACTGGATGAAGGCCACCGACCTCCAGGTCAGCGCCGTGCAGTGCTGGACTTCGCTCGAAGAGAACCTTGGTATCGTTCCGTGCACCATCATGAGCATGATGAGCGACGGGCTGCTGTCGAGCGCCTGCGAAGTCGACGTTTGCGGCGTGCTTGCCATGCATGCCCTGCAACTCGCCTCCGAGACGCCCAGCGCCCTCCTCGATTGGAACAACAATTACGGCAACAATCCCGACAAGGCCGTCTGCTTTCACTGCAGCAACCTGCCCAAGCACTTCTTCCGCGATGTGAAGATGGACTATCAGGAAATCATTGCCGGCACGGTCGGTAAAGACAATACGTTCGGCACCTGCGTCGGCCGCGTCAAAGCCGGCCCCATGAGTTTCGCGCGCTTCTCGACCGACGACGCGACCGGCCGCATCCGCGGTTACTCCGGCGGAGGCCAGTTCACCGACGATCCGCTGGAGACTTTCGGCGGTGCCGGTGTGGTTGAAATCCCTGGATTACAGAAATTGCTGCACTACATTTGCGAGAACGGCTTCGAGCATCACGTCGCCGCGAATTTCTCGACCGTCGCTCCCGCGGTCCATGAAGCCGCCACACGCTATCTGGGCTGGGAGATGTACGCCCACACGGCTTGAGCGGCCGTCTCGAATTTGCAGGGGTTCAGCATTGCTGAACCCCATGTCCGCAAGATCCTGCATTTGAGCGGACGTCTTTGCCGAATTAGAGGATTCTCGCCATGTCCATCGTCGCCGGCGTCGATTTCGGTACTCTCAGCGTTCGCGTCACTCTTGTCGACACCTCCCGCGGCCGCCTTGGCTCGGGTGTGGCGGAATACCCGATTCATCGTACGAAGGACGACCCCGACTACGCCACGCAGAGCCACGACGATCATATGCGGGCTCTCGGAGAAGCCACTCACCGCGCTCTCGCTGCTGGTAAGGTCTCGGATGACCATGTCGCCGCCATTGCGATCGACACCACCGGCTCCAGCGTCATTCCCGTTGGCGAAAGCCTTAAACCTCTCAATGAATACTATCTCTGGTGCGACCACCGCTCCTGGCGCGAAGCCGCTCTCATCACCAAAACCGCCCACGAGAAGAAACTTCCGGCCATCGATTGGTGCGGCGGCACCTATTCTTCCGAATGGGGCTTTTCCAAACTCCTCCACTGGCTGCGTCATAATCCAGAGAAGCGCTCGCAATTCGTCACTGCCTTCGAACATTGCGACATGATCGCTGCGGTTCTCTGCGGTATCACCGATCCCGCTCAAGCGCCTCGCTCCATCTGTGCTATGGGCCACAAGTGGATGTGGAACCATTCGCTCGGTGGTTTTCCTCCCGAGGATTTTCTTACGTCCGTCGATCCTCTTCTCGCCGGTGTTCGCTCCAAACTCAGCGGGCGCTATAAAACCAGCGACCATCTCGCCGGCCATCTTCATCCTGAACACGCCAAGCATCTCGGCCTGCGCCCAGGCATCCCCATTCCCATCGGCGCTTTTGATGCCCATTGGGACGCCATCGGCGCCGGCGCGCGCACCGGCGATGTCGTCAATGTTGTCGGCACGTCAACCTGCATTATCGCGATGAGTGATGACACGCGTCTGATCCCCGGCGTCTGCGGTGTGGTACCCGGTTCTGTCCATCCACAGAAGACTGGCGTTGAAGCCGGTCTCTCAGCTACCGGAGACATCTTCGAAGCCATTTCTCGGCGCGCCGGAAAGACCATTGGTGAACTCTCCCCAGACTTGCACTCCTACCGCCCCGGCCAGACCGGTTTGCTGCGTCTCACCTGGGACAACGGTGACCGCACTGTCCTCGTCAATCCCGAATTGGGTGGCGTTACTCTCGGCTGGAATCTCACGCACTCCGCCCAGGACGAACTCTTCGCTGCCATCGAGGGCACGGCCTTCCATACGCGTGTTATCTTCGAACGCATGGAGCAGAACGGCGTGCCCATCCACCGTGTCATTAACGCCGGCGGCATTCCACAAAAGAACGACGTTCTTAATCACGTTTACGCGAACGTGTTGAACAAACCTGTCCTCATTCCACAGTCGGAAGTCACGAGCCTCGGTTCCGCCATTTTTGCCGCGCTTGCCGCGGGAGCCTTCCCATCCATTGAAGCCGCCCAACAGGCGCTCTGTCCAAAGTATCGAGTCGTGGAGCCGGACCTTGCCGCCGCTAAGGTCTATGAGGAACTTTACGGCATGTACCGCGAACTTTATTTCGCTTTTGGCAAAGGTGATGCTGCCCCAACCGCTTTCGGACGGATTCTTCCCACATTACGGCGCATTGCCGCCTCGGCGAGAGGTGCCGCATGAATCTGAAGACTCTCCGTGAAGAAGTGCTCGAGGCCAATCTCGAACTGGTTCGACGCGGCCTCGTCCTCTATACCTTTGGCAATGCGAGTGGCATTTCGCGCGAAGCAGGATTGGTCATCATCAAGCCGAGCGGCGTCCCGTACGAGACCATGAAGGCCGATGATCTGGTCGTGGTCGCCCTCGACGGAAAAATTGTCGAAGGAACTCTACGCCCGTCTTCCGACCTCCCCACTCACCTCATCCTTTATCAACGGTTCCCTGCGATCGGCGGCGTCGCCCACACCCATTCCCGCGCCGCCACTTCCTGGGCACAAGCCCAGCGGCCCATTCCGTGCTTCGGCACGACGCACGCCGATTACTTCCACGGCGAGATTCCCGTCACCAAGCCGCTCACTGCCGCGCAAATCCGCGACAATTACGAACTCAATACCGGCCTGGCCATCGTGCGCTGCCTGGGAAAGGCCGACCCATTACACACTCCCGGTGTGCTCGTCGCCGGCCATGCTCCCTTCTGTTGGGGAAAGAGCGCTTCTGACGCCGCTCACAATGCCGTGATCGTCGAAGAAATTGCCGCCATGGCTCTCGACACGGTTTCCGCGAACCCGCGCGCGCGTGCTATCTCCAAGGATCTCCACAAGAAACACTTCTTCCGAAAACACGGACCTTCTGCGTCTTACGGCCAGAAATAGCACTTGGATTCGCGGCAGTCCGGAGAGTACTATGCGCGGGCTAAATATCCAGTTTGTACCAAGGTATCGCGAGGTTTGTCTGCGGTTAAGATCGTGGTACGGAAATTTCGCTGCCTCGCAACGAGATTTGCGTGAATACGGTTTTCCTTGCGGTTTTCCTTACGGTTTTCCGCACCGCCCGACTTAATCAACATCCGAGCAAGAACTTACAGATTTCCAAGGCCATAACTGGGGCGCGGCAAAAATCGCGGAAAGGGCGGGAGCGACCCATTATGAAAAGGGTCGCTCCCGCCCTTTTCATTCAAGTCGCAATAACAGGCGAACGCACCCGTAAATGACGAAGCACCGCACCTTAAAATAATTCAATCTGAACTTCTTGCGACAAAAAAGCACGGAGTACCAACCAGGGAGTATCTGGGTGATAGAGATCGCAGGGCAACGTGCTCATTTTGATTTAGGCTTCAGCGCTTTCCTCCTTGAATCGTGAGGATTTTTCAGAGTAGTCGGGGATTTTTTGTTTGGGGAATTAATCCACTTTCTTGGCTATAGGTAAAGTGGAGGGCATTTCCTCAGCTCGAGTGCAGTAATCTCGTTCACTAAGCTCTAGATGATTGAGTCCTCCCATTCAAGCCCTTCGACCAGCTCTTCCGTGCAGTCCTCTAGACCTAAAGGAGACACGTAATGGCACTTTTAAAAGGCCCCCCATCTAAACCGAAGAATGAAACGATCCAACTTCGAGTGCCACAAGATGTGAAATTCCGACTTGCGCGTTACTCGGAGTTCATCAATGCGAGCCCTTCTTACGTCGTAATCGAAATGCTCGAACGTCTGTTCCGAAAGGATGTTGAGTTCCAAGAATACCTGGCCAGTTACGAGCAACCGCAATCGATTGCGGAGCAGCACACCGCAACAAACGAACAGCCCCAACCGGCCATGCCTACCATCGAGAATTCTTCAAAACAGTAAGGCGAATCGAGTGTTCTTTTGGACGTTCAGTCCGTTTGGTACACACCTGACTATTGAAGTGAGCATTCGCATTCGGATTTGAGACGCCTAAACATTCCTGGGCAGTCAACAGCGATTCCGTTATAAAGCGTGTATTCTTTGGACCCAACAAAGCAATTCTTGTGCGCTCCGCAATCCACTAATACTCTTGTAGCTGCAACGCCGCCTAACACTGGCAGAAGAGGTCCAGTGCCAAAGCGACGGTTTCAACGAGGCAGTTTTGTGATTGAGAACAACGGTGGAATGTACAGCGTGCACTATGTTGACGCGGACCGTCCGGACGGGACGGCTGCGACTAAACAAGTGAAGCGGTTCTTAGGGAACCTCAACCAGATGAGCGAGCGTGCCGCACGCCGCGAACACGCTCGCATCATGGAAGAAGTCAACCGCTCGCGAGGCAGCGTCATGCCCCTTATTAAGGGCCAGACTTTTGCCGACGCGGTCCAAAAATGGCGGCATGCAATTGCGCCAAACTTATCCCCCTCAACTGTGCGAGCGCGTGAATCGTACTTAAAGAACCACATCATGCCTCGCTTTAGTCGTTCGGTATTGCTCGAGATGAACGTCGATGCACTACAACAATTCGCAACAGACCTCCGTAAGGCGGTCTCTCATAAGACCACACTCCACATCCTGGGAACCGTGTTCACGATTCTCGAATACGCTGCGAAGTGCGGCCTGCGAGTGACCAAGGTTAGCTTTTCAGACCTTCAACTCGGTTCAGCCTCACGTGGCAGACCCATCGCCTTCTTCACCCGTGATCAGGCGACGCTTATCATCGCGGGAGCGCGTGAGCCATTTAAGACAATCTTCTCGCTTGCATGGATGACCGGCATGCGAGCAGGAGAGCTTCTCGCTCTCACGCAGGACGACTTGAACTTCGACAAAAAGACAATATGCGTGAACAAGGCGGCAGACGATACGACACGCGAAATCCGCCAACCCAAGACAGCAGGTTCCGTCGCACTACTCCCAATGCCGTCCGCGCTGGAAGAAGTGTTGAGGAACTACATTTTGAGAGTCTGGAAACCAAATTCAAGCGGGCTGCTGTTCCCGTCAAAGAAAGACGGAAAGCCCCGCACGAGGAAGAACGTAGTGGTGAATGGGCTCAAGCCAGTATTGAGGAAGCTCGGGATACCAAGCGATAACACTGGGCTTCATGCGTTCCGACACGGTCTTGCAACTGAACTAGTGGAGAACGCTGTGCCTGTGACCGTGCTGCAAAGTCAGATGCGACATGCGGATGTGAGGACATCTCTTAAGATTTACGCACACCTCATTCCACAATCGCAGCGCGACGCGATGGAGAAGATTGGCCAGCTCCAATCATTACGTTCAATCGTTACGTTACGGAAGGACGCTTCTAAGTAGTTGCTGTTAAAAGAGAAATGGTAGGCCCGTGGGGACTCGAACCCCAGACCTCTACCGTGTCAAGGTAGCGCTCTAACCAACTGAGCTACGGGCCTGCAATTCATCAAGGATATCACGCTTGCGCACGGCCGAGAATTTCATCGAGCCGCTTCAGGTCGGCTTCATTCTGCGGCGTCCAGGCGCTGCCGAGCCTGCCAATGGCGGTCTGGACTTCCCGCAACGGGCGGCCCGCGAGCGCTTTGCGGAAACGCAGCCAATCTTCCTTGACTTGGAGAATCTCGTCGCCGCTGGCCTCTTCGATGAATCCTTTGATCGCGGCGGCCGCGGAGCCGTACTCGTCTACGAAATCCTGGTGCAGATACGCGGGCAGCATTTCGCGCAGCGCAGAATAATCGCCGGGATCAAAAGGAGCGGAGCGGGATTGCGAAGATTCGCGCTTCATTCGCGTGCCTCCGGGTAAGTGGTCAACACAAAATAGCGGTCTGGTCCGTC
>Ga0335080_10001274_pt1 | contig 24389 bp, 20 predicted proteins | sample Lox_Sample_34_FD_206720 | JGI IMG/M metagenome (GOLD analysis project Ga0335080, IMG submission 206720) | Soil microbial communities from Loxahatchee National Wildlife Refuge, Florida, United States - Lox_Sample_3.4 | ecosystem: Environmental > Terrestrial > Soil > Wetlands | place: USA... | reverse complement strand
GTTCTCGCCAGCGCCGAGCTCTACACGCCTTAGCAAATCAGGCGACGGACGCTGCCTGCGCGGCGGACCAGGCTGCCCGGGTGAACACCGTGACCACTCCTGACGGAGCTGGCGGAGCTAACGGAGCTAACGGAGCAGCAGGCGGGCGGCGAGCTCGAGCTGGTTGCTCACGTCGGCGGCCGACGCCCGCCGGGTCACCCAGGCGACCAGGTTGGACAGCCAGACATCGCCGATCACCCGGGCGATGGCGAGGTCGTCGGCGGACGGCTCGCCGTCGTGCATCGCCCGGGTGAGCATGCGCTCCATCAGCCGCGCCACCGTGCCGACCTCCGCCGCCGCGCTCGGGTCGGCGAACATGAACGCCCTGGTCATCGCCTCGGTGAGCATCGGCTCGCGCTGCATCTTCCGGGTGATCCTGCCCAGCACGTACAGCATCCGGTCATAGGGGGTGTCACCGGGGATCGGGGTGCGGTCGAGCTTGTCCTGGTCCCGCTCGAACTCCCGGGCCAGGCCGGACACCAGCAGGTGGATCTTGGACGGGAAGTACCGGTACAGCGTCCCGAGCGCCACGTTGGCCCGTTCCGCCACCGCCCGCATCTGCACGGCGTCGTAACCGCCCTTGGACGCCAGCGCCAGGGTGGCATCCAGGATCCGCTGCCGCCGTTCGCGCTGAGCCGCCGAGCTGAACTCGGCTTCGGGGGCCGCCCCGGCGGTGGTACTTGTTCTCGGCGATGCCATCGAGGCCTCTCGTACTGGTGGGACGGAGCCAGCCTACCAACGGCGGCGAGGTAGCTGGCGTCCTGCGCTGAGACGGTGCGCCGGTCACCCGCCCGGGCCGCCCGCGGCCGCCGGGCACCCTGGCCGCCCGCAGGTATAACGTGTTCTAATTTTGTGACGCGACCCCGGCCCGCTGCCCCGGGCGGCCGGGCGCGCCGGAAGGACACGAGTGGACTTCACCCTCGGTGAGACGCAGCAGGCGGTCATCCGGGCCGCTGGCCCGGTGCTGGACCGCGGCCAGCCGTCACCGGCCGCGGGCGACCGCGCGCCGGGGGAGGCGCTGTGGAAGGAACTCGGTCAGGCCGGCCTGCTCGAACTGGGCGGCGACGGGCTCGGGCTGATGGACACGGCGGTGCTGCTGACCGAGGTCGGCAGGCGGGCGGCACCGGTTCCCGCGCTGGCCACGCTGGCCATGGGCGCCCTGCCCGTCATCCGCTGGGGTGACAGCCGCCTGCGGCGGATCCTGCTGGACGGCGTCGCGGCCGGGGACACCCTGCTGACCGCGGCGGTGCGCGAACCGTCAGACCCGATGCCGGCCGCGCCAGCCACCACGGTGGGCGGCGGCACCGTCTCGGGTGTCAAGGCCGGCGTCCCGTACGGCGCGGCGGCACGCTGGATCCTGGTGCCCGCCAGCTTCGCGTCCGGCGGCACCGGGGTGGCGGTGGTCGACCCGTCCGCGGGCGGGGTGGGGCTGCGGCCCACGCCGAGCTCGGCCGGTGGCCCCGAGTGCACGCTGCACCTGGACCGGGCGCCCGTGGCCCACCTGCTCGGCGACGGGGCGGACGGCGTCATGGACGACCTCTACCAGCTCACGCTCGCCGGGGCCGCCTGCCTGGCCGATGGCGCCCTGGCCGGCGCGCTCGCGCTGACCACCGCGCACCTGGGCACCCGCCAGCAGTTCGGCCGGCCGCTCGCCGCCTTCCAGGCGGCCGCCCAGCGGATCGCCGACGTGGCCATCGCGAGCCGGACCCTGCATCTGGCGGCCCTGTCCGCCTGCTGGCGGCTGGACACCGGGCGCGAGGCCGGCCCCGACCTCGACGTGGCGGCGTACTGGCTCGCCGAGCAGGCGCCCGGGGCGCTGCGGGCCTGTCACCATCTGCACGGCGGGACCGGGATGGACGCCAGCTACCCGCTGCACCGGTACTCGGCGCTGGTCAAGGATCTGGTCAGGCTCGCCGGCGGCGCGGACTACCGGCTCGGCCGGCTCGGTGCCAGGCTCGGCGCTGGCGCGGGCGGGTGAGAGGCAGCGATGTTCTGCGACCTGACGGACTCACAGCTGGCGCTGCGCGATGAGCTGCGGCGTTACTTCTCCGGCCTGCTCTCGCCCGGCGAGCGCGCCACGCTGCTCACCGAGCGGCACGGCGCCGTCTACCGTGACGTGGTGCGCCGGATGGGCCGCGACGGATGGCTGGGCGTCGGCTGGCCGGCCGAGTATGGCGGCCGCGGGTTCGGTCAGCTGGAACAGCAGATCTTCGTCAGCGAGGCGGCCCGCGCGGACGTGCCGCTGCCCGCCGTGACCCTGCAGACCGTCGGCCCGGTGCTGCAGGCCCACGGGACCGCGGCGCAGCAGGAGTTCTTCCTGCCGCGGATCCTGGCGGGCGAGGTGCACTTCGCCATCGGCTACACCGAGCCGGAGGCGGGCACCGACCTGGCGGCGCTGCGCACCCGTGCCGTGCGGACCGGGGACACCTACCTGGTCAACGGGGAGAAGGTGTTCACCACCGGCGCCCACGACGCCGACTACATCTGGCTGGCCTGCCGCACCGATCCGGATGCGCCGCGCCACCAGGGCATCTCCATCCTCATCGTCGACACCGCCGATCCGGGGTTCTCCTGGACCCCGATCATCACCCACGACGGCGCGCACCACACCAACGCGACCTACTACAGCGACGTGCACGTCCCGGTCACGATGCGGGTGGGGGAGGAGAACGCTGGCTGGCGGCTGGTGACCGAGCAGCTCAACCACGAGCGGGTGATGCTGGGCCCGGCGGGCAGGATCGCCGCCCTGTACGAGCGGGTGCTCGGCTGGGCGGATCGCACCGGGATTCTGGGCCAGCCCGACGTCCAGCGGGCGCTGGCGCGAACCTACACCAGCATGCGGATCAACGAGCTGCTCAACTGGCAGGTCGCGGCCGCGGGCACCCTCGGGCCCGCCGACGCGTCCGTCACCAAGGTCTACGCCTCCGAGCAGATCCAGCTGCTCGGCCAGCTGCTCGAGGAGATGGTCGGGCGGCACGGCGACCCAGCCGACCCGGAGACCGCCGCGCTGTCCCGCTGGCTCGATATTCAGGCAAAACGGAACACCGTGCTGACCTTCGGCGGCGGTGTCAACGAGATTCAGCGCGAGCTCATCGCCACGGCCGGCCTTGGGCTGCCCCGGGTGCCCCGGTGAGGCCCCCTGTGCGGCCCTTGTGCGGCCCCGGTGAGGAGAATGGCCGGGTGACGGGAGCCTGCCGTTGAGGTGAGCTGGCGGTGAGCGGGTTCGGCGAGAGTGTGGTTCCTGGGGGCGGGCTTGCTGGAGAGCTGGCTTGCTGGAGAGCGGAGGCGTCAGGTGACCGCTGACGACGCGGAAGCGGCGATCAGGCAGGCCGCCGCCCGGATAGCGGCGCTCGGTGAGAGCGGCCCGCGCCCGGGGCCGGACCCGGTGAACCTGCCCATGATCCGGCACTGGGTCCAGGCGATGGGCGACACCAACCCGGTCTACACCGACGCCGGGGCCGGGGCCCGGTCGGTCCACGGCGGTCTGGTGGCACCGCCGGCGATGACCCAGGTCTGGACCATGCGCGGCCTGCGGCCGGCCAGCAGCGAGGATCCCGGTGACCCGCTGGGCCGGATGTCGGCGGCGCTCGACGAAGCCGGCTACACCTCGGTCGTGGCCACCAACAGCGAGCAGGAGTACTTCCGGTACCTGCGTCTCGGCGAGCAGCTCACCGTGCGCTCCAGCCTGGAGGAGGTGACCGGCCCGAAACGGACCGCGCTCGGCGAGGGCTGGTTCGTCACCACCCGGAGCACCTGGTATGTGGGGACAGAGGCGGTCGCGTCGATGAAGTTCCGCATCCTGAAGTTCCGGCCGGCCGGCCCGGGACCGGAGGAGCCCTCCGCGCCCGCCGCCAGCGTGCTGCGGCTGGTGACGCAGGAGCCGGGAGAGCCGCCGGAGCCGGACGGGCCGCCAGGGCCGGGGGAGCTGGCCGGGCCGCCGGAGCCGGCCGGGGCCGCCGCCGGTGTGCTGCGGCCGGTTGTCTCGCCGGACACGGCCTTCTTCTGGGAGGGCACCGCCCGTCACGAGCTGCGGATCCAGCGCTGTGGCGGCTGTGGCACGCTGCGCCACCCGCCGGGCCCGATGTGCCCGGTGTGCGGCATCGCCAGGCGCGAGTACGACGTCGCCGCCGGGACCGGGGAGGTCTACAGCTACGTCGTGCACCACCATCCGCCGGTGCCCGGCCGGCAGCTGCCGATCGTGATCGCGCTCGTCCAGCTGACCGAGGGCGTCCGCATGGTGGGTGAGCTGCTTGACGCGGATCCGGAGCGGATACGCATCGGCCTGCCGGTGCGCGTCACCTTTGCCGAGGTGGACGGAGAGCTGACGCTGCCAGCGTGGCGGGAGGATCAGCGATGACCCTCGAGGAGGGCGCCGGCGGCCCCGGGACCGTGCTGCCGGAGCTGGTGATCGACGTCACCCCGACGTTCGTGATCGCCACCGCGATCGCGACCAGGGACTTCACCGACGTCCACCACGACCGTGACCGGGCTGTCCAGCGCGGCGGGAAGGACATCTTCGTCAACATCCTCACCACCACCGGCCTGGTGGAGCGGTACGTCACCGACTGGGCGGGCCCGGATGCGATCGTGCGCCAGATCGCCATCCGGCTCGGCGTGCCCTGCTACGCGGGCGACAAGCTCACCTTCTCCGGGAAGGTGACCGAGGCCGGGGAGAAGGAGCGGGTGGTGGAGGTCGTCGGCCGGTGCAGCCTGGGCGATCATGTCACCGGGACGGTCCGGATCGGGCCGGGCGGGAGCGCACCGTGATCTCTGAGGAGTCGATCTTTGGGGAGGTGGCGATCGCCGGCATCGGCGCCACCGAGTTCTCGAAGAAATCGGGACGCAGCGAGCTGCGGCTGGCGGCCGAGGCGGCGACCGCCGCGCTGGCCGAGGCCGGGCTGGCCCCCAGCGACGTCGATGGGCTCGTGACGTTCACCATGGACAGCACCGCCGAGATCGCGCTCGCCCGCGAACTGGGCGTCGGCGACCTGCGGTTCTTCAGCCACGTGGGCTACGGCGGCGGCGCGGCCTGCGGATGCGTGCAGCAGGCGGCGATGGCGGTCGCCGCCGGGGTCGCGGAGGTGGTGGTCTGCTATCGCGCGCTGAACGAGCGCTCCGGCCACCGTTTCGGCCAGGTGTCGCGCGCCGCGGCGCAGGCGCCGACCTCCGCCGGGGTGGACAACAGCTGGCACTACCCGATGGGGCTGTCCACCCCTGCCGCGACCGTGGCGATGATCGCCAGGCGTTACATGCACGACTACGGCGCGACCAGCGAGGACTTCGGCCGGGTCACGGTCGCGGACCGGCGGCACGCCGCGACCAACCCGAAGGCCTGGTTCTATCAGCGGCCGGTGACGCTCGCCGAGCACCAGGCGTCGCGGTGGATCGCCGAGCCGCTGCGTCTGCTGGACTGCTGCCAGGAGAGCGATGGCGCCGTCGCCGTGGTCGTGACCAGCCTCGACCGGGCCCAGGGCCTCCTGCAGCCACCGGCCGTGATCCGCGCAGCCGCCCAGGGCAGTGCCCCCGGTCAGTTCACGATGACCAGCTACTACCGCGACGAGCTGGGGCTGCCCGAGATGGGTGTGGTGGCCAGGCAGCTGTGGCGGCAGGCGGGGATCGGCCCGCAGGACGTCCGGGCCGCGGTGCTCTACGACCACTTCACGCCATACGTGCTGCTGCAGCTGGAAGAGCTGGGGTTCTGCCCGCGCGGCGAGGCACGGCACTTCATCTCCGGCGGGGCGATCGAGCTGGACGGGAAGCTGCCGGTCAACCCACACGGCGGCCAGCTGGGCGAGGCGTACATCCACGGCATGAACGGCATCGCCGAGGCCGTCCGCCAGGTCCGCGGCAGTTCGGTCAACCAGGTCAGCGGCGACGGGCCGGTACTGGTCACGGCGGGCACCGGGGTACCGACCAGCGGCCTGATACTCGGCCCGGCCTGACTGCCTTCCCCCATCCTCTGGGTACGGCAAGGACCTCACCAGCGTCCGCAAGATTCTGCCGGGATTTCTGGTGGCGACCGCTCACCGGGGCCGGAATTGTCGGCACTGATGAGTATGGTCGAACTAGACATCGAATTAACGACTTGGAGTTGATAGTTCAGTAACAACAGGGTGGAGGTGATCAGCGTGTGTGAAGTGCAGGAGCCCCTCAGCGTGGGCGATGCGCTGGCCATGCTGGACCGTGCCCTGAGTGCGCTGGCCGCCGCGGACGCCGGATCGCTGCCAACGGCGGTGCAGGCGCAGGCGCTGCGGGCGCTGGAACGGGCCGAGGCCCGGCACACGGCGGCGCGGGCGCGGATCCTGGCGGCCTTCAGTTCCCGGGCCGGCTGCGAAGACGACGGGCAGGGCAGCGCCCGGATGTGGCTGAAATGGCAGACCCGGGTGACCAAGGGCGCTGCGGTGGCGGCGGTCGGCTGGGCGCGGCGCCTGGCCGCTCACCCGGTGATCGCTCAGGCGTTAGCCGACGGGGAGATCTCAGCTTCCTGGGCGCGGGCGATCTGCGGCTGGAGTGAGCGGCTGCCCGAAGCCAGGCGCGAAGACTCCGACCAGATCCTGGCCGGGGCTGCCGCCGGCGGCGCGGAGCTCACCGACCTCGCCGGGCTGGCCGAGCAGATGTATCAGCGCAGCCGCCCGGATCCGGACGGCGGCCCCGATGACGGGTTTGACGACCGGCGCCTGTGGCTGGACCTGACATTCGGCGGAGCGGGCCGTCTCAACGGCGATCTGACCCCGGGATGCGCGGCCGCGCTCGCCGCGGTGCTGGAGTCGCTGGGAAAGAAGGCCGGGCCAGAAGACATCCGCACCGCTACCCAGCGGCGCCACGACGCGCTGGAGGAGGCATGCCGGCGGCTGATCGCCTCCGGCATGCTGCCCGGCCGGGCCGGGCAGCCAACCCAGGCCCAGGTGCATATCACCCTGTCCCAGCTGCGGGCCATGCCCGGCGCATCCGAGGCCGAGGCTGCCTGGCGCGCAGCCGCGGCGACCGGGCATGGCTGGCTGGCCGGCCCGGACGCCGAGGCCGCCGCCTGCGACGCCACGGTGGCCCCCGTCGTGACCGGGCACGTGGACGCGACCGCGCTGGACCGTCTGGTGGAGGTGTTCCTGGCCGGCCACCGGCTGCCAGCTACCGGCCTCCCCGGTCCCGTCGGCCTTCGGCCCAGCACCAATGCTGCCTGCGGCTGCACCTGCGGCCGCTGCACCTGCCCCCCGCGCGTGCCTCTATCGGCCCAGACGCTGGCCCGGCTGCGCGGGTCGCTGCTGGCGATGGCCGCCGACGTGCTCTCGGGCCCCGGCGGCCTGGCGTCATGGCTGCGCCAGTCCCAGCTCACCGGCGGTCTTGCCGCGGGCGCCAGCCTGCCCCTGGACATCCCCCTCCCACTCGATGCCGGCGAGGCCGAGCCGGCGATCCCGGCGCACCTGCGCCGCGCCGTCGCCACCCGCCATCCCTGCTGCGCCTTCCCCGGCTGCGACCAGCCAGCCAGCCTCTGCCAGATCCATCACCTCATCCCTCGTTCCCAGGACGGCCCGACCGCCCTGCATAACCTCGTGCCCCTGTGCGCCTTCCACCACCTGACCGTGATCCACCACTGGGGCTGGCGCCTGCGCCTCAATCCCGACGGCACCACCACCGCCACCAGCCCGGACGGCCGCATCCTGCAGAGCCACGGACCGCCCGACCAGGGGCCGCCGGGCCACGGACCGCCCCGGCAGGACCGGCCCGGCCGGCCTGTGCCGGACCGCCACCCACCCGGCCAGGCTGCCTGAGGCACGGGGCACCCGGGACGTCAAGGGCGCGGGCACCCGCGCCGGCCCAGGCCGGGTCAGCCAGCGCCAGCGAGGTGGAGCGCGGCCAGGTAGCCGAACGTCATCGCGGGCCCGATCGTCGCGCCCGCACCGGCGTAGCTGTGACCCATCACGGCGGCGCTCGTGTTGCCCGCCGCGTACAGGCCCGCGATCGGGGTGCCGTCGCCGCGGAGCACCCGGGCCCGATCGTCGGTCCGCAGCCCGCCCTTGGTGCCGAGGTCACCCGGAACGATCTTGACGGCATAGAACGGCGGCCTGTCCAGCGGCGCCAGGCACGGGTTGGGCCTGCGCCGTGGGTCGCCGTAATAGCGGTCGTAGGCCGACTCGCCCCGGTGGAAGTCCCTGTCCTTGCCGGCCTGCGCGAACTCGTTGAATCTGGCGACGGTCCTGGCCAGGGCCGCCGGGTCGATGCCGACCTGGCCGGCCAGCTCCGCGATGGTGGGCGCGCGGTGCACCGCGCCCGCGGCGTACCAGCGGCGGGGCAGCTGCTTGCCCGGCGGCAGGCCAGCGAAGACGTAGCTGTCGCGGTAGCGCTGGTCGGTGATCAGCCAGGACGGGATGTGCGGGACGCCGGCGCAGTGACCGTCGTACATCGCGTGCACGGCATCGACGTACGGGGCGGACTCGTTCACGAACCGCTGGCCCGCACCGTTGACCAGCAGGCAGCCGGGCAGGCTGCGCTCGGCCAGGCAGAAATACGGGCCGCCGGACAGCGGTATGGACGGGCCCCACCAGGCGTCGTCCATCAGGTCAAGCGCCGCCCCGGCGGCCTCGCCCGCGGCGATCGCGTCGCCGGTGTTGCCGGCCGCCCCGGTCGTCCACTCGGTGCCGACCGGCTGGCGCTGGTAGTGCTGCCGCATCTGCTCGTTGCGCTCGAAGCCACCCGCGGCCAGCACGACGCCGCGGCCGGCCCGGATGAGGGCGGCCCGGCCCTCGCTGGTCACCTCGACCCCGGCGGCCCGGCCGTCTGTCATCCGCAGGCCGGTCATCGGCGTGTCCAGCCAGACCGGCACTTCCTTGGCCATCAGGCCGGCCCGCAGGCCTGCCGCCAGGGCCTGCCCGAGGCTGAGCATCGGCTGCCGGAGCAGCCGGGTGCGGGCCGCCCGGCCGAGGATCTTCGTGGAGGCGAGGATGGCCCGCGGGTGCCTGGGGCCCAGGCTCAGCCACCGGTAGTCGGCCTGGGTGATGGTGATGCCGTTCGGGGCCGGGACGTACGGCGGGTTGAGATGAGCCAGCTCGGCGCCGAGGACCCGCCCGTTGAGCGGCACCGGCTCGATGCTGCGCCCCTGGGCCAGCCCGCCGGGAGCCTCGGGGTAGTAGTCGGCGTAACCCGGCACCCAGGCGAACTCGACCGGGGTGCTGGCGCGCACGAAGGCGAGCATGGCCGGGCCGTGCTCCAGCAGTGCACGCTGCCGCGCCTGATCACCGTCCCCCGCCACGTACGCCAGATAGGCGCGGGCCTGCTCGGGGGTGTCACGGACACCGGCCTTGCGCAGCACCTCGTTGCCGGGCAGCCAGAGCCCGCCGCCGGAGCGGGCGGTGGAGCCGCCGAACCGGCCCGTCTTCTCGATCACCACCACGCGCAGGCCATGATGGGCGGCCGTGAGCGCGGCGGTCATGCCAGCGGCGCCGCTGCCTACCACCACGACGTCGAACCCGGCCGGGGCCGGTGCCTCGCCCGGCCCGTCCGTTGTCATGGCACCTCCCGGGCGCTCATACTAGAACACGTTACAGTTTTGACTGGATGGGCGACAGCGGGAGGCGCCCGTGCCGCAGGATCAGGCGCCACAGGATCCGGCACCGCAGGATCCGGCACCGCAGGATCCTGTCTGGGACGTCCTGGCCGACGTCGTCGTGGTGGGGTTCGGGGCGGCGGGGGCATGCGCCGCGCTGGAGGCCGCGGCCGCGGGCTGTGACGTGGTCGTGCTCGACCGGTTCGACGGTGGCGGCGCCACGGCCCTGTCCGGCGGCGTGATCTACGCCGGCGGCGGTACGCCGTACCAGCACGACGCGGGCGTGCGCGACTCGCCGGAAGCCATGTTCAGCTACCTGAGCCTGGAGGCCGGCGACGCCGTGTCACCGGCCACACTGCGTGAGTTCTGCCAGGGAAGCGCGGGCATGCTGGCCTGGCTGGAACGCCACGGCGTGCCGTTCGAGGGCAGCCTGTGCCCCGACAAGACCTCCTATCCCACCAACCGCCATTACCTGTACTACTCCGGCAGCGAACTGTCCGCCGCCAGCGCGGCACCGCCGGCGCCGCGCGGGCACCGGGTCCGCGGCCGCGGCACCTCGGGCAGGCTGCTGTTCGCCCGGCTGGCGCGGGCGGTGAACGGGTCCGGCGCCCGGGTGCTGGCGCAGACCACCGCGCACCGGCTCATCACCGACTCCAGCGGCCGGGTGACCGGTGCCGAGTGCCGGACGCTGCGGCGCTGGCCGGGTGGGCCAGCAGCGCCGGGTGGGCCAGCAGCGCCGGGTGGGCCAGCAGCGCCGGGTGGGCCAGCAGAGCCGGGTTCGCCGGCCTGGGCGCGGGCCGCGCACCGCGTCCTGCACCGCTGGTCGGCCAGGCCGTACCTGTACGCGCCGAAGCTGGGCCGCGTCCTGCACCGGCCGGTGGCCTGGCTGGAGCGCCGCCACGGCCGGCCGCTGCTGGTCGGCGCCCGCCGCGGGGTGATCCTGGCGGCGGGCGGGTTCGTGGCCAACCGGCAGATGATGCGCGAGCACGCCCCGGCCGGCCGGGGCGGCCTGCCGCTCGGGACGCCCGGCGACGACGGCAGCGGGATCCGGCTCGGCGTGCGGGCCGGCGGCGCGACGGCGTTCCTCGACCGGGTCTCGATATGGCGTTTCCTCAGCCCGCCGCCCGCCCTGCTGAGCGGCGTGCTGGTGGACCGCGCCGGGCGCCGGGTCTGCGACGAGTCCCGATACGGCGCGGCGATCGGCGAGGCCATCGTGGCTGGGCACCAGGGGCAGGCGTGGCTGCTCGCCGACCGCGACACCGTGGCCCGGGCCCGCCGCGAGCTGCGCCGGAGCACCCTGTGGTTCCAGCGGCTGCAGGCGCTCTACCTGCTGACCGCGGGCCGGGTCAGCGCGCCCACGGTCGCGGGGGTGGCGGCGCGCGCCGGCATCGACCCGGCCGGCCTCACGGCGACGCTGGCCGCCTACAACGCGGCGGCGCCGGGCGAGGACCCGGCGGGCAAGCCCGCGGACCTGGTCCGGGCGCAGGACCGGCCGCCGTACTCACTCATCGACTGCTCGGTCCGGCCCCGGCTGGCCTACCCGGCGCCGGTGCTCACCCTGGGCGGGCTGGTGGTGGCGGAGGAGACCGGCCAGGTGCGCCGGGCCGGTGGCACCGTCGTGCCCGGTCTGTACGCGGCGGGCCGCAGCGCGGCCGGCCTGTGCTCGCGCTCCTACGTCAGCGGGCTCTCCCTGGCCGACTGCGTCTTCTCGGGCCGCCGGGCGGGGCGGCATGCCGCGGCGGCCGAGCCGGTGGCGTCAGCGGGCGGGCCAGCGCCGGCCGTGGACCGGCGGCGGTGAGCCGGTTCGCCGCGCCACGGTCACGAGTAAGTGATGCCGACCTCCGGCGTCAGCGCCAGCGCCTGGCAGGCCAGGATGTAGCCATCGGCGAGGTCCTCCGCCTCCAGCACCTCGTTGTGGGCCATCTCCACCTCGCCGCCGGTGAGCTGGCACGCGCACGCCCCGCAGATGCCCTCGCGGCAGGAGAACGGCGGGTCGAGGCCGGAGTCGATGAGCACGTCGAGCATCCGGGTCCCCGCTGGCCACGGCACCTGGCGGGTCTCGCCGTCCAGGCAGACCTCCAGGGTCGCGGCCGTGCCCCCGGTCGGCTCGGAGGCCTGGAAGGGGTTCTCCGCCAGCGACACGAACCGCTCGATGTGCACGCTCTTCGCGGGCACGCCCAGCTGGCCGAGCGCCTGCCGGACGACCGCCAGGTAGGGGTCGGGGCCACAGACGAACGCCTCGGCGCCGGCGTAGGGGCGGGCCAGCGCCGCCAGCGCGGCCGCCGTGGGCTCGCCGTGCAGCGAGTCGAGCCAGTGCACCACCAGCAGCCGGTCCCCGGCCAGCCCGCGCAGCTGGGAGGCGAAGATGACCGCGTGCTCGTCGCGGTTGGCGTAGACCAGGACGATCCGGCCCCGGCCGGCCGCCAGCGCCGACTTGAGGATCGAGATGACCGGGGTGATCCCGCTGCCGCCAGCGAACAGCAGGAAGTCACCCGCCAGCGATTGCGGGCAGAACGTGCCTGCCGGTGGCAGCACGTCCAGCAGGTCCCCGGGCCGGATGTTGTCGGCGATCCAGTTGGAGGCATGACCGCCGTCCGTCCGCTTGACGGTGATGGCGGGCGGCTCCCCGGCGTGCGGCGAGCTGGACAGCGAATAGCAGCGGGCCACCGAGCCGCCGCGGCCGTGCGGGACCCGCACGGTCAGGAACTGGCCAGGACGGTAGGAGAACACGCCGGCCAGCTCCGGCGGGATGGCCAGCACGAGCGAGCACGCGCTGGCCGTCTCACTGATCACCTCGGCTACCCGCACCTGATAGTGGGCGCGATGGTGGGCGCTCAGCCCGGTCAAGGCGGAGACACCTCCAGGCGGCCCTGGCTCACCGCGCGGTCGATGGACTCGCGCAGGCTCACGCAGGTGTCGATGAGGGCGCTCTGCTCACCCTGGGCCGCCCGGGCGCTGAACTCGGCGCAGGCCCGCACGGATGCCGGGCTCCACTGCACACTCGTGTGCTGCAGGCTGAACTTGACCACCAGCACCGCCGCGGCGCAGCGGTCGCACTCGACCCGCCGGAACGCGGTGTGCCGTTCGTCGGGCCAGCCAGCCCCGTTCCCGGACGGCATGGTCAGCTGGTCCGCCGCGCGGCGAGGTTCTCCGCGACCTCGGCCTCCCACTCGGCCACGGCGCGGGTGGTGTCCACCTCGAACTCGTACCGCGCGACCATCTCGGGCGTGATGTCCTCGACGTCGGTGTAGAACTGCTCGTACCAGCGGCGCAGCTGGTAGACCGGCCCGTCGTCGGCGCACAGCAGCGGGTTGTCGATCCGGGTCTTGTGCGTCCAGATCTCGACGTCCTGCTGGAAGCCGAGGCCGACGAACTCGGCGAACTTGGTGGCGAACTTCCCGGCGTCGGCGTCGGAGAGGCCGGGCAGCCGCTTGACGATCACACCCCACTGCAGCAGGAACGAGGTGGGCGTGACCGGGTAGTGGCAGTTGATCAGCACGCTCTCGATCGTCATGCCGTGGTAGTCGTGCCAGAGGTTGTCGATCATGTAGGACGGCCCGAAATACGAGGCTTCGGAACGCAGCGTGGAGTCCGGGCCGCCGGAGTAGTTCGAGCCGGCCTGGGCGTCGGGCCGCGCCCGGGTCCGCAGGTACTGCGTGGCGATGTGCCCCTCGAGCACGTTCTTGAAGGAGGTGGGGAAGGCGAAGTGGATGTAGAAGAAGTGCGCCATGTCGACCACGTTGTCGACGACCTCGCGGCAGTTCGCCCCCTCGACCAGGATCGAGTCCCAGGTCCAGCTGCTCCACTCGGCGGAGTACGCGCCCTCGACCCGCGGGATCGTCACATGCCCGGGCGGCGGATTCCCCTGCGGGTCGTGCCACACGAACAGCTGCTGGTTCTGCTCCAGCGTGAGCCAGGAGCGCGTCCGCGCGGCCGGCGGCACCCGCCGGGAGTAGGGGATCCGCTGGCACCGGCCGTTCCCGCCCCAGCGCCAGTCGTGGAACGGGCAGGCGATCGCGTCGCCCTTGACCGTGCCGCGGGTCAGGTCGCCGCCCATATGCCGGCAGTACGCGTCGAGGACGTGCAGCTGCCCCGCCGAGTCCGCGAACACCACGAGCTTGGTGCCGAACGCCTGCACCGCGTGCGGCCCGGAGTCGCGGAACCGCTCGGCCAGCCCCAGGCAGTGCCAGCCGCGCGCGAACCGGTCCGGCGGCGCGCCGCGCTCGATGGTCCGGACACCGGCGGTGTCATTCATCCGGGCCCTCCAAAACTCCAGGCGTATCACTAGACTAGAACATGTTCTACTCTAAGGGCGATGGCGAATGGATGCCGGAGGCAGATGATGAGCGTCGGGCAGGCGGTGGTCGCCGGGGTCCGCGACCTGCTGCCGGTGCTGCGGGAGCGGGCGCAGGAGGCCGAGGACGCCCGGGACGTGCCCGCCGAGTCGGTCAAGGCGCTGACGGAAACCGGGTTCTTCCGGCTGCTCCAGCCGGCCGCCCACGGCGGGTATGAGGCCGACCCGGTCACGTTCCTGACCGCGGTCCGGCTCATCGCCAGCGCCTGCGGGTCGACCGGGTGGGTCGCCTCGGTCCTCGGCGTGCACCCCTGGCAGCTGGCCCTGTTCCCGCCCCGCGCGCAGGACGAGGTCTGGGGCGCCGACCAGGCAACCCGGATGTCGTCGTCCTACGCGCCGACCGGCCGGGCCGAGGCGACCGGCGGCGGTCACCGGCTCACCGGGCGCTGGAGCTTCTCGTCCGGCTGCGGCCACGCCACCTGGGTGCTGCTGGGCGCGATCGCGGGTGAGGCCGACGGCAGGCCGCCCGACTTCCGCACCTTCCTGCTGCCGGCCAGCGACTACGTGATCGACGACGTCTGGGACACGGTCGGGCTGCGCGGCACCGGCAGCAACGACATCGTGGTGGACGGCGCGTTCGTGCCGGAGCACCGCTCGCTCAGCTTCACCGACGTCTTCCGCTGCGCCTGCCCCGGCCACGCGATCAACCCGGCGCCGCTGTACCGGCTGCCGTATGGGTCGCTGTTCTCCTACTCGATCACCACCCCGATCATCGGTATGGCGACGGGCGCCTACGACGCGCACGTGGCGTACCAGCGGGAGCGGGTGCGCGCCGCCTACACCGGCCAGAAGGCGAAGGAGGACCCGTTCGGGCAGGTGCGGATCGCCGAGGCCGCGGCCGAGCTGGACGCCGCATGGCTGGCGGCGGAGCACAACATGACCGAGCTCATGGCGCACGCCCGCGCGGGAGAGAAGATCCCCCTCCCGCTGCGGCTGCGGGTCCGGCGCGACCAGGTGCTCGGCACCGGCCGGGCGATCAGCGCGGTGGACCTGCTGTTCGAGAACTCCGGTGGCCGGGCGCTGAAGACCGGCACACCGATCCAGCGGTTCTGGCGCGACGCGCACGCGGGCCGGGTGCATGCCATCAACGACCCGGAACGGGCGCTGTCGATGTTCGGCCGCGGCGAGTTCGGCCTCGACCTGCCGCCCGAAGCGATGCTCTGACGGGAGCAGGCGATGACCATCGCACCGGCGGATTTCGCCTCCACGAGCCGGTTTTGCACAACGAACGGGATGCGGCTGCACTATCACGAGGCGGGGCCCGACAGGGAGGACGGGGCGCCGCCGGTGGTGCTGCTGCACGGCGGCGGGCCCGGCGCGTCCGCGTGGGCCAACTTCGGCCCCAACCTGCCGGTGTTCGCCGGTCACTTCCGCACGCTGATGGTCGACATGCCCGGCTTCGGCCGCTCCGACAAGCCGCCGGTGACCGGCAACTACTTCACGTTCGCCGCCGGTGCGCTGGCGGGCCTGCTCGATGAGCTGGGGATCGGGCGGGTGCGTCTGGTCGGCAACTCGCTCGGCGGCGGCACGGCGGTCCGCTTCGCGCTGGCCCACCCCGAGCGCGCCGGCCGGCTGGTGCTGATGGGCCCCGGTGGCCTGAACCTCAACGTCTTCGCCCCGGACCCGACCGAGGGTGTCAGGGCGCTGGCCGCGTTCCCGGCCGGCCCCACCAGGGAGAAGCTCGCCGCGTTCCTGCGGACCCTGGTGTACGACCAGCGGCTGATCACCGACGAGCTGGTGGAGGAGCGGTTCGCGGCCGCCAGCGACCCGGCGGCGCTGGCGGCCATGGCCTCGCTGGGCGCCTCGTTCTTCGACCCGGACACGGCCGAGCAGGGGATGCTGTGGCGGGAGGCGCACCGGCTGAGCGCCGAGGTGCTCCTGGTCTGGGGCCGGGAGGACCGGGTGAACCCGCTCGACGGCGCGCTGGTGGCGCTCAAGCTCATCCGCCGGGCGCGGCTGCACGTGTTCGGCCGGTGCGGGCACTGGGCACAGCTGGAGAAGTTCGACGAGTTCAACCAGCTCGTGATCGGTTTCCTGAAGGAGGATTCTCGATGAGGCACCCGGCATGCCGCAGGCGCCGGGCCGCCGTGCAGCCTTGCGCGCCTCCGGCACGACCACGCGTCAGCGGTGTCCCGGCGCCGAGGACCAGCCTCCCCACCGCGCCATCTGGCGCGCTTCCGGCACGACCAAGCGAAGCGCCCGCGAGGGAGGCAGAAATGAGAGAAGAATGAGCCTGATCCGCAGCCTGGGATATCTGCGTATCGAGTCGCCCGATGCCGGGGCCTGGCGGGAGTTCGGCGTCCGGGTGCTCGGCATGGCCGAAGGGCGCGGGCCCCAGGACGGCGCCGTGTACCTGCGGATGGACGATTTCCCCGCCCGGCTGGTGATACTGCCGGGTGAGCGGGACCGGCTGCTCGCCTCCGGCTGGGAGGTGGCCGGGGACGACGCGCTGGCCACGGTGGGGCGGGCGCTGGCGGACGCGGGGGTCGCGGTCAAGGCGGGCACGCCCGCGGAGCTCGCGGAGCGCCGGGTGGGCGGGCTGCTGCGGTTCGACGACCCGGCGGGCAACGCGCTGGAGGTGTTCGCCGGCGCGGCACTGGAGCACCGTCCGGTGGAGAGCCGGTACGGGAATCGTTTTGTCACCGGCCTGCTCGGGCTCGGCCATGTGGTGCTGCCGGTATCCGAGGAGGAGCCCACCCTCGGCTTCTACACCGAGGTCCTGGGGTTCCGGCTGCGGGACTCGATGCGGATGGCGCCGGAGCTGTTCGGCCGTCCCGCCGGGCCGCCGCTGTGGATGCGGTTCCTGGGCTGCAACCCGCGGCACCACTCGCTCGCGCTGGCGCCGTTCCCGGCGCCGGCCGGGATCGTGCACCTGATGATCGAGACCGCCACGCTCGACGACGTCGGCCGGGCGATGGACCGGTGTGCCCGGCGCGGCGCCACGGTCAGCGCGACACTCGGGCGGCACGCCAACGACGAGATGGTGTCCTTCTACGCGGCGGCCCCGGGCGGGTTCGACATCGAGTACGGCACCGGCGGGCGGCTGGTCGACGACGCGACCTGGGTGTGCCGGGAGACCACCGCGGTCAGCCTGTGGGGGCACAGTTTCGGCGCCGCTCACTGAGAGACCGGCGCGGCGCGTTAGGTTGCTGATGTGGATCAGCTCAGCCTCGGGGTGATGGCGCGGTCGCGCAAGGAGCACGAGCACCGGCTGGCCATCCACCCGCAGCACGTCGGGCGGATCGAGGCGGGGCTGCGGCAGCGCATCTACCTCGAGCACGGCTACGGTGAGCGGTTCGGCGTGCCGGACAGGCAGCTGGCGGCCCAGGTCGCTGGTTTGCGCACCCGGGACCAGCTGCTGGCGGACTGCGATGTCATCCTGCTTCCCAAGCCGCTGGCGGACGATCTGGCGGAGATGCGCGAGGGCCAGATCCTCTGGGGCTGGCCGCACTGCGTCCAGAGCGAGGACATCACCCAGCGGGCCATCGACCGCCAGCTGACCCTGATCGCGTTCGAGGCGATGAACCACTGGTCCGCCGACGGCTCGTTCCAGCTGCATGTCTTCCACAAGAACAACGAGCTGGCCGGCTACTGCTCGGTGCTGCACGCCATGCAGCTCATCGGGATCACCGGCGAGTACGGGCGCGCGCTGAGCGCGGGCGTCATCAGCTTCGGTGCGACCGGCCGGGGCGCGGTGACCGCGCTGAACACGGCCGGCGTGCACGACGTCGCAGTCCTCACCCACCGGGACGTGACCGCCGTCGCCTCGCCGATCCACTCGGCCCGCATGGTGCACTTCGAGCGCGACGCCGATGACCCGGCCCGGTGCCACGTGCTGGGCGAAAGCGGCCGGGTGCCGCTGGCGGCCTATGTCGCCGGGTTCGACATCGTGGTCAACTGCGTGCTCCAGCACACCAGCGCGCCGCTGATGTTCGTCACCGACGCGGACCTGGCCGCGTTCCCGCCCGGGGCTCTCATCGTCGACGTGTCGTGCGACGAGGGGATGGGGTTCAGCTGGGCCCGGCCCACATCGTTCGCGGACCCGATGTTCACCGTGGGCGGCGGCATCCACTACTACGCCGTGGACCACAGTCCCTCGCTGCTGTGGGACTCCGCCACCTGGGAGATCAGCGAGGCGCTGCTGCCGCACCTGGGGACCGTGCTCGGCGGCCCCGGCGCCTGGGACGCCAGCCAGACCATCCGGCGGGCCATCGAGATCCGCGGCGGCCACATCCAGAACCCGGACATCCTGGCCTTCCAGCACCGGGCCGAGCAGTACCCGCACCCGCGGGCCGGCCAGCTGGGTTAGCGGGCCGGCCAGCCGCCAGATGGCCAGGCGCACACCGGCTCGCGAACCGTGAGCGTGACCGCTGAGCCGTGCATGAGCTGCGGGTTTCCGTGGACACGGACCAGGGTTGGTGACGGCATGCTCTCGCTGCCGCAGCTGATGCTGATCACGGTGTCGTGGCCATGGAAGCTGGTGCTGATCACCCGGCCATGAGCGCCCTGGCCGTCCGTGCCGGGGTGGACATCGAGCTGTTCGGGGCGGATCAGCACGGTGACCGCCTGGCGGGGCTCGCCCAGGTCACCGCGGACGGCGAGGGTCCCCAGCGGGGTGTCCACCAGACCACGCCCGGCGACGCCGTCCAGGAGGTTCGCGTCGCCGACGAACAGAGCGAGGTCGGCATCGGCGGGGTGGTGGTAGAGATCCTGGGGCGTGGCGCACTGGGCGATCACGCCGCCGCGGATGACAGCGACGTAGTCGGCGGTGGACAGCGCCTCGTCCTGGTCGTGGGTCACCAGGATCGCGGTCGTCGCGGCGTCGCGCAGGATCGCCCGCACATCGGCGCGGACGGCGGCCCGCAGGTTCGCGTCGAGCGAGGCGAATGGCTCATCGAGCAGGACCACCCGGGGCGCGACGGCGAGGGCGCGGGCCAGGGCCACCCGCTGCTGCTGGCCACCGGAGAGCTGATGGGGATAGCGCCGGGCCAGGCCGGTGAGAGCGACGGCGTCGAGCAGGTCGCCGACCCGCCCGCCGCGGCGCTGCCCCCGGGGAAGGCCGAATCCCACGTTCGCCTCGACCGTGAGATGGGGGAAAAGACTCCCTTCCTGGGAGACATAGCCGATGTGGCGCCTGTCCGCGGGCAGATGGCACCGGCCGTCGTCGACGGTGACCCCGCCGATGGTGACCGAGCCGCGGTCGGGCCGGTCGAAACCGGCCAGGATCCGCAGCAGCGTGGTCTTGCCGCTTCCGGACGGCCCGAGCACGGCCGTCAGGGTCCCGGCCGCCACCGTCAGGTCCAGGCCGGCCAGCACCGGGTGCCGCCCGAAGGCCTTGTGCAGCCCGGCCACTGCCAGGTCGGCCGGTGGCGCTGGCGGGGTGCTGGCCGGCGGAGCGCTCACAGCGGCCTCTTCGCCCCGGCCGGCAGCCGGTCGAAGTAACGCCCGAGCGCGTAGCTGGGCACGGCGGCGATGGCGATGATCACGAGCGCGAACGGTGCGGCCTGCCCGTAGGACAGGTTCTGCTGGTACGCCCAGAACTGGGTGGCGAGGGTCTGGACGCCGGTCGGTATCAGGACGAGGGTGGCGGTGAGCTCGGTGACAGCGGCGAGGAAGACCAGGCAGAAGGCGGCGGCGAGCCCGGGGGCGACCAGCGGGAGGGTCACCCGGCGCAGCAGCGCCGGCCGCCGCTGCCCCAGCGAGGCGGCGGCTTCCTCCAGGGCCACCGGGGCGCGGATGACCGACGCCCGGACCCCGACCAGCGCCAGCGGGAAGAACAGGATGATGTACGCGGCGACCAGCAGCGGGGAGGTCTGGTAGCCGAGGCCGTGCGCGTAGCGCTCGGCGAAGTAGCCCAGGGCCAGGGCGATGACCAGGCCGGGCATGGCCAGGACCAGGTAGGTGCTGCGCTCGAGCAGGCGGCTCGTGCGGCTGCCGTGCCGCACGGCCAGCAGCGCGACCGGCAGCGCCAGCAAGGTGGCGGTCGCGGCAGCGGCGGCACCGTACAGCGCGGTGTGCCAGCCCGCGTCGGCGACGGAGACGCCGGCGATCGCGTGCGCGCCGCCCTCGAACACCCAGTAGACGCTGGCGCCGACCGGCACGCCGAGCGCCAGGCCCACCAGGGCGGTGAAGCCGGCCAGCACCGGGATCGTGGCCCGGCCGAGCCGCTGCCGGCCGGGCACCCGCTGGGCGAGCGCACCGGTGCGCACCGCGCGGCCCCGGCCACGGGCGGCGGCGTCCCCGCCGAGCACCATGACGCTGAGCGCGATGAGCACCAGCGACAGGGCACATGCCGTCGGCACGTTGAACGAGAGCTGGAACTCGCTGAAGATCTCCGTGGTGAAGGTCTGGTAGCCGAGGATCTCGAAGGCCCCGTACTCGGCGAGAAGCACCAGCGCGACCAGCACGCAGCCGCCGAGGATGGCGCCGCGCGCCTGGGCCACGGTCACCCGCAGGAAGGTGGCGACCCGGCCGAGCCCCAGGCTGCGGGCGGTCTCCTCCTGGCCCGGGTCCGCGCTGCGCAGGCTGGCCGCCACCGGCAGGTACACCAGCGGGTACGCGGCGAGGGTCATGACCACCACGGCGCCGCGGAACCCCTGGGCCCAGGTGGTCAGCGACGCCCACCCGAAGCTCACGACAAAGTCCGGGATGGCGAACGGCACGACCACCAGGACCGCCCAGGCGCGGCGCCCAGGCAGGTCGGTGCGCTCCACGCACCAGGCGGCCAGCGTGCCGATCACCGCGCAGGCCGCGGTCACCACCACCAGCAGCCGGATGGTGTTCCACAGCAGGGTGGCCGTCAGCGGCCGCCAGATCAGCCCGGCGATCGTCGCCAGCCCGGCGCCGTGCGCCTCGATCAGCAGGAAGACCAGCGGCGCGAGCATGACGGCGGCAACGGCCGTGCTCGTACCGAGCAGCACCCACGGCACGGGTGCGCGGCGGCCCCGGACGGTCTCGCCCACCGGGGGGCGGCGCTGCCGCGCGCCCGGCCGGGCCTGGGTGGCGGTCACAGCAGCCCGGCCTGCTTGAGCAGCGCGATCGCGGCCGCCCCGTCGCCGAGCTCGGCGATCGTGATCGGATACGGCCGGAGCTGGTCAAACGGCGTCTCCGGGGCCAGGGTCGTCACCCCGGACGCGATGGGGTACTCGTAGCTGATCGACTTGGCGGGGTTCGCGATGACCTGCTGGCCGGCCCTGCTCACCAGGTAGGCCAGGAACTTCTGGGCGGCCGCCTGGTGCCTGGATGACCTCAGGACCGCAGCGCCCGACACGTCGATGACGTAGCCGGGGTCGCCGGGCGCGAGCGGGGCGATCTGCGAGTGCACCTTGGACGCGCCTAGCTCGGCGCGCATCCGGTACCAGTAGTACTGGTTGATCAGGCCGAACGCGACGCTCCCGCGGTTCACCTGGTCGGCGATGGTCTCATTGTCGGGATAGGTGTGGCCGGCCGCGTTGGCCTCGATGCCCTGCAGCCAGCTCAGCGCCCGCGCCCGGCCGTACCTGCGCATCACCGCGGTCACGATCGGCTGGAAGTCTGTCTCGGCGGGGGCGATGGCGAGCTTGCCGCGGTAGCGCGGGCTGGCCAGCTGCAGGACCGAGGCGGGCAGCTGGCTCCTGGCGATCAGGCTGGGATCGTAGGTGAGCACGCTGACCCGCGCCGAGACGCCGACCCAGTCCCCGTCGGGTGAGTTGTACCGGGCGGGGGTGCGGGCCAGGGTGGACGCATCCACCCTGGCGAGCAGTCCCTTGCCCTGCAGGTACTCAAGGGCGGGGGAGTTCTCGGTCCAGATGACGTCGGCCGGCGAGGCCGGTCCCTCGGTGACGATCTGGTCGGCCAGCACGTCCTCGTCATCGCTGCGCACGCTGACGGTGATCCCGGTGGCCCGCTCGAACCCGGAGATCATCGCCTCGGCGGTCTGCACGTGCTGGCCGTTGTACAGCGTGATCGCCAGGGCCGATCCCGACGCCGGCGATCCGCCGCAGGCCGCCAGGGTGCCCACGGCCATGATCCCGGCGGCCGCCGCCGCCCACCGGCGGATCGCGCTGGCCAGGGAGCCCCTAGGCACGCAGGGGTACAGACGACGCATCCACGCCTCCAGGAGGAACCGGCCGGCAAGGGGACCCGGGCCGGGGCGCCGGGCGCCCGGGCCGCTACCGCACGTGCGGGCCGATGGTGAAGCTATCCGGCACAACTGTTAGTTAGGTAAGACTAACCTTATTCTAGGGGTCGCGTCCTGGTTACCGGGCACCGGGCGGCCCGGTCCGGCGCGCGAGATCCGGGCCCGTCCGGCACGACAGCATCAACCAGGGGGCGGCACCGGCGGGATCTGCCGGTGCCGCCCTTCGTTATGAACGCCGGGGCGTTCGCGTCCCGCGGCCGTTACCCGGCGAAGTCCGCCGCCAGCTGGCTCAGGTTCGGGATGCCGAGGCCGTTCCCCTCGTTGAACAGCGCACCGGGGTTGCCGGTGTAGTAGAGGTTGTCGCTGCTCGTGCCGCTGGCCTGCAGCGGGGTGAACGGCGAGTTGCTGCCGGCCGCGAAGGCGTAGATGGACGGGTTCCAGAATCCGACCCGGTGCCCCAGGAAGGAGTCGATGACCGCCGTCGAGCCGTTCAGCTGCGGGGCCACGAAGCTGGTACCGCCCCAGCCCCCTTGCAGTACGGGCTCATCGACGCCAGCGAACGACGGCTCGTACAGCAGGTAGCCGCTGTACGGATCCGCGTTGGTCGACAGGTCCGGCAGCGCGCGCCCGGAACCCTGGCCCTGGCTCACAGCCGGGGTGGGGTTGATGGTCCACGCGGTCGGCAGGGTCAGCCCGGGGGCGAAGGACTGGAAATCGGTCGGGGTCAGGTACTGGACGGCGTGGAAGCTCTGCGTGCCCGACACGCCCTGCTGGTAGGAGGGAGTCGGCTCGATCGAGCTGAAGCCGCCGCCGCTGCCGCCGATGTTCGCCTCCGCGGTGTCCAGCAGCGACGTGCCGCTGATCGTCGCGATCGGCTGCCACAGGTAGTCCCAGCCCCAGGTGCGCTGGGCCGGCACGGTCACGGTCACGGTGCCGTCGGGGCCGGTCAGCTGCCCGGTCCACGGCAGGGTGGTGCCGCCCGCGGCGGTGATGAACGGGCTGTCGGGCGACACGTCGACCGACAGGTTGGTGGTGCCGAGGTCGTCGCTGGCGTCGTAGGCGCCCGCGTCACCGGAGGCGTCGAAGGCGGACTGTCCCTGCGCGGCCAGCTCCAGGAAGGCCTCGTCGAACGCGGCCGCGTAGGCGGGCGTCTCCTGGCCGGTCGCGATCAGCGCCTGCAGGATGGTTTCGGACGCGCCCCAGCTCGTCGACACGGTGCTGGCGGTGTTGTCGCTGGCCGCGGAGAAGAAAGCGTCGGCGAAACCGGGGTCGGTGTTCGGCGCCTGATAGACGATCACGTTGGCACCGGGAGCCAGCGCCCCCGACTGCTCCACGTCGAGGTCGGTCTCCCCGCTGCCGGAGCCGTCGCTGGGCGCGCCAGGACCGCCGTCCACGTTGACCACGGTCACGGTCCGGCCGGTGCTCGGCACGTCCGCGATGTGCTTCCAGAAGTACTGCGGCGCACCCGGGTCCAGGGCGGCCAGGGTGACGATGGCGATGGTCTGCCCGGCGCCGGTGGCGCCCGCCTTGTACAGGGGGTTCAGCCCGTAGTCGGCGGCGAAGTCGGACGGCAGGTTACATGCGCCGGCCAGCCCGGTGAGCGCGATGCAGCTGTTCGCGTTGCCCGCCTTCGGCTGCACGACGCTCTTGTTCACGTGCACCGCCTGGCTGCTGTACGGACCGTAGTTGGTCAGGCCGAGGATCGCCAGCACGTACCGCGCGATGCTGCCGGGCAGCATCGGCGACTGGGAGGTGCCGTGCACGGTCTGGGCCGGGATCGTGGCCGACCCGTGCCCGGACATCTGCGGCACGTGGAACTGCCGCTGCTGGACCGACAGCGCCTGGTCGAACTGGCCGGCGGTGCCGTTGGCCACCACGTCCACGTTGTCCGCGTACGCCTGGGTGCTGATGCCGAACTGCGCCAGGTAGCTCTCAAGCTGGGCGACGTTGGCCGGGGTCTGGCCGTAGGTGGCGGCGAACTGGCCGACCGACAGGAAGTTCGTGATCCCGTGCTCGACGGCGGCCTTCAGCTGCGGCAGGTTGCGCTCACGGAGGATGAAGGACACCGTTTCCGGGGTGCTCGGCGGGGTGTCCCCGAAGGCCGTCACCCCGGGCAGCGCTGCGACGTTGACCCCCTGCTGCACCGGCGCCTGGGCGCCGGGGCTCGGGCTGGGGGTGGCGGCCCGCGGCGATGCCGAGGCACCGGGGGCCATGATCGCCATCGTGGCGAGCGCTGCGCCCGTCAAGAGGCTTAGGTAGAAGGAGCGGGTCATAAGCACGGCACCTCTTTCTGGTCCTGCCGCTGCGTTGCGGCCAGCCCTCCCGGCGTCTTGGCAGCC
>Ga0335080_10001273_pt1 | contig 24425 bp, 24 predicted proteins | sample Lox_Sample_34_FD_206720 | JGI IMG/M metagenome (GOLD analysis project Ga0335080, IMG submission 206720) | Soil microbial communities from Loxahatchee National Wildlife Refuge, Florida, United States - Lox_Sample_3.4 | ecosystem: Environmental > Terrestrial > Soil > Wetlands | place: USA... | reverse complement strand
GAAGAATCCCGGCGTGGAGATTCAACTATGAAGCGCCGCGGAAACCCAAATTGGGGCAAACCGGAGCTTGGCCCGGTCGTCCCTGTCGTCACTGAATTCGAGAAGACAGTCGATGAGTACAAACTCACCCCCGATCAATATCTGCAATCATCCCAGCTCCGCGAGTGGGCGCGGCGCAATAAGAATTCGAAGTTCATTCCCGAGCCTTTGCTGAAGGCCTGGGGATTCGAGATCGAAGCACCGGACTTCTGAAGTCGGCGCCAAAGGAACACAAATGCAAACGATTGACCTTGAAATGACGAAGGACCTGTCCGACGCTTTGTTCAACCCGCGGGCGGCATCCCTCTCCAACCCAAGGGTGTCGTCCCTCTTCCGTCCGAATGGATCAGAACTACTCACGCCGGATCAGCTCGCTAAGCACTTGGGCGTGAAGGTCGGATGGGTAAAACGCCAGAGCCGCGCTGGAAACATTCCCAGCATCAAGCTCGGAAAATGTTACCGCTACCGCAAAGCGGATGTAGACTTGTGGCTTTCAGAAAAGGCGGCGAATCGTGGCTAACAAGGCGAGCAATCCGAAGCTGGAACTGCGGCGCGGCAAATTGTGGGGTGTTCGATACTACGACGCGAAGGGCACCCGCAAGTGGAAGACCCTGGGCCGCGTCGACCGCTACCCCGATGAGGCATCGGTGGCCGGCAAGTATCACGAGTTCCTCGCAACGCTCAACGCCCCCTCGGCCGAGGCCATGCCGGAAGTGGATCCGAACGACGCCCTGTCTTTGTTCGTGGAACTCGTCTACTTCCCCCAAGCCGAGAAGCATCTGCGCGGAAACACCTTCCGCGGCTACAAAGGCATCTGGTCGGCGCTTCAGGCGCACACGCAGATCGGGCAGATTCGAACGCGAATGGTTCGCACACCTCACGTTCAGGCCGCGCTAGATGCGCTGGCCGCGGCCAAACATCCCTCCAAGGCCTCGCTGGCCCGGGTCAAGTCTTTTCTGACCCAAGTCTTCAGCGAGGCCATCCGGCGCGGATTTCGAGACAGCGATCACAACCCCGTCCGCGACACGAAGCTGCCGCATGGCAAAGCGGCAGAAGAGACGTACGCCTATTCACTCGCCGAAACGCGGCAAGTTCTGAATCTCCTTCCTCCGTGTGCGTCGACGATATGTGCTGTGGGTGCCTTCGCCGGGCTGCGACGGGGAGAGATTTTTGGATTGCAGTGGCAGGATTATGACGAGAAGGCGGGAGTTCTGAACGTCCGTCGTGAGGTCGCCTTCGACAAGCGCGGACGAATGGTTGTAACAGAGCCGAAGACGGAGAGCTCCAAAGCATCGGTACCGGTGATCGCACCGCTCGCCGCGGCGTTCAAGGCATGGAAAACGGCGCAATCGGCCACCGCGGAAGGCAGTTGGATGTTTCCGGCATCGTTCGTGCGCGCGGAGCATCCGGAAGGCGTGCTCGACGCGCTGGGCCAGACGCCCATCAACCCGGGAAACTTCGATCGCGATCAGGTCACACCCACACTCAAGAGGGCCGGCATCACGTGGCGTGGTTTCCACTCTTTCCGCCGCGGGCTCGCTACGAACCTGCACGCGCTCGAGGTTCAGGACATCGATATCCAACAAATCTTGCGTCACGCTTCGGTGGACGTCACGAGGGAGTGTTATATCAAGGGCGTCAGCGCGACGGCAAAGACGAACCTGGAGAAGATCAACACCGCATGGTTGCAACTTCCGAGCACGGGAGTTAACTGAGCGGGTCGGCGTTTCCCAGGAAACAGTTTCCCGCGATCTTGTAACCGTATGAAACGGAAAAGGCGCGAAGTGAACGCAACCGACACTCAAGTTGATGAAGCGAAAGGAGCACGGTCACATTACGAATCGGCTGCTCTACCAACTGAGCTACGTCGGCCTTTGAGGGACCTGATTAGTTTACCAAATCGAGCACGCAGCTACCCTCACCGAGGTGGTATGGGCCGATGGATCCTGCGCGCAGCAATTCGCAAGATCGCTACGCCGCTCTCGTCTCCGCCAGCGCGTCGTACTCCCGTTCCGATTCCGCGGGCAGCAGAACCCACATTGTGTAAACGCCGAATGCGGTTCCGAATGGAACATTGAACAATGCAACGAAGGCGAGCACCAGCGCCAGAATCCGCGCCCATTTTTCATGCTGCAGCAGTCCCCATCCCGCAAGAAAGCCGAGAGCAGCCTTTGCGAGGAGTACGATCGCGATCACACTCAGCAGAGGCCGCAAGAATGCCGTGGGTGCCTCGGGCGCTCCCAGTTCACGCATATGGGCAAACAACGTGTTCGCAAGAACGTAGAGAACGATTCCTCCGACTGTAATGAACGCTGAAAACCCCAGCCAGAACAGACCAAGCAGACGGACATGTTCCTGCACGCGTCCCGGACGCGGTTGCGCAAACGAGACTGGTCCGATAATCTGCTTGCCGCACTTGCTGCAATAAGCCTGGCCGGGTTGAACCGACGTACCGCACCCGTCGCAGAACATTGAGGCCTCCTGAGCAATCTCTTCGATGCCATCGATCCACTCTCATCCCTAATACGAATGCGCGAGGTAACAGTTCCCGATGTGCGCTGCAAATCAACTACGTGTAGCTCGATAGACGGATCAAACGAAAAGGCCACCCGGCAACTGGGCAGCCTTCTCTTCAAGGGAGAATAGTTCCAACGGAGGCTTAGATTCCGTCAAAACTTTCTGCCGAAATCTTATGGGCCAAAAAACGGGGGTGTCAAGCGATTTTTGGGAAATAAATGCCAGTGTTATCAATAACTTAAAAAATGGGTTAACATTCCCAAAAACTGTAGCATTTTGAGACAAAATCGCCCGAAAGCGGGTGTAAGCCGATACTTCTAAAGGGACTTATCTGACGTTAAGAGGGGTTCCGGGGAAGGTCGGGGGCCGTGTCTCCTTCACCTGCAGGCACGCCCCGGACCACCGTCTCCGTCAGGTGCAGCGAGATAAATTCCATCTGCTCCGGCCGATCGAAAATCCTGTCAGGATACAAACGCTTCATCAGAATGCGGAATCCACCGAACGCGACTCCGGCAATGATCGCCAACCCCGCGAGAATCGCGCAAAGAACGACGATGTTGAGGATCAGCTTATACAGGTCGCGGATCTCGCGATTGTCTGTCGGACTATTCCACGTAACGCTGGCCTCGTAATTGACCATGCCCAGCAGGGATTTCGCATCGCTGTCGGAGATTCCGCCGGATGCGATCGCGACAATCGGTCCACTGCGCTTGTCGAAGAATGTACCCGCGTCATTGATCGTGGAAACTCCGCCTTGACTCGACCCAGTCACGCCGTGCGCGGCATCGATGCGGCGCAGGTGATCAGCTGCGAGTTGTGGTGTTGGATACGAGATCAATACCAGGGTGGCCTCGCCGCTTGGCGTCTGGTAGTGACCCAGCGTGAGCTCAGAGCTGGCACCAAAATCCACTTCATCGGCGGTTACCGGCAGTTCCAACGATGCCAACGCCACAGGACCCATCACGTATTTCTGGGTATTCGCGATGTACTGACGAGGCGGCAGGAATTGAATGAATGTCGGCAGGTTTGCTGCATTGCCTCCGGGTCGCGGCAGCGCTCCCGCCAATTCGCGCAGTTCGGCTCCCGACATGGGTGTTTCCTTGCTGAACTGCGCATCGACCAGCACATGTCCACGATAAAAGAGCACGCGGTCTCCCAGTGACGCGCCCTGGTCGCCGATCTGCTCCTTGTTCATCTGCGGCTGCAGATAAAACGTGTACGCGCCGAAGGCTCCCGAGGCATCGGCAAACCGCGCAGCGCGAACCTTCAGCGTGCGGCCGTCGTCGCGGGTATATGCCGCCGTTGCGAGGTCAGTGAAGCGGTATTCATTGAGCACAGCGGCGCTGCTCGGATCCGCGGCGGCAGCATTCGTGCTTGTCTGCGCCGTGCCCTGCATCTGCCAGCCGGCAAACGTTTGCGGAAGAATTGCAGCAGACTGTGCTCCCGGCGTCGATGCCGCGAACAGAACCGAGGAAAACCAACCGAAGACCAGGGAAATCAGTAAGAAACGGGGAGATCGCATGAGAATCGGGCATGGCCCGCTTATGTATTAGACCACAGGCGTGCCCCAAAAGTTTCGCGAACAGGCTAGCACTACGAGTCGCGCCAAGACAGGCACACGGCTCCTCGGAAGGCAGCTAAGTGCCGCAAAACTAGGCAGCTGCGGATATATCACTCTCGTGCTGTCCCCCTACACGTCAGGGCCATTCCCAGAATTGGGTTAGTCTCGCAAAATACTGTTGGGTGAGGGAGTGCCAGTGAGCAGTGTGGAAACAAACAAGCGCCGGGGAAGCCGCACTAAGGCCGTCCTTCCGGTGAGGATCAAGGGCAAAGACAGCAGCGGCAAAGCTTTTGACGAGTTGGCCCACACACTGGACTTGACGCCCACGGGTGTTCGGTTGGGCTCGGTACGACGCGAGCTAGGCGCCCAAGATGAGGTAACGATTTTCTTCCGGCAGCGAAAAATGCAGTTTCGCGTGGTCTGGACAAAGAAGATGAAAGGAACATCTGAGTTTCAAGTAGGACTGCAGGCATTGACGCAGGAGAGAGAAGCTTGGGGAGTGAACTTTGCCGAGCCGGCAAAGCAGGCCCCACAGGTATTCGATGCGTCTTCAGTTTCGGCGCTTGCATAGGAAAAGGGGAGAGTCATGGAGGAGACTGGCAATCGTTCGTTTGCGTGGTTAAAGCAGTTGTGGTCCCAGGAGAATGGTCAGGACATCGCCGAATATTCCGTCATGCTGGCAGTCATTTTGGTTATCGTAGCGGGTACGGTACGCCTGATCGGATCGAACGCGAATAACGTCTTTTCGCAGGTCAGCAGCGCGATTCAATAGAAGGTTCGTGTCGAGTAAGACTCACGGGGCCAGCGGTTTTTGTCTAGCTTGCTGGCTTTTTTATTCCTTGATCTTTTCGTTCGAAATCGACGGAAAAGAGATTCCCCAGAAGTTCTGCGCTGCGTCCCCCTGGTCCAAAAACTCAATTGCGTACGTGGAAACCCCCGGCATCGCGAGTACTTGCGCCACCACACGCGCAGAGACTTGCGCACCATGCTGATTCTTGACCTTGACGACCGAGCCGACTTGTAACTCGCGATTCAGTTGCACAGCGGCTCCATGGCGGTTCAAGTTCGTGGCCTTGGCCCTTACGCTGAAGGTCGATTTCTGGCGATCTTCCCCGAATAGATCCACGGCTGCATTGAGTGCCATCCGGCTGCTTCGGCGCCTCGACATTGCGCCGCGGCCAGCGGCAGCGGCGGCGAATGAATGATTGTGTTTGCGATGAGGGTGCAAATGGCGATCCGAATGTCTCAGATTCATGCGGCTCTGAGGACATTAGATCGAAGTTGGCTCCCTCGCAACGTACATCAGTCACCCAGGCTGGTTACTTACGCAACCCTTTGATCGCAGGTAATTTACTGTTCCGCTGTCTTGTCGAGTTTGCTCGCCATCTTCACGCCGCTCAGGCCATCGACATATTTGGCAATGCCACGGTAGAGCGATTCGGCGATGCGTTGGCGGTATTCGCTGGTTTCGAGGCGACGCTCATCACCGGGGTTGGAGACAAAGGAAATCTCAGCCAGAATCGAAGGCATGTTGGCGCCGATGAGCACGATGAACGGCGCCTTCTTCACTCCGCGGTTGCGGATCCCCGGACTTTTTGCCGACAGGCCGCTATGCAAAGACTGCTGCACGTCCGCGGCGAACTCGCGCGATTCTTCGATCTTTTCCTTCAGCGCGATCTTCTTCACCAGGTCCTGAAGTTCATAGATCGATTTTTCCGAGACGGCGTTTTCACGCGCCGCGACCTCTAGCGCGTCGGGCGAGGAGGTAAAGTTCAGGTAGTAAGTCTCGACTCCACGGGCGTCGGGGTCTCGGCTGGAATTGGCATGGATCGAAATGAACAGGTCAGCACGCTGCTGGTTGGCGACAGCTGTGCGAGTCTCGAGCGGGATGAAGGTGTCGTCCTTGCGCGTATAAACCACTTCTGCACCGAGGCGGGTCTCCAGCAATTTCCCCAGGCGCCGTCCGACTTCGAGGACCAGGTCTTTTTCCCGCAGTCCATTTGGCCCGATGGTGCCCGTGTCATGGCCGCCGTGGCCGGGATCGATCACGATCCTTCCGATCTTGAGGCCGAGAGTGCGAATCAAGGAACGATCGCCACTGGCTGTTGGCTTGGCAACACGGATATCCAGATCGGGGTCTTTCCGGCTCGTCGCGACTCGAGGAGATTTGCCCTTCGACTTCGAAGGCGCGGACTTCACCTCGTTCATTGCTTTCTCGGCCGGCAATTCTTCGTCGGCGCTATGAGACTTGCGGTTGCGGCGTGTTGAGGGGCCTTTCGTGGGGACGTCTTTCGTGGCAGTCGCAGAGGCGGGGTCATCGTCATCATCGTTGTAGACGATCACCTTCTTGATGGGCGGCGGAGTGTTCTTGGCAACTTCGGAATCCTTGACGGAATGGCTATCCCGAACTTCGTCGGCGGCCTTCGGACCGTGAATCTCTTCTTTCTTTGTCGCCGGCTTTCCCGCCAGTGCCTTCATATCGGCCTTCACTAGGGGCTGCGGGACTTGCGCCTTCACTTCGGCTTGCGGTGGGACTTCCACATCAGCGAGCGCAGCTGCTTCCTCCTTGTTGAGCTTCGTGTGCGCGATCTTGTCATTTTTTCCATGAATGTCAATGATCAGCCGATAAGGGTTCGGGAGCAGAAAAGCTTCATAAGTGGACAGGCTGTCCACCTCGAGCACCACGCGCGTGCGCCCGGGCTTGAACTGCGCCACGCGGATCTTTTTGAGGAATCCGTCGTCCACTTCGAAGGTCTTACCCACCAGCGTGGAAGCCAGCTTCGTGTCGCGCAGATCAAAGAAAATGCGGTCTGGATCCGGGAGGCGTTGTGAACCGAATTTGACTTCGTTCTCCAGATCGATCGCTACTCGAGTGTAGTCTGGAGTCGACCAGTGGCGGATCGCCGTCACGCGGGGCATGTGCCCGGGACGATTTTCTTGAGTCTCAGAAGTTGCTGTGCGGCCGTCGGTTGCTCTTGCCTCCGGCGTTGCAGTGTTGTCGGCTTGCGCGCGCAAGTTCTTCGGGTTCTCACCGGTTCCGCCCCCCGGCCTGGCCTCTGCCTTCTTCTCCGATTGCGCGTCGCTTTCGGCTTGGGCCTTCTTCTCGGCCGACGTCCGCTTAAGGTCGGCAATCGCTTGCTGCGCATCCTCGACCAACCGGCTGTGTGGATATCGCTTCAGGAATTCTTCGAAAGTGGCCTGTGCCTCCTCGGGATCGTCCAAGTCGTCTTTATAGATTTCGCCGATGGTGAAGAGAGCGTCGCACCGATATTTGCTGCCGGGATACTCGCGGCGTAGGAATTTGTACTGGTCGATCGCTGCGTGCAGAATCTTGTCGTCTTCAAAGCGCCGCCCCATCTCGACCAGCGTTTCCGCGACTGCGACTGCACTGGGATCGGCCTTGGTCGAAGTCGGCGCGCCGTAATAAACGTTGCGATAGGCGTTCAGGACCCGCTGGTAGTCGTGGCGCGTGCGCTCGGCCGGGGGACGGCCGTTCAGTGCTTCGCGCATACGCTCGGCCTCGGCAAACTGCGCCCGCGCCCAAGCTTCTCCGTGGTGAACACGCGCGCGCGCGGGTGTGGTTGAGAACGCTGCCAGGAACAGCAGCACTCCACAGCACAGAATGCGCCGGTTCGATGTAGCTTTCAAAGTCGACGGCCCGTTAACAATCTCGATCCACGGTTGCAGTTGAATTGCCTGGGTGCCTGAGAGATTCCAAATACCAAAGATTCCAGATACAAACTGTCGTGCTCCATCCCATAACGTCGCGCGACATTAGGGTGGGATTTGTCCACTTGCTTTGTACAACAGATGCTTCCACTCTATTCCGTGTTGCTGATGTAAAGCACACCCCGCGCATCCCGTTGAACATGCACGGGATCGCGGCTCGTACCGGACTGCGAAAAATCGTACCCCCCGTAATAAAGATGAGTAATCCGGCGGACGTAATCCTGGGTTTCGGCGATCCGGGGGACACCCGCACTCCGCCGCACCGCTCCCTCACCCGCGTTATAAGCGGCCAGCGTCAGGTTCACATCCCCATTGTATTTTTCGAGCAGATACTTGAGATGCCGAACGCCGGCATCGGCATTCTGCTCCGGGTCAAACGGGTTTTTGACCCTCAACTCGCGGGCGGTCTTAGGCATGAGCTGCATCAGCCCCATGGCGCCTTTGCGCGAAACCGCGTTCGAGTTGAAGTTGGATTCCACCTTGATCACGGCGCGCACAAGGTTTGGATCGACATTGTGCCGGGCTGCAGCCATCACAATGGATTGATCAATCTCCTCCGGCGACGACTGGTGTCCATGTGCGTTGGCTTGAAGAATCTGAGCGTTCGCCGATTGCACCGAATCGTGCCCGTAATACTCGCTGACTTCAGCAGCAGCCGAACGCGCGGCCCGTCCGGAGGCCGTATTCGGCGATGGCACCGGCTTCCAGCGATTGTCTTTGCTGCTCCAATACACCAGAGTAGAGCGCCGAGGCTGCCCAGCCGGCGCCGATCGCTCCTTCACGGGAGCATCATCATTGACGTAAATCGTGCGTCCGTTCTCTTCGCTAGTGGCTATGCCGTGGGCGGAGCGATCTCCCTCGGACGCACACACTTTGCCAGTGAGAGTGAAAGAGGTCGCGAGTACAGTCGAAGCCGTCAGCATCCAGGTCAGTTGCAGGCGTTTTCGCATATCCGGGCGTTGTCCTTTCACCAATCTTTCGCCAGGAAGCGCGTCTAGACAAACTACGCCCTCCCTAGTCCCACCCGGAACCTGAACGGAGAATCGTGCACCAGAGTAGGTCGATTATAGGCGTGGCGCGGAGGGGCGACAATCTCTCCGAAGGGAGTAGAACCACCAGAGTAATTTATAGCAAGTTATTGAAACTTTAATGGGTTAAGCGATCGTACCGCTACCGACGAAGATACCATCGGTAATCGTAGAAATGGTTACTGCTGGCGGATGCAACGGCTTCTCAGAAATTCAACGCGCGTAGTGGCCCTTTGCTCGTTCGGCTGCAAAACTTATTCAGAGCCACGGTCTCGGCTCGAACTTCCTCAGTTCGAGATTGCGGTTCCAGACCTCGAGCACTGAAACCGGACCTGTCAATCGGACGGCGGGTCCGTCCCATCGGAGTGCAACAAGTGTGGTCCGGCAGAAGGAGTCTGTCTCTTGAGGAAGGTTGCGAAGCTAAAGTTGTTCACGTTGCCACCGATAACTCCCATGATGAGTTCGACTCATGCTCTACATCTGAACTACGGGGTGAGTGGCAATTCATGGACAATATTTCTGTGCTCATCGTGGACGATTCATCCCTGATGCGAAAAATTGTGGAAAGATCGCTGCGTCGCAATCAGCCTGTTCAGTCGGCAGTGTCTCGGACGACGGCGCATTGCCTCGCTGCGCGAATTGCGACGGGAAGCGCGGGCTTGGAATCGAAGAGTGAATCGTCATCGAATCAAAATCGACCGGCGCTTTACTCGCCGAAAAGCCCGCCGCAAGTTCGGTTATGAAAGAAACCAAATCATGCGGTCAGAGACCTAGGTATTAGAGATGATCGCAGCGAGCTCTTCGAGGCTTGTAACAATGATGTCCGGCTTCGCCTCTGCAGACTTGACCGCCCCAGCCCTTGGGCGCGCAGATGGGCGATTGACCCACACTGTAGCCAGGCCCAGGGCCTGAGCCGGAATGACGTCGTGGTAGATGCTCTGGCCAACATGCAGCACGCGATGCGCGGGTGCTTGAATACGACTGAGTGCCAACTCAAAGAGCTTGAGCGATGGCTTGTAGGCTTGCGCCTGCTGGGCAGTCACGACTTCATCGAATACAATTTCGAGTTGCGCACGCGTGCGATCGAACAGGTCATCGTCAATGTTGGACAGGATCGCCAGGCGAAATCTCGTCTTCAGTTGATGTAAAGCAGCCACGGTGTCAGGCCACGGCTCCCAACTGGGAAGAGAATTCGCAAGAGATTGGACTTCGTCGGCGGTAGGAGAGAATCCGAATTTCCTTCCAAAGTCACGTACGACTGAGCCGAGCACGTCACGATAAGGGCGGTAGGGCGACTGCTCCGCGCGGTGTTCAAAATCCGCATAAAGCTCAATTATCTGCGCGTCGTCAATGTGCCTGGAGTGAGCTGACAGTACGCGGCGAAACGTTTTTAGCAGGCCCGGTTCCCAGTTGATGAGAGTCCCATAACAATCGAAGGTGAGGATCTCAAAGCGGGAGAAATCGAACATCCAGTTATTATTCCAGACCGAGTGAAAAGGTCCACGTAAAATCCTTCACTTCGGCCGACTGCAGAAGAGCAAACTGATGCCTCGAGATACTCGTCGCACCACAAACAATCCCCAACCGGTTCCAGGGCTCCAAGAGTTGAGGTGATCTAGTTCGTTCTCAGCTACTGTTTGACTTCGATCGCTTGCGAGAGTTCAAGGGTCAGGTCTGACCAAACCGGAATAGAGTGTGGTCGGCCGTCGGTGTGCGTCGCACAAATCCGGTAGTTGCGGGATTTGTTAAGGCCTATCTTTTGCATGGGTAAACGGCAGGAATTTGTGAGGAGACTCATTCCATAGAGTGCGGGACTTGCGGAAGGCCAATGGTGTAGGTAGTGGAACTCTGAACGTCCGAGTTCTTCCGGTTTCTGGCTTTGGGCATTGGGTGAATCTCCACAGGCCACGAGCGTCGAGAGGCAGAATCCTTTAGGGCTGCGGAACCAATCCGCGCAAGGGGGTTTGTTCAGTTGATTGGGAGTGAGCCTCATGATGGTCGCTCACGGGTTCGGGGACGGATTCCTCGGCGGCTGGTGATTTCTTCGCAGCAAGAAACTTCTCGGTACTGAGGAGCGGACGGCCAAGCGACGCATTGTAGCCTGTCCATGGGCCGTCAAGGGTGGACTCCCGTTCGAAATGGGCGCGCATGGCCTCCATCTTGGAATCAAGATCATCGAGATAATGGAGCATGAGTGCTTCAGGGAACATAGGGAGTTTGGGCGAACCGAATTCGTATTCGCCGTGATGACTGATAATCAGATGTTCCACCAAGGTTTTCAGCTCATCGGGAAAGTCAGGCAGCTGGGCCAGCTTGGCTTGCAGCATCTCCAATTCGATGATCATGTGACCTAGAAGTTGGCCCTTGGTCGTGTAAGAGAATGATCGGTTGTAGGTCAATTCGTGGATCTTGCCGATATCATGCAGAAATGCTCCGGTCAGAAGAAGATCCCGGTTGATTTGCGGATAATTTCTGCACATCAAGTCGCAAGAGCGGAACAGCGATACAACGTGATCGAGTAGGCCTCCGATGAAAGCATGATGAAGGGTCTTGGCAGCGGGAGCATTACGGTAAGAAGCAGCGATCTCTGGATCAGACATGAACGCCTGCACGAGGGCCTTCAAATGAGGATTTTGAAATCCTGAGACAAAGTCTGAGAGTGTTCGCCAAAGTTCGTCGATGTCTTTGGTGGTTTTGGGAAGATAATCCGAGAACTCAATCTCAGTTTCGCCCAACTTGCGCAATTTGTGAATCGTTAGTTGGAAGCGTTGCTTGTATTTGTTGATGAGGCCTTTGACTTTAAGAAAATCGTCTTGCTCGAATGCTGCAAGAACTTCCTCAACGTTGTCCCACATTTTGGCTTCGAGCTGGCCACTGCGGTCTCCAAGCGTGAGCGCGAGGTACGGCTCTCCAGTTTTCTTGGGCTTGATCTGCTTGCTGACCACAACGAAGGTTGAGGTAATCACTTTGTTTTCGTGACGGGTGCAGTCGCAAATATAGAAGTCCTTCATGGAATGTCTGAGTATATGACATCCGCAAGCGAAACGGTGAGCAACGCGTCCGTAGATCAGACTCGTATTTCATGGAAGTTCGAAGCCACGATTGAATCGGCCTAGACGAATGTAGCGTTGCCGTAATCGCCAGCATGGAATGAGTTGGGGAGCAAATCTGTTGAGGGTCAGAGAATTCCCAGCTTTTTCTTTTTCTTCGACAGCTTCTTTGCGTCCGCTTCTTTGGCAGCCGCGGTTTCGATGGGCTCAGTCTGATTGGCGCTTCGGCCGGTATCGACGTAGCCGGGCGCGACCTTTATATAGGCCTCTTCCCTGAGCTTAGTCAGGTATGCCCGAAGTGCAGGCTGCAGTTTCTGGTAATACAGCGCATCCTGGATGCGCGGGAGGACGTCTTTCATCGGAGGGATACCCGCCATCTCGTGATCGTCGACTCTAAGAATCGTGTATCCCTGCTTGACACGGATGACATCAGTAATATCGCCGGTCTTCATCGCGAATGTGCGATCTTCAAGTTCCTTGGCCAATTTGCCGCGCTCGAAGGTGCCCAGGGCGCCGCCGTCGGCGGCAGAGGGGCCGTCGGAATACTTCTTCGCGATGTCCTCGAAACTCGCACCGTCGCGAAGCTGCTTCAAAATGTCTTTGGCTTTGGCCTCGGCGGCGCTGAGAGCTGCAGCGTCATTGGCTTGTTTGGCAGCTTCGTCGACCGGATTCTGGCCAGACGTGCCAGAGTTAGTCGCATTGGGATCGGTAGTGGGAGTCGCGGCCTTAGGAGTAATCAGGATTTCGCTTAATCGGATGAACTCCGCATGTTGCATCTCTTCTTTATGTTCGTCATAAAACTTCTGCGCTTCTTCGGCGGAGAGCGAGAGATGACCGCCAACTTCCTGTCCGATGACCTTCTGAGTGACGATGCGATTCTTCTGGGTTTGCTTGAAATCTTCCCATGAAACACCCTGCTTTTCGGCCTCCTTTTCCAAAGCCTCGAGAGAGTCAAGCTTCATATCCTTGCGCATTTGGTCGAGTTGCTTGATCAGGTCAGTGTCGGCACTGATGCCAAGGTCCTTTCCCTTGTCCAACAGCAGTTGCTGATCGATGAGATCGCGCAGCACATCTTTTTCACGATCGGCATAGGCCTTGTCTGCATTATTGGGATCCTGCTGCTTGACTTCGTCGCGAAGCTGGTCTTTGCTGCGCGCGAGTTCGGAACGCGTGATGATTTGATTATTGACGCGGGCTATGATTTCCTCTACGACTTGATCCGCGGCTAACGCGGGCAGGCAAGCCAAAGCGATCAGGGTCAGTGGGAGTTTTTTCATAAGAATCTCTGGGCTACCACGCTTCTGAGCTTGCAGGCAGAAGGTGGAAATGGACCAATGCGGCTATTCTACATCGTTTAGGGGCCTCGGCCAGAAAGCTGCCTGCCTGCACCCTGCGGACCATTTGTGCAAGCTGGTGCACTCTCTTCTATGACGCGAGATGACCGGCTCGAGTTGGCCGAATCTCATCAAGAGCTGCGAATTAACGCCAGGGCTGTACGATCGTCACAAACTGGCGATTTGCCAGAAAAATCGGCGACAGCGCTCAGGATAGAATCGCAGAGTGAGCAGGCTGAGCCGGCAGTCGCTGACTTGAATGCCTCCTTTACCCGTTCCAAGCTAAAAGAGCCGGAGCGTCCATTGCCCTCGCAATCGACTACACCGCGAGAGACCAGAAGGAGCGAACCTTCCTTAGCCAAAGCTACTGTCGGCGCCTCGCTGGTCGCGTGAGAGAAAAGCCCGAGGGGCAGACCCGTCGACGCCAGTTCCGCGACACCAGTGCTGTCGCGGAGCAGGCCGGGAGTGTGTCCAGCGTTGGAGTAGCAGAGCGTACCAAATCTCTCGTGATAGCAAGCAATAAAAGCGGGACAGGAATGAACGCCGCAACAGACATCGATCAAGCGACGATTGATGCGGTGGCACAGTTCGGTCATGGCATCGGATTCGTTGATGTCGGCCGGTGAAAAAAGCTGCACTCCGAAAGTCCGGAATACCTCTTGCGCGGCGACCATGAGGCTTCGGTTGTCTTCGCGCCGTCCCGCAACATCGAGCAATCCGATCAGAACCCGTTCGTGACTAACGCGAATCGAATCGTAGAAATCTCCGGCAATGCGCTTACCCACGAACACAGCGGCAATGTCTACTCCTTGAATTGTGGGAAATACGGTGGGAACGGGTTCCACCGGCGGTGGTGAGACACTTGAACCAGAGAGGAATCGCGACAGCATAGCGCAGATCATAATGGGAGACCCTAGCGCAGGCAACCAGCAAGAAGACTTTGTGCGCGTGCTAGTACTTAGGCCATATGCGAGAGGCGCAGCAAGGTGCTCACTCGCCATATTTCTCGCCGAGATAGCGTGCCAGGTCGGACTCAAGCTGTCCGTAATCGGAGTGAATGGTTGCACGGAGGGCGGCTTCGGTGGAATTTCCCTGGCTGATTCGCTGCAGGATGCGTTGGACATCACTCATGCCATAAGTGTCGTTAATGTAAGAAACGGCGGCTAAGGATTCGGCGTACGCGGCGTATGCTTCCGCTCCGGAAAATTGCAGGAAGCTACCTTCGAGGACATTGAGAGGAATATTGTGCTGCGATCTAAACAGCTTTGCGAGTTGATGCCCTTCTCCGCCGCCGAGAGTCTTCGGTTCGAGGAACTGCGCGATCCCTTCATGCAGCCAGGGTGGGCAACGTCCCGCAGAAAGCTGCGTAATAAATGAATGCGCGAGCTCGTGCTTGAGGACATGGGCAAGTTCCGGAGTAACCGAAGTCAGACCGCTGATGGGAACGCGCAGCTTGCCGTCGTTCATGGCCCCGGACCAAGTTGGGGCGTGTGTCACATCGAAAAACGCCTGCTCAGTGTAGAGGGTCACGAGGATGTTATCGCGTGGAGGATTGCCGAGATCACGAACCAGATCGTCATAATCGGACTCGAGAGCCTGCAGAATCAGTGCTCGGAGCGACTCGGAAGTCTGGTGTCCTTCATAGTGCAAGGTAAAGTGGGCACTCTCGCCCTGGGAAAATTCGGCTTCTGCGGTCTGCTCCCGCTCGGCTTTCGCCAAGAATCCCTGGACGGCCGAGTCGGGGCGCAATGCGAGAGAGCGCTTCCAGGAAGCGATGGCATCTTTCGTGTGGTCCGAAGCGAACTGAGCATAGCCGAGCATCGTGTATGCGTCGGGAGATTGCGGGGCAGCGCGTACCGCACGCTGGGCATAGTCAACTGCTTGAGTGGAATTCCCAGTACGGATCAAGACTGCGGAATAATAAATAAGGACGGTTGAATTGTCGGCCTGATAGCGCAGGGCGTTTTCGAAGTATCGACGCGCCTGATTGATGTTGCCATGTTCGAATTCAAACTTGCCAGCAATAAAGTCGGCCGTGGCGCTCAATTCGGCGTTGCTTTTGCCTTCCAGTCTCGCCAAGGCGTCGGTGTCGATTTTGCCTTCCTTGATTATTGTGCTTACAAGGTCACCCTCACTGGCTAGTGTGTCGGCAGGCATAAAGCTCTGCAGATCGACAGTTTTTGACCCGCCGGAGGAGTGCGTTGGCAAGCCGCCAGCCTCGAGCCGGTCCACCGAGGATTTTGGGATCGCATATATGTCTTCTCCGATTTCGTATTCGTAGCGATTCCCATTCTCGCGGACTCGATCGGCCACAATGGTGCGCCCATTCTTAAGGTGGATGGTGTCGGCCCATGCGCCTCGCAGCGTGGTGGCTGGGGCTAGTAGTAAGAAGAGAGTGACACGCAGTGGCATTCAGGCGCATTCTAGCAACGGAGAAGCAGGCGACCTACGTGACGAAGGTACTACTCACAATCCAAATTCTAGTGGCAAGCACTATCTGGCTTGTTCCTTACCCGATGAACGCTGCTTCCACGACTCCGGTGGCAGCGGAAAAGCCTGCCGAGAATCTTTATTTGCAACTCGGAGAGGTTGGACTTGATCCGTCACGCGTATATCTTGTGCGAGGCGCATCTTTCAGCCGTGGAGCCATACAGATCAGCTTGGAAGATGGAACGATCGGCTTCACCCAGGATGTGATGGGCCACATCACTGGAGCGTTTTTCGAAGGAGAGGGCGAGCTTTTGCTGCTCCCTCCGAACGAAGTGGAACGCCGATCGATGAGCTTGTTCACCGGCATGGCAATTCTGGAAGAACGGTTTGCCACGGCATACTTCAGGTTCAACGATGATCTTCTTGCGGAGTTGAGAGCGGATCTACGCGATGCCGAGAATAAGGACGAATTCACGGAGCGCTGGAATGCCACTGCGAAGAATATGGCAAGTACAGACGCGATGCGCCTGCTGCTCACATTCAGCCGTATGCTTCCGACAAGTGGTAACGCGGAAGCCGAGGTGGCGGGAACAAGTGGCTCGAAACCCGACCGTTTCCTGCATGCTCGCGTGCAAGGGTTGAAGCTCGGCGTGTTCGATGTTTTCTTTGATTCTACGGCGGCAGAACAAGTGTTTGCCGGTCAATCAAAGGCCGGGGCGGACGGGGAAAGCTATTACGACGTGTGGACTTCGTTCTCTCTTCCAACGGCGGCACTCAGGCAGTCACAGAACGAGCATACGGAACAAGAAGAGGGCGCGAGCGCGCATGACGACAAGGTTGCGCTGCGCAAGTTTGCGATTACGACCGAGGTCCTACCGCCCAAGCAAATTCGTGCGAAAGCTGTTGTGCAATGTGAAGTTCGCGAGGGTGGGGCAAGAACTCTACTGTTTGAGCTATCGCGGTTCCTGCTCGTTGAGAGTGTGCAACTCAATGGCAAGCCGATCGAGTTCATTCACAACCCGGCGCTGGAAGGCTCGGAATTGGCTCGACGTGGCAACGATGTCATGGCTGTGATCGTGCCGTGGCCTTTGAAAGCGGGGCAGCAGTTCGAATTGACTTTCATCTATTCCGGGGAAGTATTGGCTCAGGCAGGCGACGGATTGCTTTATGTAGGTGCCCGGGGTACCTGGTATCCCAATCGCGGCCTCGAAATGGCCAATTTCGATCTGCAATTCAGCTATCCACAAGGCTGGACGCTGGTGGCGACCGGAAAGCAGGCGCCGTTTGCTACCGATAGTATCGCGAGTGCGAGCGGGGAACAGACATCTCGTTGGATTTCGGATCGGCTGATTCCGGTCGCGGGATTCAATTTGGGCAAGTATCGCCAGGTGAACACCAAGGCGGGAGGCGTGCAGGTTGAAACCTACGCTACGCAAGGTGTGGAACAAGATTTCCCGAGGGCGGCGCAAATGCAACTGATCGAACCAGCGCGGCCCAATCCGACTCATCCACTGCCGCAGCTGGTGTTGCCGACAGAGCCGCCGCCAGCGCTGAATGAGGTTCTCGTCGGTGAGGCAGCTGCTCGCGCGGTTCAGTATTTTTCCGAGCGCTTTGGCCCCTATCCGTACAGTCACTTGGCGCTGACTCAACTGCCTGGCAGGGAAAGCCAGGGTTGGCCTAGTCTCATCTTTCTATCATCTTATGCATTCCTTGACCGTCACGAGCGGGAGCAGCTGCATTTTCCGCCTCCACGAATGCTGCTCGTCGACACCGTTCCAGCTCATGAAACGGCACATCAGTGGTGGGGAGACCTGATCACATGGTCCAGCTACCGCGATCAATGGTATTCCGAGGGGCTGGCGAATTATTGCGCCCTCATGATGTTGCAGGAAAAGAACCCTGAGGGCTTCCGTCAGATCATGGAGATGTATAGGCGCGAACTCGTGGAGAAGAATAAGGACGGGGTGGCGCCCATGGATGCCGGCCCGGTGACTCTCGGAACACGGCTTCTCTCATCTCATTTTCCGAGAGGATACGATGCGATCAGTTATGGACGGGGAGCGTGGATCTTCCATATGTTACGTACCATGCTCAACGATGCTGCAAAGCAGGATAAGAAGGCAGATGCCGGCGGCAAAGACGAACTCTTCATACGGGCACTGCACAAAGTTCGGCGGCGTTATGAGGGGCGCATGATCAGTACGCGGGAACTATTGGACACATTTGCTGAAGATCTCCCGTCTGCATTAAGGTACGAAGGCAAACAATCGCTGGATTGGTTTCTCGACGGATGGGTCAACGGTACTTCTCTGCCAAGCCTGGAGTTGAAGGGAGTTAAGTCTGTTCCGAAGGGATCGGAGTCGATTGTGAGCGGAACAATCTTGCAGAAGGACGCACCGCAAGAGCTAGTCACGTCCGTTCCCGTATATGCGGTGATGGGAAAACAGCTAATATTGCTAGGGCGAGTTTTCGCCGACGGCGAAGAGTCCTCGTTTCGGCTGTCGGCCCCGGCGGGTGCTCACAAGATCGTTCTTGATCCGTATGAGACGGTACTAACCCGCCCGAAATAAGCCACTACGGATCTCGCGATCTTATCGCTTATGGCTCTTGCCAAGTGCGGCTTCAGGCGTGCCTGCGCCATCGCGATGCTCTCACAATGTGAGCGGGGATGTCCGAGAGCGGCAACACACGGGTCAGAACCCCCAGCTGGGCACAGACCCGGGGCATGCCATAAACGGCACAACTAGCTTCATCCTGCCCGATGGTGATGCCACCCTGCCGAAAGATTGCAGTCATACCGGAGGCTCCGTCGGAGCCCATTCCGGTCATGATGATTCCTATGGCGCGGTTCTGGAAGACCTTTGCGACGGAGTACATCAGTTCGTCGATGGAGGGAACATGCGCAGTATCCTCGGGATTCCTGGAAAGACTGATAGCTGGCTTTGAATCCGATACCCTTGAAACCACTCGCATGTGCAGACCCGCCGGTGCCAAGTAGGCGGTGCCCGGAGTGATCAGCTCACCCTGAGCGGCCTCTTTAACGGTGATCGATGAGAAGCAGTTCAGACGCTGTGCCAATGAAGTGGTGAAGCCGAATGGCATGTGCTGTACGATTAGGACCGGGACGGGAAGGTCTGCACGAAATTGCGGGAGAATCTGCTCAAGGGCTTTCGGCCCACCGGTGGACAGCCCCATGGCAACAAGGGCAGGCACATCCACTGGGGCGAGCCTGTCGGGCAGGACCGAACGAGGCTCTTTTCTGCGATCCGGCGCGGCGGTCCGAGTCAGACATGACTGAGCCGCTGCTCGAATTTTGGTTATGAGTTCGTCACGAATGTGCGCAATTTCGAGCGAATTCTCTGACAACTGTTTGGGTACGCAGTCGAAGGCGCCAGCGCTAAGCGCTTGCAGCCTGGTCTCAGCATCTTTTTCTGTTAACGAGCTAACCATGATGACCGGCCGGGGAGACTGGGCCATGATGTGACGCAGTGTGCCCAGGCCATCCAGGCCCGGCATCACGAGGTCGAGAGTGATGACGTCAGGATTCAGCGCGGAGATCTTTTCGAACGCAATCGAGGCGCAACCTGCGGTGCCCACCACTTCCATGTCGGGTTCGCATGCGATCATTCGGGAGATCGCCGTGCGCATAAAGGCGCTATCGTCCACCACCAGTACGCGAGTTCGGGGAGCATCGTCTGAGTTCAGACTCATTTGCGATAAATCGCATAAACGAGGGAGTGCACCTCGTCCATGTAAGACTCAAGTTCGAAGGTCAGCCGGGCCCAGTCGAAGTCTTTCAAATCGGGGTGCCCTTTCGAAAGCACGCTAAATCCGGTTTGATTGAGTAAGTTGACTTCGCACCTCTCGACGTATCCGTAATTCAATCCGCTCATGCGGCAGAGCAGATCGCTAAGTTCTACGAGTGCGACCAGCCGCGCGTGCTCGGCGGATTCATCTGTCGCATGGTGAAGGGAGACGCTCTCGCGAAGATCTGGTGCGAGACTCCAGTGTTCCGCCAGTAGCATTCCGCTCTCGCAGTGCGTAAAGCCCAGAGTCTCTTGCTCGGCTTCAGCCAGTGGAATGCCCCGGCTACGGGCGAGTTCGAAGGTCGAACGAAATTCATGGGGCAGTAGCCACAGGTTCACGATTATGCCGATGTCATGCAGAAGGCCGGCAAGATAAGCTTTACCGGGATCCGGATAAGAAATCTTGCGGGCAAAATGACGGCAGACCAATGCACACCCCAGCGAATGCTCCCAAAACGCAACGGAATTGATGCCGCCCAGGTCTTTCGGCATCATGTTGAGCACTCCACAAGACACTGCAATATCGGTGACACGCTGAATCCCCAGTCCCATTACCGCCGCTTTCAAAGACTCGATCTTTTGCCATGTCCCGAACAGCGGACTGTTTGCCATTTGCAGGCACTGTGCTGCGAGGGATTCGTCTTGAGCAATCATCTCGGTGATCTTCTGCACATCGAGTTGCTCAGAAGGAAGTTCCAGGTACTGCAGCAACGGTTGCAGCACGGCTGGAACAGTGGGAATCTGCCGCAGCCCTTCGATGCGTGACATCAGGACTGACTTCTTGGAATGCGATGTCATGATCCTTGTCCTCCGGCCTGCGCATGATCGCTTCTCACGTACGCTGTCGCTCCGGGGAGGTGAATCAGTCGGAACTGATCATTGACGCCCATAGAGCGATTCCGTCTGGCCAAGAAAAAGGTATCCATGAGGAAGGAGGTTCCGATAGAAGTGCGCAATGACCCGGCGTTTGGACACGCAGTCGAAGTAGATCAGAACGTTGCAACAGAAGATGAGATCCATGCCCTTCATAAATGTCATGTCGGCGTCGTCAGAAAGATTGAGTCGCCTGAAAGTCACACACTTGCGCACAGATGGGTGTACCTGCAGTTCGTCGCCGGCAGGTATGAAATGCTTCTGCTGATAATGCAGCGAACGTAACGAGTGCTGTAAGCCCCGTAAGTCGCATCGCGGGCTCAAGCCAGGGAATGCTCGTTCAGGTCGGTGGCGAGAATTTCCACGTTCCAGCCTTGCACTCGCTGCAACTGTTCCTGTATGACCATGCTCAATGTGTAGGGCTCTTCACCTGTGGAGCACCCAGCGCTCCACACTCGCAAGCACCGAACCGGAAGCGTTTCTTTCGCTCGCGATTTTGGGCAGGATGATTTGGCGCAAGGCATCGAGCTGAGGCGGGCTACGGAAGAAGCGGGTTTCTCCGATCGTGATTTCGTTGAGCAGTGCGATCAGTTCCGTTTGCCGCGTGGCTCTCAAAGTGAGATATTCGAAATATTCGCGGAGACTGGAGGCCTTTACCTCTTTCATCCGGCGGGCGCAGCGGTCGAACAAGAGGCGCAGCTTGGTGTCGGGATGAAAAATGCCGGCCACTCGATAGATGAGATCCCGGATACGAACGAGTTCAGGGTCGGGAGCTCCATCAACCGGCGGGAACGAGTACATGGGCGTAGTACACATGCCTGGCACGTCTTTCATGGCGGTGTTCACCGTCGCGTCGAAATCGTGTTCGGGCCTCTCCCATTCATCGACGCAGGAGGAGCGATGCTTTAGAGCAGGATGCGACGGAGGGGGTGAAAACGTACTCTGACTTGATCTCATTAGCGAATTCCTGGCGAAGGCTTCGCAGTGGATGCCGCGAGTGACACATCGTTTCGAACGATGTGTTCACTGAGGATGACGATGTCGACCCGGCGGTTCTGCGCGCGCCCTTGTGGCGTATCGTCGTCGGCAATGGGGTGATATTCGGCATACCCTGCGGCGGCTAAGCGTTCCGGAGAGAAGCGATAGCGGATGATCAGCAAGCGGATCAATTCCGTCGCGCGGGCGGTCGACAGTTCCCAGCTGGATACCATCTGAGCCGTGTGGATGGGCACATTGTCGGTGTGCCCTTCAATTCGCAGACGGCAGGTGCGCACGGCGAGGATGGACGCAATTCGATCTAGGGTGCATCGCGAAATCGCATCCCAGCGCCTGCTGTAATTCGGCCTGCAAAGTAGTGAGGTTCGCTTCCTGCGAGGCTGCGGTCAACGTGTCCGAAGGCGGAGAAGACACCCGGCCGATTTCTGTGTTGCGCTTTGCATTTTCGATTGCCTGGACAGCACTGAACGGCATCGGTTCCTCGATATTGAGCGGAACTTTGCTGGTGGATGCGGGAAAGACACCTAGCTCCTGAAAGGCAACCTGAATCGCCAGCGCGAGGCGGCCGACTTTTCTCTGATCGACTTGCGCGGAGGCGTAGTTGATGTAAACGTCCACCACGTTTGTCGTCGTGTCAAAGGTCAGATTCCAGACATGTTCAATGATCATGGAACGGGTCACATCACGGCCCGCATTGCGCATTAGATATTCCAGAAGAGAAAACTCCTTCGCCGTGAGTTCGATCCTCAAGCCCCCGCGCTCGACCCTCCGTTGAACACGGTCAAGTTTCAGGTCACCGACTGTGAGGACCGATTCGGAGGGGAGATGGCTCCGACGAATCAGCGCGCGAATACGGGCAGATAACTCGCTGAAGGAGAATGGCTTGCTGAGGTAGTCGTCTGCCCCAGTATCGAGGCACTGTATCCTGTCTTCAACGCGCGTGCGCTGAGTCAAGATCAGAATCGGGAGGCTGGGCCTCTTGACTCTCACCTGGCGTAACACTCCAACGCCGTCGAGCTTGGGAGAATTCAGATCAAGGATCACAATCTCATAATCGCAAGCCAGGGCGGCTGACAGCGCCTGCTCCCCATCCTTGACCAAATCCACCGTATAGTGTTCGCCTTCGAGGCCTTGCCGAACGAACTTGGCAAGAGCCTCATCATCTTCTGCAACAAGAATTCGCATAAAGTGAACCGTCCTTAATCGAACAGCCTAGTCTAGTTAGAAAGCGCTCAACTTCGGCCGACTACCGACATGCACGAAGGTATCGAGCTGCAGAATTGGTCCTCGGTTTCAAATGGGGAACCGCATCCTGAGCGGTATATGGAGGCAGGGCTGTGGTCCGAACCTGAACCGCTAATAGCCTGGGCCTCTGCCCTGCATAGATAATTTCAGCGTGGGCGTATGCTGATTGGAGTCCGGGCTTGCGTCTTCTGAATGCAAGTGCACTCAGATCTCTATTTGTACCAAGTGGGATTTGGCTGCTGGGCGTCATGGTGCTGGTTTACTCCGGCTGGCTCACCCTTGCCTTGCCTGCAATTAGCTTCCTCTATTACTGTGCTGTCGTGGGTGGATTGCTGCTGGCATGGCGATTTCACTCCAGCCGCATCTTGTTGGCTTTAGCAGGTATTCTCCTGGCGCAGCAGGCGGCAGCAATTTCTGCGGGGCAGGCGCCCTTCATTCCGGCAACACTTCATACACTTGCGGTGCTCGTGCCGGTAAATTTCATATTCATAGCGATCATGCACGAGCGCGGTTGCACCATGGAGTCTCTCGCACCTGCCGCTCTAGCTCTCTTCGTGCAGTCCCTTACCGTGACGGTCTTATGCGGAGCGGCTGTTCGTGTGCGCAGCCTGACAGTTCCCATCTCGTTTCCGCGCTACGCGATCGTCGTAGTGGTTGGTGCAGGAATATTCTTGGCCATTCGCTTTCTGGTAAATCGAAAGCCGGTCGACAGTGCCCTCTTATGGGCGTTAGGCGCATGTTTTTTGGCGGTGCGCTCGGCGCCTGAGTCGCGACCGGCCATGGCATTCTGGGCAACTTCGGCCTGCATCCTGGGAACGGCAGTCATTGAGAACTCTTACCTCCTTGCGTATCACGATGAACTGACGACCTTGCCATCGAGGCGGGCCTTCAATGATGCTTTACTGCGGCTCAAGAGCCCGTATTCGATAGCAGTCGTAGACATCGATCACTTCAAGCGGTTCAATGACACACATGGTCACGATACGGGTGATCAAGTGCTGCGGATGGTTGCCGCCCACCTGGCGCACGTCACGGGAGGAGGGCAGGCTTATCGTTGCGGAGGCGAGGAATTTAACATTCTTTTTCCAGGCAGGACGGCTCCTGAAGTTCTGCCACACCTCGAGAACTTGCGCGAGGTGGTCAAGAGATCCGAATTCCGCCTGCGAGGCGAAGAGAGGCGCCAGGTCCCCCGTGGACCCGATCGACGCAATCAAAGAAGTGGCCGAACCCGGAAGAGCGAGGGCAAGCGACCTCTAGGCGATGGTAACCCACATTCCGTGCTTTCAGTGACGATCAGCATTGGAGTAGCCACCGCCTCCGCAGACGAAAACAACCCCCGGGCCGTACTCGAAGTCGCAGACAAAGCACTTTACCGGGCGAAAGCAAACGGACGAAATCGCGTGGAAACAACCGCGTCTTCAAACCGACGTTTGCGCACCAAAGCGGCTGGAATGGGCTAAGGTGAATCCGAACAAATAATCGAAGATTACGTCGGGACCGGACCGTCGACCGTTGGACGGGAAGTGTGACGGTCCGGTTCCGTACGTTTCGCAAGCACCGCAGGCCGTGCGGTCAGCCCGCGGCTGTAGGTGAGATCGGGCGCTTCCGGCCGGAGCCGCCGCAAGCGGGGCACTTGGTACGTATGAAAGCGACGCCGTCGGACTTCCCGTTCAAGTCGACCGGCTTCGCGACGTATCCAGAACCGCCGCAGTTCGGACAGTCGTCCGGAGCCACTCCTTCTCCCCCTCGTGTTAGCCGAATTCTCTCCCAAACGGGTCAATGTTCCGCGAAAGTTCGTTTTGCGTTACGAATCCCGA
>Ga0335080_10001271_pt1 | contig 24430 bp, 24 predicted proteins | sample Lox_Sample_34_FD_206720 | JGI IMG/M metagenome (GOLD analysis project Ga0335080, IMG submission 206720) | Soil microbial communities from Loxahatchee National Wildlife Refuge, Florida, United States - Lox_Sample_3.4 | ecosystem: Environmental > Terrestrial > Soil > Wetlands | place: USA... | reverse complement strand
CATCGCTCACGGGCAAGCGGGGAATCGTAAAGATCACACCGCAAGGCAAGGCGAGTCTGGAGGTCGCGGGGCAGAGCCTGGTGGGACTGGCCTTTGCCCCTAACAAATCGGCGATTCTAGCCACCAACAGTTCGGTCTACCACATAGCCTGGAATATCGCAGGCCAGCCATTGCCGCAAGAGTAAGGAATTCACGACGGCAAGCTGGAGGCGATGGGAGACCGCTGTCCTACGACTCCCGCCAAGATCGTTTCCTCGACCCGACGCGCCACCGCCTGCACCTGCTGCTCGATGGTCTGCGCCGGGGAGATGACGACGCCTTCGAGCGCTTCCGCCGAGAGCTTGAGGGTGCCGGACGTCTGCAGCTGCTTCAAAGTCTTCATCTGCTCCTCGATGCGATTCAGCATGATGGGAACGCGCAGCATATCGGTCGAAGCGACCACATGAATGGTGTCGGTAAATCCAGCGCTCGCCATGGGAGGAAGAACGAGGTCCTTATCCACGTAAACGCAGTTGCGCATCAGCTCGAGCGCGCGCTGGCAAGTTTCCTTCCAGTTGCCGAGCGGAAGGGGGGTGAGGGGCTTGAGAACCGCATGGACGAGCACAAAGGAGGGGCGCAAGCGGCCCTTCTCGGTGATCACCGGCCCCAGCAATCGCGCGAGGGAATACACGGGTAAGTGGAAGGAAAAAGTGCTTCCGTGGCCGGGTTCACTGGCGGCCCACATGCGGCCACCATGGAGGGTGACGATTTCTTTGGCGATGTAGAGTCCGAGGCCAAGCCCGGCACGGCTGCCAGCGAACGGTTCGCCGTCCTGAAACAAGCGTTCGAAAATGCGCGGCAGGGCTTGCGAACTGATGCCGCGACCGCTATCGGTGACGGAAAGATATACGGCGCTCGGATCGGTTTCGACCATGCACGCCTTGACCAGGACCGATCCGTTCTCGGGCGTGAACTTGATAGCGTTATCGATGAGGTTGATGAGTACTTCGAGAATCCGGTCCGGATCGGCGTAGACGAGGGGAATGGAGGAATCGATAGCCGATTCGAGGGCGATCTGTTTCTGGCTGGCGGCCGGCTTCATCATGGAGAGCGCCTGGCCGATCAGTTCTCCGATTGCGATACAACGGGGCTCGATCCGCATCTTTCCGGTCTCGGCGCGGGTGGCTTCGAGGAGATCGCGGATCATGGCATGCAACTGGGTGACACTCTTGAGGACCGTGTGCAGATGGCCAGTCTGCTCGGCGGTGATGGGCCCGGCGAGGCCATCGAGAACCAGGGAGACGTACTGATGGATGCAGGTCAGCGGAGTGCGCAACTCGTGGGAAACGTGCGAGAGAAACTGGTTTTTGAATTCGAGCTGCTGTTTGCGGGTCATGTCGAGGGCGCGCAACAGGGCCTGGCGTTCGATGGCATAGCGCAGCGCCCGCTCCAAGTGCTTGCTGGTGATGTCGCTCTTTATGAGGTAGTCCTGCACTCCATGGTGGACTGCTTTCATGGCCATCGATTCGTCATCCTGGCCGGAGAGAATGACGACGGGAACATTGGGAGCCTTCTCCAGAACGCGGCGGAAGGTCTCGGCGCCGCGGCTGTCGGGCAGATTCAAATCGAGCAGGACGAGGGACGGGGTACTGGCGGCAAGGGACTTGAGCGCCTCGGAGAGCCTGCGCACGCAATTTACGGTGACGGGCGGATCGGACTCGATGAGGCGGAGGCGCACCAGGTCGGCGTCTCCGGGATTGTCCTCAATTAACAGAACGTTTGCCGGGGTCTCCATCGTTTTCCTCCTCAGGCAGTTGTGCCGAGCCAAACCAGAATTGTTCAATCGACCAGATGGCGGAGAAGAACTCCTCCAGGCTGACGGGCTTGGTCACGTAGCAGTTGGCGCCCGCTTCATAACATCCCACGATGTCGTGGTTGTTCTGGGACGTGCTGAAAATGATGACCGGGATCGTTTGCAAATCCGGATCACGTTTGAGCTCACGCAAGATCCTGCGGCCATCTTTGCCGGGAAGATTCAGGTCGAGGAGAATGAGATCGGGCCGGACGGCGCCGTCGTTTCCTCCGAGCCCCACCCGCCGGAGATACGCGAGCGCCTTGTCTCCGTCTTCCTCGCTATGAATTCTGCACCGATACTTGCCGCCGGCCGAAGCCTCGCAGGCCAGTTCGATATCAGCCGGATTGTCGTCGATGAGAAGAACCTGCGGTGCCTGCTTGCTCACCGGGTTTCTCCCTTCTTCTGGCTGCCGTTCACGCAAAAGGCTATGACGAATGAAAATGACTCGATTTGGGCGTTCGAACTCGACACCTATCCACACACTCTCGGTGTTTGCATCATTCATCGGTGGATTCCGGCGAGACTTGACGCCCGAAAGACGGGAATGGTTCTCCGATGGGACGGAGGAGGATTGTCCCGACAGGCGTAGGCGAAGGGTCGTAGCTTGCTTTGGCGAGGATTCTAAATCTTACTTTTTGTAGACGGTCGGCACGGGACCTTTTTCCAAGGCCTGACGGTCCCAGATCATGTCGTCACGGGAGTAGTTGGCCAGCTCGAAATCCTGCGTGAGTTCGAGGGCGTCGGTGGGGCAGGCATCCTCGCAGAGGCCGCAGAACATGCAGCGGCTGAGGTCGTAGGTGAAGGTAGTGAGTTCCTTGCGGCGGGTTTTCTCGTTGCGTTCGCTGGTGACTACGATGAGATGTTCGGGACAGGCGAGGGCACACAGGTCGCAGGAGATGCAGAGAGTCTCGTCGGTATCGGGATTGACGTTGAGGCGCGGGGCACCGCGATAACGCTCGGCGACCTGCGGCCGCTCCAGGGGATACTGCTCGGTGTAAATCTCCTTGGGATGTTGATACCGGAAGGTCACTCCCAGACCCTGCATGAGGTCGAGGAGGAAAACTTTTCGCAGAATCTCCGTCATGCCCATAACCCGCCTAGGATACCACGGGCAAGGAACGGGTTGGACTCGAGTGGGAGTGGGGCCCGCAAGGGCCGGGCGGGACGGGGCTAGCCGAGCGGGACGCAAAAAATGTGGGGATGGGCTTTCGCCCGTCCCCACGGAATTCGTTCAGCTTGTTTTCGATGCGGTGCTACGGAGTGATGGGTCCTACGGATTCACCTGCTGCTGAATGGCGGTGTAAGTATTCGACAGGTAGTTGGCATCGCCGACGTATTTGGCGACCACGGTATGCACACCCGAGGGAATGGTGGAGGTCGTGAGCTGGGCCACTCCATTGACCAGGGGGGCTGTGCCCTTGGACACGCCGTTGACGGTGATGCTGACCAGCTCACCATCCGGGGGCGGACCCACGATGGAAGTCAAGGTGACAGTGAACGTCACGGGCTGCCCCAATTGCGAGGGGTTCTGCGAAGAGGTGAGGTCGGCGTACATCTTCGGAGAGAGCAGTTCGAGCCCTTTGTTGGACGAGACGGCGATCACGCCGTAGTCGTTAATCTGCATCGAATAAGGCTGGAGGGACTTGGGAATTCCAGCCAGGGTGATGAGATCCTGCATGCCACCGGTTGGGGTCCAGAGAAACGCATGGAGCTGGCCATTGCCAGCGTTGGTCAGTGAAGTTCCGACCACCCAACCATTCTTATTGACTGAGAGCGCGGTGCTGGCGGGGCCGCCCAGGGTGCCCAAGTCCTTGATGCCACCGGCGGGCGTCCAAGAGAATGCGTGCTTAAAGCCTGCGGCGTTGGGCGCCTGTCCGACAATCACACCTGCCTCGTTGATGGCGTAGACCAGGGTTCCAGAGGGGCCGAAGTTTTGCAATCCGGCAGCCTGAGTCCATGAGAAGCCAACCGGCAAGTGGCTTCCATTGGGATAGTAATAGCCGGCGACCTGGTTGGAAGGAGTGATGGCGACGGCGGCCGCGCCCCCGGTGCTGGTCAGATCGGGAGTGAGGTCCTGCATCCCGCCGGCCTGAGTCCAGAGAAAAGCGTGCTGCTGATTGGCGCCGTTGTAGGACAGCCCAACGACTGCGCCGGAATCGTTGATGCCGGTAGCGACGCTCATACCGCTGCCCAGCGAACCGAGCCATTCGATGCCCTGACCGGCGCGCCAGATGAAGGCTTCGGCCAGGCCGGAACCGTTGCCAACGCCGGCCACGGCGCCGGAATTATTGATCGCGGCGCCGGCGCTGTTGGCGCTGCTAATTCCAATGTCGTTGAAGCCGGTGGTGCGGTTCCAGGTAAAGAGGTCGTGCGAAGTCGTGGTACCGGCATCGGCCAGGGCCTGGCTGGAATTATTGAGCGCGGTGGACGAATTCCCGTTGGCGCCGGTAGCCTTAATCTCGTTGAAGGCAACGTTGGTCGCGGCGGCGGCGAACCCGGAAAGCGACAGGGCGAACGACGCAGCCATGGCAAATCTCTTAAGGTTTTTCACAGCGTTTGAACCCCCTGGCGAACGCGTCACTCCGATCAGCGCCGCCCACCCTGGCAAGTGCAAATCGGGTGCCGTTTTGGCATTCTAGTGTCGATTCAAGAATTCTAGTTAATCTGCTGATATCGAAGTACTTACATTAATGTGTCAATAAGTGTCATAGTCGACTGGCATGGGGTTGCAATTCCCTTCACCCGCGCCAAGTGGAAGAGAAGTTCCCAGCCCCACGAAAGTAATCGGAGTAACTCGCGGTGCAATTATGATCGCGGGCCGATCGAACCGCAGCATCGCGAGAACCCGGCTGGACAGTTCAACCCAAATTGCGCGCCGACGACTCGCTGAGTGCGCGGCGGGAAGGCCGAAGCGCCACCACGAAAACTTAGCTACACTCGTAGGCTGCGGCGAACAGTAGATGACGGAATCGAAATGGAAGTTGCCCGGGGAGGCCTCCGACGAAGTTTGGATGGAGGAAGCCCTGCGCTGCGGGCAACGAGCGCTGGAAGATGGCGAAGTGCCGGTGGGAGCGGTGGTGGTGTTGCACGACGAGGCGGGCGGGGATCGCATCGTTGGCCGGGGCTGGAATCGCAATGTGACCGAGCGTGACCCGTCGGCGCACGCCGAGGTCGTCGCGCTGCGCGAGGCGGGGAAAAACCTCGGTAATCATCGGCTGGGGGACTGCGAGCTGTTTGCTACAATTGAGCCTTGCGCCATGTGCGCGGGCGCGTTGATTCATGCCCGCATCCGCCGGCTGGTGTACGGCGCGGACGACCCCAAGGCGGGAGCGGTTCGCTCGGTTATCGCAGTGCTTAACCACCCCGGCCTGAACCACCAGATGGAGTTGCGGGGGGGAGTGCTGGCGGGAAGGTCGGCAGAGATGTTGCAGGAGTTTTTCAGGAGGCGGCGGTAGATATTCGTCTCTGGTCCTTGGTCCCTGGTAGTTCGCGCTTGGCGGTTGAGGTGACGGCAAGGGCGGATTTTGTTGACTGGCTGACAGATTTTCTCCGGAGAGGTGCGTGAGCGGTTGAAACGATCCGCCTCGAAAGCGGACATACCTTAACGGGTATCGTGGGTTCAAATCCCACCCTCTCCGCCATATTTCCACAACCAGTTTCAGGTTCCCAGGGGCAAATCCGCCCCTTGCGCTCGCCAAGTTTTTGTGGCGATTGACTCGCGCGTCCTCCGAGTAGCATCATCCTTTCGGCCAACTCCTGCGATTTCTGGAGCGCGCTTTCGCGGCCCATCTTTTCCTTGGAGGGTAGCAGCATGGCAAAGAGAAGACAGGAAGGGTTGTCGCGTCGAGACTTTATCAAGTGGACGGGTAGTGGCGCCATTGCCGCCGGAGCGGCTTCCGGCCCGTTTTTTCTGTTCCCCGAGAAAGCGGCGGCGCAGCAGAAGACGCTCAAAATACTTCAGTGGAGTCACTTTGTTCCGGCGTACGACACCTGGTTCGACGGAACCTTCTGCAAGCAGTGGGGACAGAAGCATGACACCAATGTTGTCGTCGATCACATCAACCTGGTCGACCTGCCGGCGAAGGCCGCTTCGGAGGCTTCAGCGCGCAAGGGCCACGACCTGTTCATGATGCTCTCGCCGCCGGCGGCCTACGAAAAGCAGACGATTGACATGGCGCATGTGTACCAGGAGGTAGAGAAGAAGCACGGCAAGAAGATCGACCTGGCGCACAAGTCGACCTACAATCCGAAGACCAAGCGCTATTTCGCATTTTCCGATTCCTACGTTCCCGATCCCGGGAACTGGCACAAGGACTGGTGGACGGAAGCCGGCTATCCGAATGGACCGGATACGTGGGAGGATGTGCGCGCGGGGGCCAAGAAAATCAGAGACAAGTCCGGACACCCCTGCGGGCTGGGTCTGTCGCAGGAGCTCGACACCAGCATGGCGATGCGCGCTCTGCTGTGGTCGTTCGGCGGGGCGGAGCAGGATGTTGAGGGCAACGTCACGATCAACTCGAAGGAGACGATCGAGGCGCTGAAGTTCATGAAAGCGCTTTATCAGGAATCGGAGACGCCGGAAGTGTTCACGTGGACTCCGCCGTCGAACAATCAGGCGATGCTGGCGGGGCGCGTTTCCTATGTGGCGAATGCCATTTCGATCACGCGGCAGTCGGAACGGGAGCATCTGCCGATCGACTCGAAGATCATGATTTGCGCGGCGCCGAAAGGGCCGGTGCGCCGTATTGCCGCCGAGCACGTCATGGATTGTTACGTGGTCTGGGACTTTGCGGAAAACAAGGAAGGGGCGCAGCAATTCCTGATCGATTTTATCGACGCCTTCCACGATTCGTTCACGGCCGGGCAGTTTTACAACTTCCCGTGCTTCCCGAGCACGGTTCCGGATCTGAAGAAAGAAATTGCGAACGATGCGCGGGCCAATCCCGCGGACAAATATAAGGTGCTCGGCAATGTGCTCGATTGGGCGACGAATGTGGGGTATCCCGGTTACGGCACGGCGGGCATCGACGAAGCGTTCAAAGCGTGGATCATTCCGACGATGTTCGCGAAAGTGGCGCGCGGAGACGAGACTCCGGAGAACGCCGCCAAGGCGGCGGAAGAGGAATACAAGCGTATCTTTGCCAGATGGAAATGACGCGTAAGGGAAATGAGCGGATGGGGGGCCGATGGCTGTCGTTCAGACGCGTGAACTGACAAAGGTATTCAAAGAAGGACAACTCGGGGCGGTCAATCACGTGAACCTGGAGACTCGGGAGGGCGAGTTTCTGGTTTTTCTGGGGCCGTCGGGCTCGGGAAAGACGACGCTGCTGCGGATGATCGCCGGACTGGAAACGCCGACGTCGGGCGACATCCTGATCGGCGGGCAGGTGGTGAACGATCTCAGCCCTCGCGATCGGCGGATCGCGATGGTATTTCAGAGTTATGCGCTATATCCGCACCTCTCGGTGTACAAGAACATCGCCTTTCCGCTGCGGGCGCAAAAGGTAAAGAAAGAGCTGCACAAAGGGAAGGTGGAGTGGGCGGCGTCTCTGCTGGGCATTGGGGCGCTACTGGATCGGAAGCCGCGGGAGCTTTCCGGAGGCGAGCGTCAGCGGGTGGCTTTGGCGCGGGCGATCGTGCGGGAGCCGGCGGTTTTTCTTCTCGATGAGCCGCTGTCCAACCTCGACGCGAAGCTGCGAGCGTCCGCGCGCGAGGAGTTGGAGCGTTTTCACCGCGGGGTGGGAACGACTTCGATTTATGTGACGCACGACCAGGTGGAAGCGATGGCCATGGGAGACCGGGTCATGGTGCTGAATCAAGGGGTCGTACACCAGCTGGGCACGCCGACCGAGGTCTATGACAATCCGGTCGACACATTTGTCGCGACGTTTCTCGGGTCGCCGCCGATGAATCTGGTGGAACTGGGCGAGGTCATCGTGGGTTTTCGTCCGGAACATTTCCGTCCAGCCTCGGCAAGCAGCGGGGACTCGGTTCCGTTCCGGTTCAAAGTGGAGAACCGGGAATACCTGGGCTCAGAATGGATCGTTTCGGGCACACTGATCGGGGGGAAATTCGAGGGCAAGGAGATCTTCTCGCGGCTGCCATCGGCTCAGGACCTGAATCCGGGGGACACTCACGATTTTTTTGTGGCGCGGCGCGAGCTGAAGTTTTTCGATCGGGTTTCCGAGAACCGCACCGAGCCGAGAGGCCTGTCGTGGCAGTAGGCGGCGGCAAAATAAAGTCAATTGCGGCAGCGCAGAGCCCGCTGCTGGGTGCGGCGATGTTTTCGCCGGCCGTTCTCTACATCGTGTTGCTTGTGGGTGGGCCCTTTCTGCTGGCGATCTTCTATGCGTTCAGTGACGCGCGCATCGGCAGCGCGGAAATGCACTATGTGGGGCTGGAGAATTTCCGGAGCATCCTGCAAAGCCCGAGTTTTCACGTTGCCATCCGCAATTCCTTCATCTTCACCATCTGCTCGCAGGCGGTGGTCATTGTGGGCGCCAATATTCTTGCCATCTCGCTGGAAAATACCTTCCGGGGCCGGGGGTTGATTCGTTTCCTGATTCTGCTTCCCTGGGTTGCGCCGATCGCGCTGGGGGCGATCGGATGGAAATGGATTCTCGATTCGATCTACAGCGTGATCACCTGGGTGCTGGTGGCCGCGCACATTTATAAACCCTTCAGCGCGCCGATGTGGCTGGGTGAACCGCGCCTGGCAATCGCGTCAGTGCTGCTGGTTCACAGCTGGCGGCTGATGCCGTTTTCGACCGTCATTCTGCTGGCCGGAAGGACGGCAATTCCCAAAGACATTCCGGAAGCGGCGGCGGTGGATGGCGCCGGTTTCTGGCGCACGCAGCTCCAAATCATCATTCCCATGATGCGGCCGATCATCAGCGTGGCGGTGCTGTTCGGACTCATATTTACGTTCACGGACATGACGGTGGTTTACATTCTGACCGCGGGAGGCCCATTCGACTCGACACAGACGTTGCCGAACCTCGCCTTCACGTTGGGAATTCAGGGCAGCGACCTGGCGGCGGGGGCGGCGATTTCTCTGTTCCTGGTGCCGATGCTGGTCGTCATCGCTTACTTCATGCTGCGCGTCGCGAATCGCGCGGAGGTGACGTAATGGTAAGGGGCGTCTGGGCGAAGGCGGGCAAAGTCCTGGTGCTGGGGGTGTTTACGATCCTGCTGGCCTTCCCGTTTTATTGGATGCTGGTCACCAGCTTCAAACAAAACGTCGATCTTTATACGATGGAGAACAATCCCTTCATCTTTAATGCCAAGCCGACGCTGGACCACGTGAAGTTTCTGTTTACGGAAACGAGGTTCGTGCGCTGGCTGGGCAACACAGTATTCGTCGGCGCCTTTGTCGTTGCCATAACGCTTGTACTGGCTGTGCCAGCCGCGTATTCGCTGGCCCGGCTCTCGGGACGGTGGGGAGAGCGCATCGGCATCGGGATCTTTCTGACCTACTTAATTCCACCGACACTGCTGTTTATACCGCTATCCCGAGTGGTGGCGTATCTCGGCCTGCAGGATTCATTGTGGGCGCTGATTCTTGTGTACCCCACGTTCACAGTTCCCTTCTCGGTCTGGCTGCTGATGGGTTTCTTCAAATCGATTCCGAAGGAATTGGAAGACGCAGCCATGGTGGATGGACTGACGCGGTTTGGCGCATTCGTGAAGCTGGTGATTCCGATCTCGACTTCGGGAATCCTGACGGTGGTGATCTTTACCTTCACGCTGGTGACGCAGGAATTTGTGTATGCGTTGACGTTCATCTCTTCGGAATCGAGTCAGATGATCGGGACGGGCATCCCGATTTTCCTGGTGCGCGGGGACGTCTACTATTGGGGAGCGCTGATGGCCGCCTGCCTGATCGCGAGCCTGCCGATCGCGTTCATGTACAACCTGTTCTTGGACCGGTTCATCGCCGGCTTCACGGTGGGCGCCGTGAAGTAGAGGCGAGGGGAACCAAGTTAGCCGCGGGAGTGGACCGCGAAAAATGCGGTGGCAGATACCATAGGGCGGGCACTAAGTGTATGATTCCAAGTGAGGGATAACCACTTCAAATCGCCCTCCCGGCCATAACTTCCCAGGCAGGTCCTTCTTTTGAGCCATCAACCCGAGACACCGTTCGACAGCCTGGAAAGCGCACACGAATACGTCGGCCTGCTTCTGGAAACGATTGCGGAGGCCAGAGGAGAGCTGGCGGCGGATGCCGCCGCCGCGGAAGCGAATCCAGACCGCCGGTTGGAAGCGTTGCGACTGGTGCAATACAAGCTGGAAAAGCTGGACGCGCATCTCCAATCGAGCAGCCGGCTATTGAATGACCTGAGAACGCTGCGGCGGCTGCTACTGGAAGAAAGAGCCGCGCTGGTCAGGCGCACGGGCACAACCGGCTAGACGTCGAGCGCGCAATCAGGCGCGGAGCTTCTCCGCAAACTTCTTCTCCAGCTTCGCGAGCTTGGGAGAGATCACAAACATACAGTACGGCTGCCTGGAATTCTCGTTGTAATAGTTCTGGTGATATCCCTCACCCATGTAAAACCTGGAGGCCGGCTCAACGGCTGTGACGATGGGATCAGGGAAGGCTTTTGCGGCGGTCATCTCCGCGATTACATCTTCGGCAATGCGCTGTTGTTCCTCGTCGGTGTAGAAAATGACCGACCGATACTGCTCGCCCGCGTCATTGCCCTGGCGGTTGAGGGTGGTGGGATCGTGTACGGAGAAGAACACGTCCAGCAGTTCGCGATAGCTGATCCGATCGGGATCGAAGGTGACGCGGACCACTTCAACATGGCCGGTGTCGCCGCCGCAAACCTGCTTGTAGGTGGGGTTGTCGATGTGGCCACCCATGTAGCCGGACTCGACATGGCTGACACCGGTGAGCCGTTGAAAGACAGCCTCAATGCACCAAAAACATCCGCCGCCGAAGACTGCTATTTGTTCTTTTGCCATGGGAGTTAGATGTACCAGAAAGATGTGGGGTTCAGCGCCATTCGTCCGCCGTTATCAAGGCAGCAGCATACTACTACGCGACGAGATAGCAAATCGGAAAGTAGGTCTATACTGCCGTTGCGTAGTCAAGGATTATGGACGAATCGCCGCTTCTGGACCCTCGCGAAAAGGAGATGCCGAGGTGGATTCAGGTCCTCGCCGGAATAGCCCTTGGACTTTTTACGCTGCTTTGCACGGTCGGGTCGCTATCCCTTCTATTCGTCAAGGACTCACCGAGCCCAACTCTTGCGAAAATTGTCGGCGGCGTTCTATCGCTCGCTTGTTTCTGGGTGCTGGGAAAGTGCTTCCGTTTGATAACGGGTCGCAAGGCCCAAGGCCGTCTATTGGGTCCACTCGCTTTGCGCGTGGTTGCTTTCTTTCTTCTCGTGTTCCCCGTCGCGGGCTTCTTCACAGGTTATTATCGCGAGAAGGGTCCGATAGCGATATTTCAGGCAGTAATGTACGTGCTAGGCTTTTTTGGGCTTCGTGCCTTAGCAAGGAAGCGGGAAGAGAATCTCAAAGAACAGAAGAAAGATCAATCCACTCCATAACAAAGGCCTGACTAAACCGACACCGTAAACGAAGTCTCTGTGCGCGTCACCGGCCTGTACAGCGTATCCCGCTCCACCGGCTCACGCCCGGCTTCCTTGATCAATCGAATCAAATCCTGCCGCCGCAGTCCCTGGGGAGTGGTGGCTCCGGCATCGTGATAGATCTTCTCTTCGACCACGGTGCCATCGATATCGTCCGCGCCAAAGCGGAGCGAGATCTGGGCAATCTTCGGCGTCATCATCTGCCAGTACGACTTGATATGAGGAAAATTGTCGAGTACCAGGCGGCTCACGGCGATCTGCTTGATGTCGAGCATGCCGGTGGTAGTCGGCAGGTGCTCCAGGGGAGTGTTCGCGGGATGAAACGCAAGCGGGATAAAAGTCTGGAAACCGTGGGTTTCATCCTGCAAAGCGCGCAGCTTCATCAGGTGATCGACGCGGTCCTCATTGTTTTCGATGTGGCCGTAGAGCATGGTCGCGTTCGACTTCAGGCCAATCTCGTGAGCGGTCCTGGCCGTATTCAACCAGTCCTGACCATCGATCTTGTGGTCGCAGATGATGTGCCGCACACGGTCGGCAAAGATCTCGGCGCCGCCACCGGGGAGGGAGTCGACGCCGGCTTGTTTCATCTTTTCAAGGGTCTCGCGAATCGTGAGCTTGGCGCGCTTTGCCAGATAGGCGACCTCGACCATGGTGAAGGCCTTCATGTGCACCTGGGGGAAGCGCTCCTTCAGCCCGGAAACGAGATCGAGGAAATATTCGAAAGGCAGATCGGGATGCAGGCCGCCCACGATGTGAAACTCGGTGATTGCTTCGGTATATCCGGACGCCGCAATCTGGAAGGCCTCTTCGAGCGCCATGGTGTAAGCGCCGGGGGCGTCCTTCTTCCGCCCGAACGCGCATAGGCGGCACGCGGCTACGCAAACATTCGTCGGATTAATGTGCCGATTGACGTTGAAGTAGGCAGTATCACCGTGCATTCTTTCGCGTACCCAATTGGCGAGCCAGCCCACCGCAAGAATGTCGCCCGTGCCGTAGAGGGTGAGCGCGTCGGCATCGTTGAGCCGCTCGCCGGAGAGGAGCTTGTCTTTAATTGGACGAAGACGAGGATCGTCGGTTTGAAATGGATGAAAAGAGTGCATTGTCATTGATGATATCGCAACGGCACGGCTGCGTCACACCAGGCGTCAATCTCCACATAGGCCTGCTCCTTGTTGCGCTGGCTCCTTGCCGATAGACTGGCTCGCGTCATGAGTTTTGATCCGTCCGCTCTCGTAGGAAGAGCGCTCGTTCCCGCGGCGGTTGTTGCCGTGTTCGCATTGCTGCGCAAGTACATGCCTGCGCGCGCAAACGCGGCGCACGACGACGAGATTGTCGATGAGGATTTCACCATCGCCAATCGCGTCGTTTGTGGCTCGATGATTCTCATTGGCGTTGCCATCGCCTTGCTCGCGTACAAAACACTCGTTACCGCAAACCGTTGGGTTGCCGAAACCGACGGTCCTGCCGCGTTCCGTCTCTTTCCCTCCAGCGCGATCTGGTGGTTCTTTCCAGGACTCGCCGCTGTTTGCCTGAGCTGGGGAACTACTCTATGGCTGTGGTCAACCTTTGGCGATCAAAAACGAATCGCTCGGTTCCTTGCCTGGACTCATCAACGAGCTGGGTTTGACAGTACCGGGGCTCTTCGTTGGATGGCATTGCTCATCGTTTTGCCGATCGGGATCGCGAGCGTTTTGGCAATCCCACTACACTCGTCGCTGCGAGATACCAACATTGTCGTCGGTCATTACGCGACACTTGCGCGCCAATATCTGCCTTACTCCCAAGCACGTCGGCTTGTACTGGTTGACGGATTCCGGGATCGTGACGGCAAGTTCACGCAGCGAGCCGAACTCCTGCTTGACTTTAAGAATGGCGAGCTTTGGAGCTCAGCTGCCAATGCGGATTTCACGCCGCAAGTCGACCTGGCATTATTCGAGTTTGTTCGGAAAAAGACTGGACTTGCTGCGGAGCACGTGCAAAGCGAGGAAGATCTTCGGCCTTAACTTTAGCGCCTCGCCAGCACATCGCCCGCCACGAACGCGAAGAACACCACCGAGATTACGCCGTTCATTGTGAAGAACGCCGCATTCAGTTTGCTCAAATCGTCATGCCTCACGAGCGAGTGCTCGTAGGCGAGCAGTGCCGCCACCGCCGCCACTCCCGTCATCGCGATCCGGCCCAGCCCGAAGGCGAGCACCAGCCACACCAGCAAGCCCAGCATGATGAGATGAAAGGCCCGCGCCACCCACAGCGCGCGGTGAATGCCCAGATACCGCGGGACCGAATGGAGACCGTGTCCGCGGTCGAAGTCAAAATCCTGGCACGCGTAAATCACGTCGAACCCGCCCACCCAGAAGGTCACCGCGGCGGTAAGGAGCAGGATGCGCGGATCGAGCGAGCCGCGGATGGCAATCCAGGCGGCTGCGGGCGCGATGCCAAGCGCGAATCCGAGGAAGAGGTGGGACCAGCGGGTGAATCGTTTGGCGTAGGAATAGAGAAGCAGAACTGCCAGTGCCACCGGAGAAAGCCAGAGAGCCAGCCGGTTCAAGCGGGAAGCGGCCAGCACAAAGATGGCGCAGGAAAGCAGAACGAAAGTTGTCACGAAACCGGGAGTCAGGACGCCGGCCGGCAGGGCGCGGGTCGCAGTGCGAGGATTGGCGGCGTCAATTGAAGCGTCGGCCAGGCGATTGAAAGCCATCGCCGCCGAGCGCGCGGAAACCATAGCGACGACGATCCAGGCGAGTTGACGCCAAGTGGGAAGGCCGCCGGCGGCGAGCATCGCGCCACAGAGCGCAAAGGGGAGGGCGAAAATCGAGTGCTCCCATTTGATCATCTCGAGCGTGACTTTCAGATTTTGAAGGAATCCCACGACGTTATTGTAGAACAGAGCCGGGCAGCATCTGGATCGCCGCCGGGTGGCACGGAAACCCTAGAATTCGCGGGGCGGATCGCCTCCAAGGAGCGGGACAAATCTGCACCCTTCGAGTGCGCGCACTTGAGGCCGCCCGTCAAGCTTGCGAATGAGTTGCAATTCCTGGCTGGCCGGCGATCCCACGGGAATCATTAAACGTCCACCATCCTTCAGTTGCTCGAAGAGGGCGGGCGGAACTTCGGCTGTGGCGGCGGAAACGAGAATCGCGTCGAACGGAGCATGCTCGCTCCAGCCCAGGCGGCCGTCACCCACCTTGATTGTCACATTGCGAAATCCAAGTCGCGGCAAGTTGGCTTCCGCGGAGTCTGCCAGAGATGCGTAGCGCTCCACCGAAAAGACGTGCGCGCAGAGTTCCGACAAGAGCGCGGTCACGTAGCCGGAGCCCGTGCCGACTTCCAGCACGCGATCCGATGGCTGGATCGCGAGGCGCTCGAGCATGGCGGCAACTATGTAGGGTTGCGAAATTGTTTGCCCCTCGCCGATCGGAAGCGGATGGTCTTCGTAAGCCTCCTTTCGCAACGGCTCGGGGACGAATTCGTGGCGCGGCACCGTGCCCATGGCTGCCAGAACACGTGTATCGCGGATGCCGCGCTCGGCGAGCTGCGAGCGCACCATGTGTTCGCGCTCGGATGGGCGAGAGTCGGGTTGGAACGGAAACTTCATTTCTACAAGGGTGCGGCTTCTAAAGGGCCCGGCTGTTTGGCGCCGCCGGAGACGGGGCAGGCCCCGTCTCGACACGAGATTTGGCGCGGCCTGGAGCACTGGGCAGCGCACCCGGTCCGCAAGCGTCCGGGGTCAGTATGGTCCGATAATTCCCCCGATGTTGCGAGCCGCAGGCACGACCGAGCGCATGTTGTTCTTTTCTTGCGCTTCGATCATGTCGAGATACTTGTAGGCGGAGCCGGTATTGAACAGAACTACGGTGTCTTCAGCATGGAGAAATCCGCCGGCCCTCAGCTTTTGGTAGGCCACGAGCGAGGCCGCTCCCTCGGGCGCGGCGAATATTCCTTCGACGCTTGCCCAGTGCCGAGTCGCGGAAAGAATCTCGTCGTCGGTCGCGCTGACCGCCGTGCCGCCGCTCTTCTTCAGGATGTCGAGGATCAGATAATCACCGTAGGCCTTGGGTACGCGAAGGCCGGCCGCAAAAGTCGAAGCGTGGGCCCACATCTCCGAGGCGCTGTTCCCTGCTTGCCAAGCCTTCACAATGGGCGCGCAGCCTGCGGCCTGGACGGTGATCATTTTCGGCCATTTTGGCCCGATCCATCCGAGTTGCTCCATTTCCTCAAACGCCTTCCACATGCCGATCATGCCGACGCCTCCGCCGGTGGGATAGATAATCGCATCCGGCAACTTCCATCCCAATTGTTCGGCGACTTCGTAGCCCATCGTCTTTTTGCCTTCCACGCGGAACGGCTCTTTGAGCGTGGAGACATCGAACCACCCATCCTTATTCTTCGGCCAGCCGTCTTCTTTTATGCGTTCGGCAACCATGCGACCGCAATCGCTGATCAGGCCGTCGACGAGCGTGAGGTGCGCGCCGTAGTAGTCGCATTCCATGCGATTCGCGAGGGGCACATCCTTCGGCATAAAGATGTAGGCTTCGAGTCCGGCGGCGGCGGCATAGGCGGCGAGTGCGCCGCCGGCATTTCCTGCGGAGGGCGCGGCCAGCTTTTTCAGGCCGTAGTGTCGAGCCATGGTGACGGCGGCCGACATGCCACGAGCCTTGAAGGAAGCGGTAGGGTTCAGACCCTCATCTTTAATATAGACATTGGCGAACTCACGGCTGGGCAGAATGGGAGTGAAGCCCTCGCCCAGAGTGACCGGCGCGGCATCGGGAAGCACTTCGGCATAACGCCACATGGATGCGACGCGGCCGAGGAGATCGCTTGTGCGCAGCTTGCCTTTCAGGCTGGCAAGATCGTAGCGGACGAAGAGCACGCCGCCGTCCTTGGGGCAAGTAGTTTGAGGACGGTCCGCGGGGAGATGTTCACCGCATCGAGCGCATTCGAGGTAGGAAATTCGCATTGGAAAGAGAATAGCACCGGGCCTGCCCGGCCCCGCGCAGTTCATCTCTTAGAGAATCAAATGCGCTGTCGCCAACGCTGCGGGGCTCGACTGCGATGAAAGCAGGCAATGACGACGATCGCCTCTTTCTCAACTGGGAAAAATAAACTGTATGGGAACGTGCGCAGGCGGGCTCGAGGAATGTCTTGCAGCGCGAGGGGAACCTGATATGGGAACTGGCTATGCCGGCACCTTTTTCAAGAACTCAGTGGCTCTTCGGAACCAGGGCCGCTCGCGCCTCCGCAGGTAGCTGGGCATCGTCGGCTTCTTGTCGAGCACTTTCTGCGCCCACTCGCGGGCTTCGTGGGTTTTTCCCGTCGATGCCAGGAGTTCGGCAAAATTCAAATAAGTTTCCGACAAGGTCGACGTCACAGTTACCTGCCGGAATAGTGTTTCTGCTTTTTGTGTCTGTCCGGTCAGGGCGTAGGCGTGGGCCAGGAGTCCGGCGGCGCGCTGAAAGTCGTAGTCTGACTCTTTGCCGAGGACGCGTTCGAGATCCGGGATCGCCGCCGGCGCTTCGCCGAGTTGCAACGCACAAACTCCGCGCCGGTAGAAAGGATCGAGGGTATCGGCGCGGGCGGCGATTGCGCGATTGAAGGCTTCGCGCGCGGGCGCGATTTTGCCGTCGTCCATGTAGAGATCGCCGAGTTCTTCGTAATTGCCCGCAGATGGATTGTCGCGGATGGCCGCTTCGAGCTCGGCAATGCGCCTGCGCCGGGGAAAGACTTTGAAGGACTGGCCGACGAGGCCGATGTCGGGCAGGGCCTCGATGGCCAGATAAATGAGAGCGCCGGGCGGTCCGAGAAACAGGATCACCCAAATCCAGTAGGTGTCCGGACGGCGGCGGATGAAGTGCACGATCGCCAGTCCCTGGAGCAGTATGCCCCACGGATAGAACAGATAACTCAGGAATCCCATGTGTAGGCCAGAGAGTTCGCGCTCAGGAGCGGACGGCTATTCAGTCACCCGCAACCGATTCTGCCAGTGCGACCAGACGAACCACACCAATCCAGTCACCAGAAACACACCGACGACCGCATCCAACTTGTGAAAATATTTGCCAATCGATCGCCAGTTTTCGCCGAGCTTCATGCCGATCCAGGCCAGCGCGAAGCACCATGGCCATGAACCGATGAAGGTATAAAGGTGGAATTTGCCGCGCGGCATGCGCGCCACACCTGCCGGCAGGGCGATGAAGGTGCGGATCACGGGCAGGAGGCGGGCAATGAAAACGGCCATTTCGCCCCAGCGGTCAAAAAATCGATCGGCCCAATCCAGTTCGCGCCGGCCCAGGAGAATCCAGCGCCCGTAGCGCTCGACGAGGGGTCGACCGCCGTAGCAGCCGATTTCATAGGCGATGAGCGAGCCGAGGTTGCAGCCGATTGCTCCCGCGGTCGCCACCCATGCGAGTTTCATCGACCCCTGAAAAACCAGGAAGCCGGCGAAAGGCATGATCAGCTCCGAAGGCAGCGGAATGCAGGCCGATTCAATCGCCATCAAGATTGCGACTCCCGCGTAACCGGTGGCGGCCACGAGGTGGGAAATAAAAACGAATAAGACGGCGAGAATTTTTTCAGTCATGGATTCGGGTCAGGCCCGGTCACCGATCACCAGGCCATCTTAAATCAGATTGCGAAAAGGTCTCTGATTCTGTCTTCGGTGGTTATGACCATTCAAGGGGAGAAAAGGAGGTAGCGGGCGGCTTCCAGCTACCGATGACCGATCAGAAAGCACCTTCCTGCGTAAAGGTGAAACCGGGAAGAGCTACTCCGTCGGCAGACTTCGAGACCTTAACTTTCACGCCTGGAACATTGGGCGCGTTCACTCCCGCCAGGCGCAGTACGGCGTACTGCGTAAATACTTCGGAGTACACCTTGGTGACGAGATAGTCCTTGCCGCTTTCGTCCTGGCGCCAGACTTGCCCGAGTTTGATGTTCTTGACGGCCACAGTTTCTCTTTTGCTTCAGACTACTCACCGGCCTACGGCGCGTCAATTCCACGGTGGTTACCTTTGTTCTAAGGGCTACTTCAATGGAAAAACTGACGGGGCGAGCTCGTTCAAAATGCGGGCGGCCGGCGGCGCTACGCCGGCATTCACTTTTGGTACGATGAAGCCCAACCCCAGGGAGATGATGATGCCTCGCGGAACCATGCCCCGCCGACCAAGCCGTAGTGGGCGCCAAGATGCCGTGCGCCCGGCTAAGCCCGTCGTTTCAAAGACCACGCAGACGCGTGCTGCCAAAGGGCCTGCGCCGGGCGGCAGCGCTCCCAAAACTACCACTCCCCGAAAGAAGTCGACCTCTGGATACGATCCGCTCCGACCCGAACGGGTACGCGCAATTATCGCCGGCCTCGACCAGATGTATCCCCACGCGACCTGCGCTCTCACTCACCGTAGCGCATGGGAACTGCTGGTCGCGACGATTCTGTCCGCGCAGTGTACCGACGTACGCGTCAACATGGTCACACCGGTTCTTTTCGAAAAGTATCCAACGCTACAGGATTTCGCGGGACTCGAACCGGAGCAGCTGGAGCCTGACATTCGATCCACCGGCTTCTTCCGCAACAAATCGAAATCGGTCGTTGGGGCGGCGCGCAAGATTGTCTCCGACTTCGGAGGCAGAGTGCCGGAAACGATGGAGGAATTGCTGACCCTTCCCGGGGTGGCGCGAAAGACCGCGAACGTCGTACTGGGAACATGGTTCAAGAAAAATGTGGGCGTAGTGGTGGATACGCATGTCACGCGCATCTCGCGGCGGCTGGAACTAAGCCGCCACGATGACGCGCAAAAAATCGAGCAGGACCTGATGGGAATTGTTCCGCAAGAACGCTGGACGGATTTTTCTCACGAGGTGATCTGGCATGGCCGCAAAGTTTGCGTAGCGCGGGGGCCAAAGTGCGCGGATTGCGCGATTGAGAAGTTATGTCACGCGGCCGATAAGACGTGGTCCACGGTGGAGATTCACAAGAGCGCCAGGCCGTAGGGATCCGACGTTAATCGCCGGTATAGGCGAGCTCCACGACCGTGCAGTCGTCATTGAGGGGGGTGCCGCCGCAAAAATCCGCTACCGCCGAGAAAATGTCTTCCATTGAAGAACTCTTGCCCGCGACCCTTTCGAGCCGTTCACTGTCGAACATATCGCCGCGAGCGTTTTCCGCTTCTGTAACGCCGTCGGTGACCAGGATCAGGCGATCGCCGGACTTCATCTGGCAGCGGTCGCTAGCGTAAGTTGCGTCGGCGAGCAGTCCGACCGGCAAATTACCGTGGGAAGGTCGCAGGACCTCGTTGCCGCAGATCCAAACCGGAGGAACATGCCCGCAGTTTACATACTCCAAATCACCGTCGTGGCGCAGGCGCGTGATAATCATGGTCGCGTATTTTTCACCAATGTGTTTGTAGGTGAAAAAACGATTCACGGCCGCAACGACCTCGGTGAGGGGCATTCCGGAAATCAGCTGCGAATACACCATGCCCTGCAGAATTGAGGCCAGCAGGGCGGCTGAAACTCCCTTGCCGCTGACATCGGCGAGGACCACGGCCAATCCGGCGGGGGTATTTACGGCTTCGAAAAAGTCGCCGCCGATCTCTTTGCAGGACATGTTGCGTCCGCTGACGCGCGCAAACGGAACTTCGGGCAGCGTGACGGCCAACAAGCGCTGCTGGATCGAGGCGGCAATCCCCAACTCCTGCTGATACCTGCGGCCCGCTTCTTCAGCCTGCACGAGGCGGGCATTCTCGACGAGCTGGGCGGCTTCCGTCGCGATCGCGCGCAAAATGTCGTGGCTCACGCTGGTAATATCGCGCGAGGCAAAGCGCGAATCGACATAAAGCGCACCCATGACTTCCCCACCAGCCTTTTGTTCGTCGCGCGTGGTCTGGACGATGGGTTTGCGCAAGGGCATGCAAATGACGGTCCGCAAATCGAAGGCGACAATGCTCTGCCGTTGCTGCACATCCAACATTTGGCTGGTATCGGTGACGAGGTATTCGGAGTTGGAAGTGAGAGCGCCATCGAGAACCGAGCGTGAAATGGTCTTATCGTCGAGCAGGGGCTCACCCTTCGAGTTGCGGCCGGCTGCCAGGCTCAAGCCGCCGGCGGTATCGCGAAGAAAAATATAGCCGCGTTCGGCGCGCGTGAGCTTAAGGGTGGCATCGAGCAGAGTGACCAGAATCTCATCGAGCACGCCGATCGTGTTCAGCTTGCGCGCCGCCTCCATGAACAAGGTGAGCTTTTCGAGGTCGGTAGCTTCGGGGGCAATCTGAATTCCCGAGATCTGGCTGAGAAACTCGCGGGCGGTATTCGAGGTGGTATGGAGGGGATGAAAGATGAGATACGCGATGTCGCGAGCGCCGAATTCCAGGCGGTCATTGCGCTGCAGCTTGTGGCGGTCGACGCGCTCGCCATTGACGAATGTGCCGTGTTTGCTGCCCTGGTCGACGACGAAGAACTCGCCGTTTTCGGCGACGATGGAAGCATGTTCGCGCGACACGCGAGGGTCGGCGATGACCAGGTCGCGATCCACTTTCCGGCCTACCGTATAGGGTGTGTGATTGAGCGAGAGCGTCTGCTGCTCGCTTCCCTGCACGTAGATAGCGACGGGAAAGATGCTCGAGATTCCGGAATGTGACGATGCAGACATGAAGCGTTACGTTCTCCGGGAAAGCGTTTCTTGTAACCGACGACGCGAGCGTTGAAGCCGACTCACACAGCATTCTACGACGAGCCCGCCTCCGCAGACTCGCGAAAACACGGCAGATTCCCATAGACCAGCATCAGAGCCGCCACCCCCAAGGGCGCGGCTACTACCGTCCAAAATGGCACCGCCCAGGCTCGCTCCACCGTCTGTTGTGGAACAAAGAAGGATAAGCCAACCAACACGATGCTGCTGAACCAGGGCCACGCAATCAACCAAGCCGCCACTCCGGTCACTACGCGGCTCAACCTCCCTTGCAGGCAGAACGAGCGCCAATTTCGTGCCAGGATCAGCACAGCCGGAAGCAAAAGCACCTGATTGTAAACCGAGTCCGTAGGAAGAAGCAGTACGGTAAGCGCCATGACGACGGCCGCGGTGGAGGCAAAGGAGTGAGAACTCGCTGCCTGGTCGCGTTCCCGCCAACATAATCTCAGCAGCAGGAAGAATGCCGTGATCTCCAGCAGCGTTCCTACCAGGGGGCCGGCAAGAACCTCCGCTACGGAGACTGCGCCCGTATAGGTTCTATATTCGCGAGCTGCCTGCCAAAAGCGTGGAATCCAGTGCGGCAAATACCATTCCGCAGCCGCAACCTGGAGAGCCATCCAGAAGACGAACGACAGAGCCCACCGGTAGCGCGTGCGGAGGTTGGCCGATGTCCAGATGCCGAGCCAGATTAGTGGCAGTACCAGGAGCTGGGGCTTCACACTCGCCGCGGCCAGCAGGAGCCCGGCAGCGGCTTGCCGGTCTCGAATCAAGAGCCAAACGGCAATCGTAATGAGGCCGGCAACGAGCAGACTTACCTGCTGCAACTTCAGCCCCTGCATGACCGGCAAACTACCCAACGTCAGCACGACCACCACAATTTGCCCAATCAGAGTGGCCGGCATGCGCAGCATTCGCACCCAAAATAGCGCGTTGGCTGCGGTGAGCGCGACGAGCAGGAAAAGAAAGCCTCTCTGCACGAGCGGAAACGGCGTGTTTAAAACAGGAGAGAGCCAGAAGGCCACATATACCGGATAAGCGAAACCCTGGCGGTCTATGGGGTCACCCGGGCGCGAAGGATCGAGCTTCCGTCCGTAGTAGCCGGCCTGTATTTCCTGTGTGACTTCAGCGCTGTACGGATCTCTTCCGCGGAGTAACAGTTCACGAGCGCCGAGCCAGCGTGGATACAAATCGGAAAGATTGCCTCGCGGCCGGTCGTGAGCCGCCGCATCTCGGGTCTGATAAGGAATCATTATGCGCTGGGCATACAACCAGACGGCCGCCGCGGATAGCATGGCGGCCAGGATGATCCAAAGCGCCCTCAAGATGTCTCCAATCGAGTCGCTCGTGTCGCGGCACTCATCACGAAGAGCGCTAAGGCTACCGGGAATTCATAGACGAGAAGCTCAGGAGCCCCCACGAACAAGGACGCGTCACTCTGAAAGTGGTGGTGAAGAATCAGATCATTGCAGGAAACAATCAGCGCCGTGACCCATTGACCGGCCAGCATGACGACAGCAATGATCCATGCGAGGCGCGCCACCGCTTTCTCTTTGGCCAACTTCGTCCCGGTGGTGAACAGCCACAGTGCGGCTGGCAGTAACAGGAGTTGATTGTAGTAGGCTCCTCCGCCAGCGTTCGGTACCAGCAACTCGGTCAGCACCAACACGCTCACCAAGGCAAAATTGAACTGCCCGGAACCGGGGGGATATCCGCGCGACCGCCAGAATTTGATGCCACAAAACAGGACGCCGGCCGCTCCCACCAAGGTCGCCGCCGGTTGGCCGAGCAAGCTGGTGAGAAGAGGTGGGCGGTGGTAGCCAAGATACTCGGTCGTCGCCTTTCGCCAGAATCCGAACCATCCCGGCAACACCAACTCCGCACCGATCAGCTGTGCCGCCATGGTTCCGCCAAACCCGATAGCAAACCACTTTCGCGAGCCCCAATCGCCGATCGTCCATAACAAAAAGCCCGCTGCCACAAAAATCGTCAGTTGAGGCTTGATGGTGGCCAAAGCGAGCAGAATGCCGGATAACGCAAGCCGGCCTTCGGCTAAAGCCGCGACCGAGGCAGATATCAAGACCGCGACTAGAAGAGTCAGCTGCTCAAGATGAAAGCCGTCGATGGTAGGGTAGCTGGACAAGATGGCAATCCAAGCCAAGACAGCCGCGGGCAGCTCCAAAGATATTCGGAAGGCACGCATCCACAGCGGGATACTCGCGGCCGTTAAGAGCAACATCAGAGCGTTATAGAAATTGCGCACCGCATCGAAGGGAAAACGCAGAGAAGGAGCTAAAACGAATACAACATAGACAGGATAGGCGAAGGCTTCGGGATCAGGACCGCGGTCCCTGGTTTGTTCAAGGGGCCGCCCATAAAAACCGCGCTGGATCTCTCGCGTTACATCGGGACTGTAGGGATTGCGATGGTGCCAAAGAAGTTCGCGCGCGCCCAGCCACCGGGGATAGAGATCGGACCAATTCCCTGTTCCGGAATCAATCGTTGCCGACTCTTGCCGCCAGATTGGAATGAGGACACGATGGTAGTAATAAAACATTCCCGCCGCCAGAACGAGCGCAGTTGCCAGGATCAAAGCTCGGCGGGGACTCACCAGCCGTGAGCCTCGCTGAAGAAGTTCCCGATTCATCGTCAGGCTCCGAGAATAGACCGGGGATTATAGCGTGCAAGGGCGCGGCTGGCTATCACTTGGGCACTCCCTGCGGGCTGGTAATGAAGTATCGTTTGGTTGAGTGTGGTTAAGCCGCCCTGATTTTATAATTGCCGGGCCGTTCCTCCATGAACTTTCTTGCCAGCAAACGCGCGCTCTTTGCGGGGATCCTGTTTTTCGGTCTGCTGGCAATGACCGCCCGCAGCGCGACGGATCCCGATCTCTGGTGGCACCTGCGCACGGGCCAGTGGATCGTCGAACACCAGCGCGTTCCGCATGTCGACCCCTTCTCGTTCACTCGCGCGGGCGCTCCATGGATTTCGCATGAATGGCTTTCGGAAATCATCTTGTACGAGCTTTGGGTCCACGGCGGCCCCGGTGCGGTCATCATTTTTTCGTCCGTGGTGCTGAGCGCGGGATTTTTGCTGCTTTACCCGCGTTGTCCCGGGACTCCTCACTGGGCAGCCGCTTTCACCGCTCTGGGCGCAGCGGCCTCGGCATCGAGTTGGGGCGCGCGCCCACAAATCTTTACTTTCACGCTGGCCAGCCTGCTTCTGTGGCTGCTCTTTCGTTCCGAAGAGAGACCGCGGCTGCTTTTTTGGATTCCTCCCCTGTTTCTTCTGTGGTTGAATCTGCACGCTGGATTTGCGCTTGGACCG
>Ga0335080_10001270_pt1 | contig 24431 bp, 19 predicted proteins | sample Lox_Sample_34_FD_206720 | JGI IMG/M metagenome (GOLD analysis project Ga0335080, IMG submission 206720) | Soil microbial communities from Loxahatchee National Wildlife Refuge, Florida, United States - Lox_Sample_3.4 | ecosystem: Environmental > Terrestrial > Soil > Wetlands | place: USA... | reverse complement strand
CTGCAGCCGATCCAGGTCCGGGATCTCCTCCACGCAGGACCCGCAATACGACGCCCAGAAGTTCAGCACCACCACTTTCCCGCGGAAGTCCGATAGCTTCGCCCGCCGCCCGCCCACCATCACCGCAAAATCCTCCGCCTGCTTGCCCGCCACCGACGGCTCCCCCTGTCTGAAACTCGGCATCGTAAACACCCACAGAACCGCCGCCGCAAATGCCATCGCCGCCCAAGCCGCTATCCGCCGTTTCCAGGTCATACGCAACTCCGTGGCACACACACTCCTCGCAGCTCATCGTACAGCCCCGAACTTTACACCTTAAACCTGGAACCTTACACGTCTTTCTCTTCGCTTTACTTTTACACGGTCACACGTTCCGCCCGGCCTGGTTCCTTCTTTCTCCCGCCGAACACGCTATCCTTCCCCCTCTCAACGCGTCGAATCCTCCGGAGGTCCACCATGCATCGCCTTCTTCTCACTGCAATCCTGGTTTGCTCGCTCTTCCTCGTTTCCGGCGGCAACGCGCAATCTCCCGCCGTCGCCCGGGAAACGCCGGCATGGACCGTTGAAGTTCTCCAGGTCAAGCCCGGCATGTTTGGACACACCATGGGCTATCTGGACGACCACTGGATGCTGGTCCGCGAGGAAGCCAAGCGCCGCGGCCTTGTCCTCAGCTACCACCGCATCGCACAACAAGATTCCTCTTCTAGCGACTCTCCGGCCGTCGTCCTCCTCACCGAATTTAAAGATCAGTCCGCCTGTGATTCCCGCGACGCCCTCTTTGGCGCGATTGAATCCATCTTGCCCAGCGCCACTTCCGGAGTTCTTCCCCGGCCCGACAGCAAAGCCCTTTTCAATACGGTAAGCACCCGCGTTTTCCGCGACTACTCCGACTCGCCCGCCACTCGCTTCGAACTCCTCGCCACCCAATAGTCCATTGTCAAACCAAGAGACCTTGTCATCCTGAGGAGCGTTTTGTGCGACGAAGGATCTCAACCTCGGTGTCTTGCCACTGGATGTGCCCCTAGCCCGGCGTCGCTTGGACTGCCACCGGTATCACCACTCCCTCTTCTCCCGCATCAAATCACCATGCCCGGAACCCATTCGGCGGTATCACAGGCTCATCCTCAACCGCTCCGTTTCTCGCGCATTGCTCGCTTCGTCGCAATCGTTCAGTTGCTGCTGTTCGTCTTCCACGCCTTCGTCTACAAAACGCTCTCGTCCTTTTTCTACGCCGACCAGCCGGCCCCCGTCTTTCGCGCCACGCTCGCGGGCATTCTCTTTTTTCTCTCGATCTCTTTCGTGCCGGCATCGCTCCTCGCTCATCGCTACTTCAACCGGCCCGTACGCATTTTTTATCGCTTCGCCGCGATCTGGCTCGGCATTCTTAATTTCGCATTCCTGGCTTCCATTGCATCCTGGATCCTCCTCGCCATCGCCCAGTACTTCCAGCTCCCGCTCACCGCTTCGGGTATCGCCACGCTCTTCTTCTCCCTTGCTCTGCTTGCCAGTCTTTATGGCATCCTCAACGCCGCCAGAATTCGCGTCAACCGTGTCACTGTAAAACTTCCGGGTCTCCCTGCGTCCTGGCGTGGGCGCGCCGCGGCTCTTGTCACCGACACGCATCTCGGCCACATTATCGGCAGCCGCTTTCTCCGCCGGCTGGTTTCTACGCTCCGTCAGCTTCGCCCCGATGTCGTGTTCGTCTCTGGCGATATGTTCGATGGCACCGTCGTCGACTACAATCGCCTCGCCGCTCCGTGGAAGTCTCTCGCGCCGCGTTTCGGTTCTTACTTCGTTACCGGCAATCACGACGAATTCTCCGACCCGACGAACTACCTCAATGCCATTCGCAGCTCCGGAATTCACGTGCTCGATAACGAGACCGTCAATCTGGATGGCCTTCAGGTTCTCGGCGTTCCATACCACGATTCGGCCAACCCACGCCGCTTCCAGTCCGTTCTCCAGAACGCGCAGCTCGACCCCGACCGCGCTAGCGTTCTCCTCACTCACGTCCCGCACTCTCTTCCCATTGTCGAAGAGCAGGGAATTAAGCTCCAGCTTTCCGGCCACACTCATGGCGGACAGATTTTCCCTTTCACCTGGTTCACGTCTCGCATTTTTGGCGAATTTACGTACGGCCTGCAGCGCTTCGGCGATCTGCTTGTCTACACTTCTTCCGGCGCCGGCACCTGGGGGCCTCCTATGCGCGTAGGCACCACCCCCGAAATCGTCCTCATCCACTTCGAATAGTTTGGAGCGCAGCTCTGCTGCCGCTTTTGCGCGGTTCGTGTGCGCCTCTGCTCCGTTCGAGATAAAACAACCCTGCCATCATCTTCTTCTGTCTCTATGTTGGGCATCAATGCGCTTAAGTCAAAGAGTGCTTGACTCAAAAACAAAGTAACCCTGTCATCCTGAGGAGCGCTGTTTGCGACGAAGGATCTCAACCCATACATCTTGGCGCCGTCCCACCGGCTGGCCGAGTGCAGGGTGCCCCATCCTTTCGCGTCGTCTGCGAAAGGGTGGGTCTTCTCTTGCTCTTTGGCTTCTATCGGCATCCAACCCTGTCGCTCACACCTGCTCCCGTTCCGGTGTAGAATCCCACTCTCCACGAGGCACGCCATGAAAAACCTCTTCGAGCCCGATACCGTCAACGAAGTCCTGGGGCGCATCGACAAGCTCCAACCCACCACCCCTCGCCAATGGGGCAAAATGGATTCCGCCCAGATGCTCGCGCATTGTTCAGCCGCGATGGCCATGGCCACCGGCGAAAGCAATCTCCCACGTCTCTTCATCGGTCGCCTGATCGGCGGATTCGCCAAACCCATTTACACAAACGAGAAGCCCTTCTCCAAAAGCACTCCCACCTCGAAGGAACTCGTCTTCACGCATCCCTGCGATTTTTCTCGGGAACGCGAAAGCCTCTGCAACCGTATCCGCAAATTCCAATCCGGTGGCGCAGCCCAATGCACCCGCCATCCTCATCCCTTCTTTGGCCCACTCACTCCGCAGGAGTGGAGCCGCGGCATGTATAAGCACCTCGACCATCACCTCCGCCAATTCGGCGTGTGATTTGTAATATTCCCTCTATCCGCTCGCCGGAGGAAAATGCCCTCGTCCTGAGGGGTGCGAATTTCGCGAGTCCAAGGGGCCCAAGCACCGGAGGTGCGCCATAAGTTAGCCCAGCCCATCAGGGCTGGGATCCGAACGCGAGATTCGGGAGCGCCGTAGGCGCGTCACTCCGCTGGTCCCGGGATTCGGCCAACATAAAACGCACCACGTCGTCGACAAAGTCACAAGCAGCGTCCTGCTCTCAACGGTTATACTCGTCACCCATGACCCCAGCTGACTTCCGCCGCATCGCCCTCAGTTTCCCGAACGCGGAGCAAGGCTCCCACTTCGGTGCCACTGACTTTCGTGTCGGCGGCCACATCTTCGCCACCCTCGCTCACGTCAAAAAAGGCTACGGCAACCTGATGCTCGATCCCGAGCAGCAACGACTCTTCGTCCAGGACCTTCCCGATCTTTTTCTTCCCGTCCACGGCGGTTGGGGCAAACACGGCGCCACTCATATCGTCCTCGCCAAAGCCAGCAAAGACGTCCTCACCGGCGCTCTCCGGGCCGCCTACAACCTCCGCCTCCAGAAAAACAACAAATCCAAGCCGAAGGCAAAACGCTCTTCTCCAAAACGCTGATTCGATACGTCCCCGCGTTTTCTACGTTAATCACTTCATCATCCATTCATCCCTCGAGTCGATACGTAATGTATACTTCGAGCACGCAATCGTTCCTTATCCTGGGAGAACCATGATGACCCGCCCCGCCCCTATCCTTGGTCTGTTTTCTGTCTGTCTGTTCGTTCTTCTAGCTCTTTCGCCTTCCACTCGCGCACAATCTTCCAACGCCTCCTACATGGATCTGCGCAATCTGTCCATTGGCACGGAGAGCTACTCCGTCACCAATCTCGACCTTAAGCGCGACGCCGCGACCTTCCACTTTGCCTCTGGCGTTATTTGCTTTACCCCTCCCGTCAATGGCAAGGTCACTGGCGCTGTCTTCTTGGGCGAAGGCACTTTGAACATCGCTCCGCCGGATGCCACCGAGCGCAACAGCCTGAAGCTCCTTTCGAAGGAAGACGCCTTCAACGAATCCTTTCAACACCTCGTTCTCCGCTTCACCGATTCCACCTACGACGACATCAAGAAAGCCGGCTCGCCCGGTTCTGGCTCCTGCGACAATAGTTTTTTCAAGGACACCCAGAACATCACTCGCCACACCTTGAAAACCAATCTCGAGATTCACCTTCTTTCCGAAGTTCTGAGTCCCAATCCCCGCCCCTTCTTCCAGGCTTTCATCCGTGGCAAGAAATACAGCGACAAGGAAATCCTCCAGATCGACCCCAATTACGATGCTCACCAGTTCAGTTTCTTCACCTACGAAGACAATAAGTGGGGCGAGTGGGGTTCCTTCAGCCTGACCGGCAGCTATCCCGCCGGTTCCCGCGGCCGTCCCTATCACATCGAGCACCAGGAGTTGAACACCACGCTGGAGAAAAACGCCAACCTCTCGGGCACCGCAACCGCCACGATCGTCTCGGGCCGTGATGGGCTGCGTGTGGTGCGCTTCGCTCTCTTCCACACGTTGCGCGTTCAGAACGTCACCGTCGCGGGCCAGGGCGCTGCTTTCATTCAGGAAGATAAGAACGCGGATTCTCAATTTGCTGTTGTCCTGCCGAACCCCGTAAACAAGGGCGAAAAAGTCGCTATCACTACCAGTTATTCCGGCAAAGAGGCCGTGATTAATGACGGGGCAGGGAATTACTTCCCCGTCGCGCGTGAAGACTGGTATCCCAACGATCCCGGCGCTGCCTTTGGTGCCTACTCCACCTACGACATGGTTTTCAAAATTCCCAAGGACATGAAAATCGCCGCCACCGGCGTCCGGCTCTCGGACACCGTCGACGGCGGCCAGAACATCTCTACCTGGAAGAGTGAAGCGGCCCAAACCGTCGCCGGCTTCAATTTCGGCAAGTTCAAAGTTGAGGAAGCCAAGATCACCAAACCCGACTACGTCATTCAAGCTTTCGCCAACGATAGTCCACCGTCCTGGGTCGAAGACCTCAAGCGCTCAGCGCAAGGTGACGTTCTCCCGGTCGGCCCCGATCAATCCCACATGGGCGCCGGCGTCCCTCTCGGCAGCATGAGCACGGTTGGCCTCAATAAAAAAGCTCTCGCGGAAGGCGAAATTGCGATCCAGCTCTATACCAGCTACTTCGGCCCTTCGCTCTTCACTCATCTTCAACTCACCCAACAATCTGCCTGCAGCTTTGGCCAGTCCTGGCCCAGCCTCGTGTGGATTCCCATTTGCTACTACTTCGATAACACCGTTCGCCATTCCCTTGGCCTCGACTGGGGCGACCGCGGCTACTGGAAGGTCGTCACTCCTCACGAAGTCGCCCATCAGTGGTGGGGCCACACCGTCGGTTTCAGTTCTGGCCGCGACCAGTGGATGAGTGAGGGCTTTGCCGATTTCTCCGCCGCTCTGTATCTCTCTGTCCTCGACAAGGACCCTAAGAAACTCATCGGCTTCTGGAACGATGAGCGCGAAATTCTCCTCGAACGCAACGCCCAAGGCTTCCGCGCGATCGACGCAGGTCCTCTCACCATGGGCTACCGCACCAGCAACTCCCGCGTTGGCTCCGGCGTCACTCGCCGCCTCATCTATCCCAAGGGTGCCTACATTCTTTGGATGCTCCGCGAGATGATGCATGAAAATGCTAACGGCGATCAGCGGTTCAAAGAAATGATGCAGGATTTCGTCAACACCTACCGCGGGAAGGCTGCCACTACGGAAGAGTTCAAAAGCATCGTTGAGAAACACATGACCAAGGCCATGGACATCGAAGGCAACCACAAGATGGACTGGTTCTTCAACGAGTACGTCTATGGCACGCAGCTTCCTTCTTACAAGTTCACTTATTCTTTCGACACCTCTCCCCAGGGTGACATCCTTCTTAGTTACGACATCTCTCAATCCAATGTCGACAAGGATTTCCGCATGCTCGTGCCCATTTATCTCGAACTCGAAGAGGGGCACATCATGATGCTGGGCCGCGCGCCCCTGACCGGTAGTTCCTCCGATTCCGGCAAAGTCCCCCTCAAGGGCCTCAAGACCAAACCGCGCCGCGCCATGATCAACTATTACGACGACGTCTTAGCGTCCCCCAACTGACCTCTCGACTTCGTAGCGCCGCGCCTTCAGGCCGGCATCGATGTAAATCCGCCCCCGATGTGCTTGTTGGCCAACAATGGAGACTTGTCATCCCGAGCGAAGCGAAGGATCTCAACCATTCTGTCTTGCCGCGGTCGGAAGATGTCACCCGTGGCGGACGCTTTACGCCTGCATCTTGGGTCAACGCCACCGCCGCTTCGCATCTCGCCTTTGTAGCGCCGCGCCTTCAGGCCGGCATCGATGTAAATCCGCCCTCGATGTGCTTGTTGGCCAACAAAGGAGACTTGTCATCCTGAGGAGCCCGCCGCGGCGGGCGACAAAGGATCTCAACCGTCGCGTCTTGGCTCGACCCATAACCCTCGAACCCGATCAGCTTCTATCGACTCTCGCCACTCTGCACCGCCAGCTTCGCCGCTTCCCACGCCGCCAATCCTCCCGCTAATTCCCGTATGCCCTCGATCCCGCCCCGCTCTAGCAGGCTAGCGGCGATCGACGAACGGTATCCCCCCGCACAATGCACCACGACTTTCCTCCCGTGCGGCAACTCTCCGATCCGCTCCTCCAAATGATTCAACGGCACATGCATACTCCCGGCGATCCTTTTGTTCTCCCTTTCCTTCGGCCCACGCACATCCACCAGCACAATGCCGTTCTCGCCATTCAATTCCCGCGCCAGTTCCTCTGCGTCCACCCGCGGCGTCCCGCACACCAGCTCGGGTCTCGCCTCTAACTCCTGCATTCCGCCCTTTAGATACCCGGCCACGTGATCGAAACCGATTCTACCCAACCGCATCGCCGCTTCTTCTTCTCGTCCAGGATTCGCAATCAACACAATCGGTTTGTCCCTGTTCAACAGCGTTCCTGCCCAGGTCGCATACTGGCCCCCCAACCCGATGTTCAGGCTCCCCCGCAAATGTCCGGCCGCAAACTCATCCGGCTCCCGCACGTCTACCATCTGCGCACCGTCCTTCATCATCGTCAACACGGTTTCCAGCGTTAAGGGGAAGAGCGCCAGCTCCAGCGCAATTTCCAGTGTCGGCCTCTCTTTGGTGTTCAGCACCGCGTCATACGTAAAGTACGCCGGCGCTTCCGGTTGGTCCGCCGTTATCATTTTCACAAACTCGTCTTCACCCATCGGCTGCAACGCATAATTCGTTCGCCGTTGCACCCCAATCGTAGATACCGCCTCTTTCCCAATATTCCTCCCGCACAGCGAACCCGCTCCGTGGGCCGGGTACACCAGCGTCGCATCTGGCAGTCCCAGCAATTTCGTCGTCAGCGATCCATACAGCATTCGCGCCAGCACCTCCGGTTTCCATCCCAACGCGGCGCGCAAATCCGGCCGCCCTACGTCTCCGATGAACAGCGTGTCTCCCGTTAGCACTGCCACCGGCTCTCCGGCGCTCTTCGCCAAGTCGAACACCAGGATCGAAATCGACTCCGGCGTGTGCCCGGGCGTCTCCATGGCTTGCAGCTTTACCGCTCCAAATTCCAGGCTGTCTCCATCCGCTAGAGGCGTGAACGCGTACTCGGCCTGCGCCTTCGCTCCCAAATAAATCTTCGCGCCCACACGATCCCGTAGCTCCAAATGCCCGGCCACAAAATCCGCATGCAAATGCGTCAAAATGACGTGCCGTATCGTCAATCCGTCCCGCTCCGCCGCCTCCAGATACCGGGCCACATCCCGTTGCGGGTCCACCACCGCCGCCGTCCGCGTCTCTTCATCCGCAATCAGATAAGACGCATGCGCCAAACACCCCAAATAAAACTGTTCTACCTTCATCCCCATCGCCTCCATACGCTCACGTAGGGGCACGATAGATCGTGCCCGCCCTTATTGCGCCCAGTTCCCAAGCTCTTATAGTGGCGGGTCTTCAGACCCGGGCCTTCCATCGCTCCTAGAGGCCCTGCCTCGAGGAACGGAGCACTTGCCCTGAAGAACGAAGGGCTTGCCCTGGGCTTCGAACACGCAGTCTGCGCAAAGAAAAAGAATAGGTCTTTCCAATGTCAGTTCTCGAACTCTGCGTTGTGGTCATTTTGGCATTTCAACCGCAATATCTTGCCACCAAATTTGTAATTTCACATTCTTCCTCATCCCTGCTGACGTCTCATGGTGTGAATGTCGGTATTAGGAAGCGGATCAAGCTATTTGCCACACCAACGACGCGCGGCGCGGATGGTGCTCAATCTGAACTCCGCGCCACGCCGGCAGAAGTTATACTGAAGAACGTCGCCCGGGAGATTTGAGCATGGCAAGACTTGTTTATGGATTGAGTCAGTCCCTCGACGGCTACGTCGATCACATGAAGCTTGGGCCCCCTCCGCCCGGAGCCTTCCGTCACTTCCTCGAACTGGTGCGCGGCCTGTCGGGCGTCATCTACGGTCGCCGCACCTACGAAATCATGCGTTATTGGGAAGAAGATTCTCCTGATTGGGACGCCGACGACCGTGAGTTCGCGGTGGTGTGGCGGAGCCGGCCGAAGTGGGTCGTGTCGCGCTCCCTCAAGTCCGTCGGCCCTAACGCTACGCTTGTCGCGAACGACTTCGAGAAAATTGTTCGCAAGCTCAAGGTCGACCTGCCTGGCGAGATTCACGTTGGCGGACCAGCCTTGGCGCAAAGCATGACCGAAACCGGTCTTATCGATGAATACCGGCTCTACCTTCGCTCTGTCGTACTTGGTGGTGGCCAGCCATTCTTTGCTGGCCCCCGCCCGCCGCTCCACCTGGTGGCCAGCGATTTAATCGCCGACGATTTCATTCGCTTGACTTACGTTCCCGCTTAAGCGCGCGGTTCGCCTGAACAGACTGCCCTCAGAAATTTAAACTGAGACATTTCCCTATCACCTTTTTCCCTTGCCCTTTCTCCATCTCTGGTTTAGCCTCACACTTACTGCTCCACTTCAGGGTACATTCTTGATTATCTATACCGAATCTGACTATCTGGAAGCGCATCTCACTGAAATTTCTGGCGGTTCTCACAGTTTCTCGGCTCACATCGACGCGGTTCCACAACTCCTCGCCGACGCCTTGAAAAAACTAACCTCCGCTGCCTCTCCCGATCCCGCTCCGCCCTCGAAGGCAAGACCCTCGAAATCTCGCCCGCGCTAATTCCCAGTCTTTTTCCCCCGCAATCTTTTCGCTATCCCTTTTCCTCAATCCCCGTCCATCTACTAAACTGTCCTTCCCATGCTGACCGCTTTTCGCCAAGACCTCACCGTCGCCCTCCGCAACTTTGGCCGCTCACCGGGCGTCGTGTTCGCTGCCATTCTTTCTCTTGCCATCGGCATTGGGGCAAACACCTCGGTCTTTTCCGTCACCAATTCGCTCCTGCTTCGGCCTCTGCCATTTCCTCACTCCGGCGGCTTGGTCATCCTCTGGAATCGCTCCCCTGGCCTCAACATTGCACAGGACTGGTTCTCCACCGCCCAATACTTCGACATCAAGCACGGCCATTCCGGTTTTGAACAAGTGGCCATCGCCATCGGCGGCAACGAAAACCTCACCGGCGACGGCCCGCCCGAACGCATCGGCATCGTGCGTCTCTCCTCCAACCTTCTTCCCATGCTGGGCGCGCACACCGCGATTGGCCGCCTCTTCACACCCGAAGAAGACTCTCCCGGCCAGGCCCCAACCGCCCTCCTGACCTACGGCACCTGGGCCCGCCGCTATGGCCGCGATCCGAATATTCTTGGCAAGACTCTGCGCGTGAATGGCAAGCCTCTCACCGTGGTAGGCGTCCTCTCTCGTGATTTTTCCCTGGCCCATGAAGTGATCCCGACTCTCGGCGGCCCGGAACTCGCCGAACTCGTCGTTCCTCTCCCGCTTGCTCCAGCGGCCGCCGACGATCGCGATCACGAAGACTACAACATCGTCGCGCGCCTCAAGCCTGGCGTGTCCGTGCAGCAGGCCCAGGCCGAAATGGACACCATCACTGCTCGTCTGCGCGAACAGCATCCCGATGTCTACCCTCCCAATGGCGGTCTCACCTTCGGCATCTTCCCGCTTCTCGAACAGGTCGTTGGCGACATTCGCCGCCCCCTCTTAATCCTCAACGGTGCCGTTGCCTTCGTCCTTCTGATTGCCTGCGCCAACGTCGCCAATCTTCTCCTCTCACGCGCCGTCGCCCGCCGAAAGGAAATGGCCGTTCGCGCTGCGCTCGGAGCTTCCCGCAGCCGCATCATGCAACAACTCCTCACCGAAAGCGTTCTCCTCGCTTTTTCCGGCGGTGCCGTCGGCATTCTCCTTTCGTTTGGCGCGGTCTATGCGCTTCGTTTCCTCGGGGCTCACAGTGTGCCCCGCTTAGCTTCCATTTCCGTTGATGCCCGCGTACTTCTTTTCACCCTCGCCGTTTCGCTTTTTGCTGGCATCCTTTTTGGACTCGCCCCCGCTCTCAACGCATCTCGCCTCGATCTTCGCGGCCAACTCACCGAATCCGCCCGCGGCTCCTCTGGCGCAAACGCGCTTTGGGGACGCGGCAATCACCTTCGCCGCCTCATCGTCATTGCCGAACTCGCGCTCTCGCTGATGCTTCTCGTGGGCGCGGGACTCCTTGTCCGCAGCTTCGCCCGGCTGCAGAACGTCTCGCCCGGTTTCCATCCGCACAACGTCCTTACCCTCGGTCTCACGCTCCGCGGCCAGAATTACACCTCCAAAGACGTCGCCCGCAACACGTACCGCGAACTCTGGAACCGCTTCGAACAGATCCCTTCTGTCACCGCCGCTGGAGGCATCACCGCACTTCCTCTTAGCGAACTCTGGGCCTGGGGACCCATCAACGTCGAAGGGCGCGTCCCTCCTCCCGGCGAGAATTTCATCAATGCCGACCAGCGCATCGCCGCCGGCCGCTATTTTGAAGCCATGCAGATTCCACTGCTTCGTGGCCGCCTCTTCGACGACACCCTCGATACACCCGATAAACCCCCGGTCATCCTCGTCGACGAGTTCATGGCCAACGAACTCTGGCCCGGCCAAGATCCCCTCGGCAAGCGCATTCGCAACGGTGGCTTGCACTCCACCGATCCTTGGATGACCGTCATCGGCGTCGTTGGCCGTGTTAAGCAATACTCGCTCGATACCGATGGCCGCATCGCTTTCTATCTTTCCCACACGCAATTTCCTGCTCGCGAACTCGTCGTCGTTCTCCGTTCGAACACATCCCCCGCAACCCTTGCGAACTCTTCGCGCGATGTCGTTCATTCCGTCGATCCGGATCTCCCTCTCTACAACGTCCGCACGATGGACGGCCGCGTCTCCGAATCCCTGGCTCGCCGCCGCTTCTCCATGTTCCTGCTCGCGGTCTTCGCCGCGTTCTCCCTGATTCTTGCCTGTGTTGGCATTTACGGCGTGATGGCCTATCTCGTTTCGCAGGGCACTCGCGAAATTGGCATACGCATGGCTCTCGGCGCTACTCAACACAGAATCCTCACCATGGTCCTGACTCGCGGCATGTCCTTAGCACTCGCCGGTGTAGCCCTAGGTCTCGGCGCATCCTTTCTTCTCTCGCGTGTGCTCGAGTCCCAGCTCTACGGTGTGACCTCGCGGGACGCCGCAACCTTTATCGCCATTCCACTTCTCCTCTTATGTGTCGCCCTTGCCGCCATCCTCATTCCCGCCCGCCGCGCCTCCCGCACCGACCCCATGCTCTCCCTCCGCTCCGAATAATCGAGGAGCGGGAGAAGTCGCCCCTCCATCGCAAATTTCGACATTAGCGCCATAAAGTGCAGGTGTTTGAGGGTGCCCCGTCCTTTGCGCGTTGTTTGCGCAAAGGACGGGTTCTTACGGTGTTACGCCTCGCTCTCTCTGTCTTCGGTTTTGTCCGCTGTGCCTCCGTGCTTGAGGCAAAAGAAAAGACACCATGTCATCCTGAGGAGCGTTTTCCGCGACGAAGGATCTCAACCGTCGAGTCTTGCCGCGCTGCCTCCGTTTCCCTCGCCGCCTCTATTCTCAGTCTATCTCCTCACTTCTTTACTTCCTTACTCTCTCTCTTTGCTACAATCTCCTCCTCGTAACTCCCAAGGCGTTTCGCCCGTCCTAAACGCATACGCCACAAGGAGGTCCCATGCTCGCCACTCATCTCGACCGCCGTAGTTTCCTAAAACTCTCTACCGCAGCCACCGGCGGTCTCCTTATCGCTCTTTACGCCGACCCTCTCGACGATCTTTTCGCGCAAACCCCGCCTCCCGCCAATCAGAATTTCCTCCCCACTGCCTTCGTCCGCGTCTCGCCCGACAACCTTTTCACCATTACCGCCAAGAATCCCGAAATCGGGCAGGGAATTAAGACCATGCTCCCGATGATCATCGCGGAAGAACTTGATGTGGACTGGAAAGATGTCCGCATCGAGCAAGCCGACCTCGACGAATCCATTTACGGCCCGCAGCGCGCCGGCGGCAGCACCGCCACTCCCATGAACTGGGACCCGCTCCGTCGCGTCGGCGCCGCTTGCCGCCAAATGTTCGTCATCGCCGCCGCGCAATCCTGGTCCGTCTCCGAATCTGAATGCACCACATCTTCTGGCCGCGTCCTCCACTCCAATTCCAATCGTGCTGTCACCTACGGCTCTCTCGCCGCCCAAGTTGCCAAGCTCACTCCACCCGACCTCAAATCCGTCACTCTCAAAGATCCGAAGAACTACAAAATCATCGGCCACCCCACTCCAGGCGTCGACAACCTCTCCATCGTCACCGGCAAATCTCTCTACTCCATCGACTATCGCGTCCCCGACATGCTTTGGGCCGTCTACGAAAAATGCCCCGTCTTCGCCGGGAAAATTGCTTCTTCCAATCTCGACGACCTCAAGAAGGAACCCGGTGTCCGCCACGTCTTCGCTCTCTCCGGCACTCCTGATCTTCTCGGGCTCCACTGCGGCATCGCTGTCGTTGCCGATTCCTGGTGGCAAGCCAACGCTGCGCGCCAGAAACTGCAAGTTACTTGGGAGGAAAGTCCCACTGCGCAGCAGTCCAGCGAAGGTTTTCTGAGGCAAGCGCAGGAACTCTCCAAAAAAACGCCAACCATGAATCTTCGCAAGGATGGCGACGCCTCCGCCGCTCTCGCCTCCGCCGCCAAAACCGTTAAGGCCGCCTACGACTATCCTTTCCTCGCCCACGCGCCCATGGAGCCGCAAAACTGTCTCGCCCATTATCACGACGGCAAGCTCGAATTCTGGTCGCCTTCACAGACTCCCGCGCGCGGCCGGCAAATGGTCTCTCAGGTCCTCGGCATTCCCGAAGACAAGATCATCGTCCACCTGAAACGCACTGGCGGTGGTTTCGGCCGCCGTCTCACCAACGACTACATGCTCGAAGCCGGCGCCATCGCGCAAAAAGTCGGCGTCCCCGTCAAACTTCTTTGGACCCGTGAAGACGACTTCCATCACGATCACTATCGCCCCGCTGGCTATCACTTCCTCGAAGGCGGTGTCGATTCCTCCGGCAATCTCGTCGCCTGGAAGAATCACTTCGTCAGCTTTGGCGAAGGCGACCAGTTCGCGCCGACCGCCGGCATCAGCGGCAATCAATTCCCGGGCACCCTCGTTCCCAATTTCGATTTCGGCGCTTCACTCATGCCCATTGGCGTCCCCCTGTATGCGCTCCGCGCACCTGGCAGCAACGCCTTCTCCTTCGTCTTCCAGTCCTTCCTGGACGAACTCGCGCACGCAGCAGGGAAGGACCCGGTCGAATTTCGCCTCGCCGTGCTCAATCTTTCCCGCATCAATAATCCTGCCTTCAAGCCCGACGATCCCGATTTCAATCCGCAGCGTGCTGCCGGTGTCGTCAAGCTTGCCGCAGAGAAATCCGGTTGGGGCAAACAGAAATTCCCGAAAGGCCGCGCCCAAGGCCTCGCCTTCCAGTTCTCTCATCGTGGTTACTTCGCCAATGTCGTCGAGCTGTCCGTGAGCGACAAAAAAGAAGTCAAGGTCCACAAGGCCTGGGCCGTCGGCGACATCGGCAGTCAGGTCATCAATCCCAGCAGCGCCGTCAATCAAGCCCAAGGAGCTGTCCTCGAAGGTCTCAGCTCCGTCATGTCTTACGAAATCACCATCGACAAAGGCCGCGCCGTCCAATCCAACTTCCACGAATACGAACCTGTGCGCATCAATCAGGCGCCGCCACAAATCGAAGTTCACTTCCTGAAGACCGATTTCTCGCCCACCGGTCTCGGTGAACCGGCCCTACCCGCGGTTCTTCCCGCCGTCTGCAACGCCATCTTCAATGCTACCGGCGACCGCATCCGCAGCCTCCCCCTGACCAAGCACGGTTACTCCTGGGCCTAATCTGGGAACGCCAACCGCCGTGTTGGCGTTTTTAGGTAGGGCCGCGGCGATGCGTCGCCCGCTTCTACGGTCACTCAAATACGGCCCACACGAATCCTTGAGGGTGCCCCATCCTTTCGCGCAGCCTGCGAAAGGGTGGGTCTTCTCTTAAGATTTTGCCTGCGGCGTTTCTTAAGATTTTCCTTGGACTCAAAGCCGATCTGCTTTGTCATCCTGAGGCGTCCTCTCCTGAAATACACCAAACACATTCCCGCTCGGATCCTGAAACTTTGCCGTAATTTCCGGCAAATGCGCCCCCACTCCCTCGATCACCTTCCCGCCATTTTCCGTAATCAGCGCCAGCGCTTTTTCCATGTCGTCCACCATGATGTACACCACCATCGCACTTCCGTCGTACGGATTCAGACCCTTCATCCACGTGCCGCTAACTTCTCCCACCCCGTCATCAAACGCCAGGCTTCCGTCTCCTCGCCTTCGCACATTCCATCCAAACACCTTCTGATAGAACGCCGCTGACTTCTCCACGTCCTCGCTCGCCATCATGATGTAGCAAATCTTACCGTGGCCCAGCGTCGCTTCCATCTTTCCCCCTCTTCCTTGCTTCTGGTACTCTACCACTCGCATTCATTCCCATTTTCTGGAGTTGCGATGTTCCGCTCACTCGCATTTCTGTTTGCTTGTCTCCTCGCCGCCACTCTGCTGCTCACCGTTTCCGCCGATTCCATTTCCGACCAGGCCCGTCAACTCCATTTCTCCTCCATCGTCGTTGATACGCACGACGACACCACGCAGCGCTTCTTCTCCAACGATTTTGACCTGGGCAAGCGCAACTCCTCCGGCCATATCGACATCCCGCGTATGCACGACGGCGGCATGAACGCCATTTTCTTCTCGATCTGGATCGATGGCCGCACCATGGGCCCGCCAGCCATCAAGCAAGCTCTCGATCAAATCGATGCCGTCCAGCAAAACGTCCGCCGTTTTCCCGACCAGATCGTTCTTGCACGTACTGCCGCCGACGTGCGCGCCGCTCACGCCCAGGGCAAAATCGCTGCGCTGATGGGCATCGAAGGCGGCCACATGCTCGGCAATGACATTCGCATGGTCCGCATCTATTCCGAGCTCGGCGTCCGCTACATGACCCTCTCGCACTTCTACAACGATGAATGGGCGGATTCCTCGACCGACAAGCCCGTCCACAATGGCCTCACCGACTACGGCAAAGACATCGTCCGCGAAATGAATCGCCAGGGCATGCTCGTCGATATTTCCCACGTTTCCGACAAAACTTTCTACGACGCGCTCGCCGTCAGCAAAGCTCCGCTCATCGCCTCGCACTCCTCCTGCCGCGCCCTTTGTAACCACCCCCGCGATATGACCGACGACATGATCAAAGCACTCGCGGCAAAAGGCGGCGTCATTCAGATCAACTACGAGAAAAGCTTTATCGATCAGGCCTACAAAGATGCCCAGGACAAGCTTTCCGGCGGTGTCGTCAGTCTGATGGAGCAGCTAAAGAAGGAATGCGGCGACGACTCGGCATGCATGGGCCGCAAGCTCAACGAAATGGAGAAGCAGGCTACCGCGGACGGGAAGTTGCCGCACGTTTCCTGGGAACGCATCGTCGATCATATCGATCACGCCGTCAAACTCGTGGGCGCCGACCACGTCGGTCTTGGCTCCGATTTCGACGGCGCCTCCATGCCCGACGGTATGGACGACGTGACCCATCTCCCGCAGATTACCGACGCCCTCCTAAAAAAGGGCTACTCCGAATCGGACATCCGCAAAATCCTCGGCGAAAACACGCTCCGCCTCCTGGCCGAAGCCGAAAAAGTCAGCCACGACCTCCAATCCACAGTCAACAACACAATCAATTAGTGCGTGAGAGTGCCCGATCCTTTGTGCTCGTCCTGAGATACGAAGGTCGGTCTGTGCGCAAAGGATGGGTCTTCTCTTAAGCTTTTGCCCGAGTTCAAAACAGAGAGGCGATTGTCGATTTTCGTATTCGCCCTTCCCGCCACTCCCCACTCGCCGCTGCATTTGTTACTCTATCCTCGCTCCACTCGAGGGGAATGCAATGATCCGCACCGCCGCCATTTTATTTGTGTGTCTTCTGGGAGTCCTGATGACCGCCAAGTCTCGCGCGCAATCGCAATCCGTTTCGCCGCAAGCCAAGAAACTCCAGTCCTCCTCCATTGTCATCGACACTCACGACGACACCACCCAGCGTCTACTCGATCCAACTTTCGACATCACCGCGCGCCACTCCGACGGCAACATCGACGTTCCCCGCATGCGCGAAGGCGGCCTCTCCGCGATTTTCTTCTCCATCTGGATTCCCGGCAAAACTCTCGGTCCTGAAGCCGTGAAACAAGCACTCGACCAGATCGACGCCGTCCGTGAGGCCGTCCGCAAACATCCCGGCGACCTCGTTCTTGCCACCTCCGCCGACGATATTCGCGCGGCCAAGAAAGCTAACAAAATCGCCGCACTCATGGGCGTCGAGGGCGGCCACATGATCGGCAATGACCTCTCCGTTCTCCGCACTTTTGCCGCTCTCGGCGTGCGCTATATGACGCTCACCCATATGGAAAACAATGAATGGGCCGACTCCTCCACCGCCAAGCCCGAGCACAACGGCCTCACCGATTTCGGCAAGCAGGTCGTCCTCGAAATGAATCGCCTCGGCGTTATCGTCGACGTTTCCCACGTTTCCGACAAAACTTTCGCGGACGTCCTCGCCACTTCCAAAGCTCCCGTCTTCGCCTCGCACTCTTCCTGCCGCGCCATCTGTAACGCCGCTCGCAACATGACCGATGACATGATGCGCCAGCTCGCCGCCAAAGGTGGCGTCATCCAGATCAACTATCACGTCGGCTTTCTCTCCCAGGAATTTCGCGATTACGAGGCCGCCCACCCCGAAGCACAAAAAGAAATCGAAGCGGAAGTCGCCAAGCGCTGCGGCGACAATGAAGCTTGCAAACTCACTGCCGGAGATCACATCGTTCGTGAAATGATGGAAGCGGGCAAGCTTCCCAAAGTCGATTGGAGCAAGATCGTCGACCACATCGATCACGCCGTCAAAATTGCCGGCGCAGACCACGTCGGCCTCGGCTCCGATTTTGATGGCGCCATCATGCCCATCGGCATGGAGGACGTCACCCACCTTCCGCAAATCACCGACGCTCTCCTCAAAAAGGGCTACTCCGAATCCGATATTCGCAAAATCCTCGGCGAAAATACCTTGCGCGTGTTGACCGAAGTCCAGCGCGTCTCCCGCGGGCTCAACCAATAATGGGCAGTGCGGGAGCTGCTCTCGCGCTCACATCCCGAAAATCTCCAGGTGCCCCATCCTTCGCGGGTTGTGCGAAGGGTGGGTCTGCTCTTAAGCTTTTGTCTTTTCTTCCGTACAACAACATCGCTTATCTAACTCTCAGGTCCGATTCCATCCATTCATATAAGAACAACTCCGTCATCGTGGGGAGCCCCGTTCGCGACGAAGGATCTCAGCCCGTGCGTCCTGTCACGTAACTCGGACACCCTGCGTCCTCCGCGCCTCTGCGTTATCTTTTCTTCCTCTCAATCTGCGCTAAACTATTCCCTGCACTCAAATCCTCTCCACTCTTTCGGAGGCCGATACGCCAATGCGTCTTTGCCATCACTTCGTCTGCAGCGCCGCCTTTCTTCTCGTTGCCACACTCCCCGCCGTTTCCCAAACTCCAGCCCCGTCCGCCGCCCCCAAACCCAAATCCGCCACCGGCACGACGGCCAAGCCCACCACCGCCGCCAAACCCGCCTATGACAAAGCCCTTCTCAAACCGGCCCTCCTCAAAGACAAGGCTCCCGACAGCTTCCAGGTGAAATTTGAAACGACTCGCGGCGATTTCACCGTCACCTGCACCCGCTCCTGGGCCCCCAACGGCGTCGATCGCTTCTACAATCTCGTCAAGCATCACTATTTCGATGGCGCGCGCTTCTTTCGCGTGGTTCCCGGCTTCGTTGCTCAATTCGGTATCAGCGCCTATCCTCCCGTCAACGCCGCGTGGGACAAAGCCACTATTCAGGACGATCCTGTCACCCAGAAGAACAAGCGCGGCACCCTCACCTTCGCCAAAACCGGCGCTCCCAACTCGCGCACCACGCAGATCTTTATCAACCTCCGCGACAATTCCAGCGAAAATCGCGCCACCGCCACCTCGCTTGATGCCATGGGTTTCGCTCCCTTCGCTGTCGTCGATGAGAAGGGCATGAATGTCGTCGAAATGATGTACGACCAGTACGGCGACTCCGCCGGCATGGATCAGCAGCCCATCGAGAAGGGCGGCGAAGCCTACATCGCGCAAAAGTATCCGAAGCTCGACACCATCCGCACCGCCTACCTTATCGGCGCAGCCGCCGAAGCCGCCTCCAAGCCCGCCACCACTACTAAACCGGCCCCCAAGCCTCAACCCCGGCCCGTAGCGCCGTCGAAACCCCAGAACTAATCCGCCGCGCCGCAGCGCGGTTCCGTTAGTTCTCGTCGTTGTATCGTGAGGGTGCCCTATCCTCTCGCGTCGCTTGCGACAGGGTGGGTCTTCTCTTACTCTTTTGTTTTTTCCTTTGCTCTGAGGCACAAACGGCTTGTCGACTTAGGGTGGGTTTTCAGATGTGTTTCTTGTAGGGGCGCGAGAAATCGTGCCCGTCTCCCGTTAGTTCTATGATCGATCCGCTCCCACCGAGAAAAAGAACACCTGTCATCCTGAGGAGCGCCTTCTGCGACGAAGGATCTCAACCGCTGCGTCTTGCTTCTCACCTCTTCGCGCACTCTGCGTCTCTGCGTTATCTCTCCTTCCTACCGCAACAGCTCGTACAGCAAATTCTTCCACCGCTGATGATCGATGCACCAATCAATCCGTGCTTTGCGTCGTGTTTCGATGTGGTGCTTCCAAATTTCGCGATTCCTCTCATCGTGGGTCACGTTCAGCCGGTCCACCACCGTCATCCCCCGCGTCAATTCCGACTGCGTCTCTACGTCGATAAAATGCTCTGAATGCGACGTCACAATGCTCGCATCCATCGCAATCGCCATCGCCACCGGATCCGGCAGCGATAATCCGTGCTCTCCCGTCTGCGTGTGGTACGCGGCAATCGCCGTTGCGTTGCACTCAATCGCAAAACTAGCCGCAGGATTCTTGTAGCTCAACACCTGCTGAATCTCTGTCGGCGTCAGCACCGCCGGCCCACGGCATAGATGCCATCCCACCAACTCCACCGGCAGCTCGCTCCGCACCACCACCCGCGCCGCTTCCGGATCGCACCAGATGTTGTACTCGGCCGCCGGCGCCACATTTCCTTCGCAACACGGATTCCCGCCCATGATCACGAACCGCGAGACGTTTCTCGCAATCTCTGGCTTCATATCCAGCGCCAACGCCAGATTCGTCAGCGGCCCAATCGTCACAATGACGATCCCGGGATTCGCCTCCACTGTCTGAAGAATCGCGTCGACCGCCTGTGTTTTTTCTGCCTTGCGTTTCTGCGGTGCATACCCACGGTCGGATAGTCCATCTTTCCCATGGAACCAGTCCGCCGGCGCATGCGGCCGCGTCAGCGGTTTTGCTGCTCCCACAAACACCGGCGTATCACGCTCGCAAAGTTCCGTCACATACAGCGCATTGCGCGCGGCCTGCTCCACTGGAACATTCCCTGCCACCGTCGTGATCGCTTTTACGTCGATGTGCGGGTGCCGCAACGCCATAATCAGCGCCACTGCATCATCCGACGCCGTATCCGTATCAATCAGAAAGGGAATTTTCATGCTCTGAAGAATAGAACAGAAGCGCGTGGCAATGAAGAAAGGAAGGCGCGACTGGAACCTTAACGAGCGTTACGCAACATTGGCCTGGAAAGCTCGAGACAGCCCACCGTGAACGCGAACGGGAACGGTCCGGGCTCTCCGGTGTGGCGCAGCCCATCAAAGAACACCAGCAGGTCATCTGGCTCCGTGTCCCTATACCGTGGGCACGGTCTCCACGATCCCGAATGCCACCCACGATCCTCCGCGGTCATGATTTGCCGCGGTTCGCTCCAGTCGGCGAGCCTCGAACCGGGAGCTTCCGCATGACACCACCACAAGCCCGTCTCGGCAGGCGGGGCTGACTTGGCGACGTGTACCCGTGAGAAAACCGCTTCAAAGTGACCACCATGCTCGATCACCGCGAAATCGAACAGCTTGAGTTCCGCGCCCGCAAACATGCTTCGCTTCGGCCAATGAACGCCGTCTTCGCTTTCCGCATACCCGTGAACCAGATAGTCTTCCAGGTTCGAGCCCGCCACATACCACAATTTCCATTTCCCCTCGTGGAAGAGCACATTCGGCTCGTAAACGCTCCCTCTCTCCCACGATTCACTCGCCACAAACACCGGAGCAGGCTGATCCACCCAGGCCTCGCCGTCCCACTCCAGATAACCAATCCCGTAGGGCCCCCACAGTTGTTCCTTCGAACCCGCGTAGTAAATTCGTTCGACCCACTCGCGTCGCCGTGGCTCCCAGCCTTTCACATAAGCAGGGCAGTGGCGGCCGCCCGAACCGTCCCAAACTTCACTCTTTTGGTTTGGCGCAAGCAGCGCGATCGCCGCCGGATTATTCGGATCGGCCTCCGGCTTCCATCCAGTCGCACTGAGTGACGCCCCGACAGGCAAAGACGCGCTAAACAGATGCGTCGATGCGGACGACGCGATCTGCCCTGCGAGAAACATTTCCCATTTCCCCTCGCGCAACACTACGTTGGCGTCCGTGACTTCAACGACGTTCGTGAGTGGTGCGAACCCGTCCGCTGGATCAAATACCTTCGTCTCTCGCATCATTTATCCCTTCACGCAAACCACTTGCCGCAGCGTGTGCACGATCTCCACCAAATCCCCCTGCGCCGCCATCACCGCTTCAATCGACTTGTACGCCGCCGGCGTCTCATCAATCACCGCCTCATCTTTCCGGCACTCCACTCCCTCGGTCATCCGGATGTGATCCGCCACCGTGAACCGTCGCTTCGCCTCTCCCCGTGACATCGCACGACCGGCTCCATGCGAGCAGCTCATGAACGACTCGGGATTGCCCTTGCCTCGAACAATGTACGATCGCGTTCCCATGCTCCCGGGAATGATGCCCATATCCCCCAGCCGCGCCCGCACCGCTCCCTTTCGCGTCACGAAAATGTTGCGTCCGTAGTGCTCTTCACGTGCTACATAGTTGTGGTGGCAGTTGATCGCTTTCAACTCCGCCGAAAATGGCCGCACCTCGCCACACTCCCGCACCGCCGCCACAATCTGCCGCATCATCAGCTCGCGATTCGTCCGCGCAAAGTCCTGCGCCCACTCCACTGCTTCCACGTAATCGGAAAAATGCTCGGCGCCCTCGCTAAAGTACGCCAGGTCCTTGTCCGGCAGATTCGTGATGTGTTTCTCGATGTCTTTGCGCGCAAGCTCGATGAAGTAGCTGCCCATCCGGTTGCCCACTCCTCGGGAGCCGGAATGCAGCATGAACCACGCCCGTTCCGCCTCATCCAGACACACTTCGATGAAGTGATTCCCGGTTCCCAGCGTGCCCAGGTGGTTTGCGTGATTTCCGCGATCCAGCTTGGGATGCTTTTCTAGAATCGCATCGTAGCGCGGCTTGAGCTCGACCCACGCTTCTTCGTTGTGCGGTGGAATCCTGTTCCATGCGCCCACGTCACCGCGCCCACCATGATTCGTCCGCCCGTGTGGCACCGCGGCCTCGATCGCACTCCGAATCCCGTGCAGGTTATCCGGGAGGTCGCGGGCATTCAAATCCGTCTGCACCGCCATCATCCCGCACCCTATATCTACGCCCACCGCCGCAGGGATAATCGCGCCCTTCGTGGGAATCACGCTCCCCACGGTCGCCCCGATTCCCCAATGTACATCCGGCATCGCCGCAACCCATTTGTAAATAAATGGCAGCTTCGCCACGTTCAGTAGCTGCTGGCGCGCCTGGTCCTCAAGCTGTACGCCTTTCGTCCACGCCTTGATGGGCGCGCTTTCGGCAGCCGTAATCAAGTTATAGGGAGATTCGGGCATGCCAACAGTCTAATGGAAGCAAGGGGAGCCCGTTCAGTTGGGGGGAGGGGGAGGATTCGGGACCTTGGAAATCTTCTGCCCGGTTTCCACCAGGAACAATCGGTAGTTCGTATACGTGTGTCTTTCGTTGAATTCCTTATTGCGGTATCGCACCGTGATCTCCGCGTACTGTGGCAGCCACAGGTTGTCATTATGCGCCGCGAAAACCACCGGGCCGTAATCAATCGACTGATGCTCAGCATCCAGTGTTAATTGGGGGATCGGCTTCATGAGATCCGTTTCCAAATGCAAAATTTGGAAGGTCTCCGGGTCGACGAAAGCTGTCCCCTTCAGATGGATGTTGTACGCCATATTGCCGGCCCGAAACTCGCTCATGGTATTGGGCCGGTCCATCCGCTGCTGGAACTTGATCTCGAATACCGGCATGTCGTGCCACATCACCAGCCCTTCGCAGTTCATTGCGAATTCATCGAGATGCATGGGGTGAAAGATCAGAACCAGTGCCGCCGATCCCGTCGAGGCGATGTGCCCCTGAAAGCCCGACATGCCGGGCGACCCGTTCCGATATTCGTCGACCGATAAAAACCCGTTCGCCAACGGCTGAATCGTCGCAACGTAATTCACTTTGTTCTGCGCTTTCTCTTCTAGCCGTCCCTTCTGGCTGTGCCGTTCGAAATTCATCAGTTCCGTCGCGGTGATTCGATTAATGCTGTCAACGAATTCCCGGACATTCGCCGAGATTCGCGGAAGAATCTCCTCCGCCCTGCACGCGCTGACGAATGGCAGCAATTTCGGCGGCGCCGCTTCAGCCGGAGGCGCGGGAATATCCGGGGATGCGGATGCGTCCGCCTCTTCGCGTGTAGCCCCTTCGCCCGCCGCTGCCGTATTTACTGAGGGCGCGGAAGTTCCCTCCGCTGTTCCCATCCCGGGCGTCGGCGCTGCCTGTATCCCCTCCGGTTTGGAACCCAGCAAGCCCGGAGCGTTCGTCGAACCGCCCCGCGCAGACGTGTCGGCCACCAGCGTCAAGGGGAAACTTCGATCCACGATCAACGCCATCTTTGCCGACTGTCCCGCCTCCAATTTCATGCCAAGCTGCACCGGCTCTCGCGAAGGGGCTGTCGCCCTCACCTGGTACTCTCCAGGAGGAAGATTGGGAAAGCTCAGCTTAGTAGGCTGGTCGGAGGTCGTTGAGAGATCGTTCTCCAGGGCCCCCGAGTGAATCTGGATCGTGGCCGGAAAGTCGGCCCGCGGCCTGCCAAACGTTTGTAGCTCCACGACTATCGTGGCAAGCGCCGCGGACGACGGGGAGTCGAACTGCTTGCTGGCGCACGGGCGTGGCTCCACGCACACGCCCATTAGCAGTCCTAAGATCAGGATTCGGATAGCGCCAACCACGACCCACTTCCTCGCCACACTGATACGGAATCCCTCAATTCCGCAGCCTTCCCGGTAGCGCGGCACTCAAAAAGACTTGCGCAGGAGTCTACACCGGTCCAGATGCGTTGGCTACGAGTAAAACTTGATAAGGCCCGCGCTGTTCGCGCGCCGTCCACCACTGGTTTGTGGCCAATGTGAGCGCCTTCCTCAGCGGAGAGGTCCTCCCGAAGTGGCTTCCCCAGGGCAGGGAACCATCGTTCACGCCACCCTGCCCTTCGCGCGTAGAGAACGCCTTACGCGTCCATTCGGGGCGCTGGTTCTTAGTATCTTTCCCGGGAGAAAATCTCTACGCGTCAAACCTTCTCTCAATGCCGCAGCAGGTTCGGCAGGAAGTTCGTCAGCGCCGGAATATACGTGATTAGCAGCACCCCAATGCTGAGCACCACAATGACCGGCAGCGTCGCCCGCAGAACCT
>Ga0335080_10001269_pt1 | contig 24441 bp, 14 predicted proteins | sample Lox_Sample_34_FD_206720 | JGI IMG/M metagenome (GOLD analysis project Ga0335080, IMG submission 206720) | Soil microbial communities from Loxahatchee National Wildlife Refuge, Florida, United States - Lox_Sample_3.4 | ecosystem: Environmental > Terrestrial > Soil > Wetlands | place: USA... | reverse complement strand
TGTGGGATGAAATCTACGACCGCATCGTACAACTGGTCGAGCAGAACCGCTCCACGCTTGTCTTCGTGAACACCCGGCGACTGGTCGAGCGCGTGGCCCACAATCTGGCTGAGCGGATAGGCGCGGATAACGTGGCAGCGCATCATGGCAGCTTATCGCGCAAGCTGCGCCTGGCGGCGGAACGAAACCTGAAGGAAGGCCAGATCAAAGTGCTGGTCGCCACCGCTTCGCTCGAACTGGGAATCGATATCGGAACGGTGGACCTGGTGGTACAAGTCAGTTCGCCTCGATCCATCGCGGTGGCTCTGCAGAGGGTCGGCCGATCCGGTCACTGGCGCGGCGCAGTTCCCAAGGGACGACTGTTCGCCACCACGCGAGACGAACTGGTGGAGTGTGCTGCCCTGGTGCGAGCGATTCAACAAGGTGATCTTGACCGGCTCATGATTCCCGAGTCTCCGCTCGACATCCTGGCACAGCAGATCGTAGCCTCATGCGCTTCGTTGAGCACAGGCGCGGGCAACGCGTCCAAGCGAATAGTGGTCGGGGTTCAGGCCGGAAACGCAGATGGCGATGCCGCCGTCGAGGGCTGGGATGAAAACGAACTCTTCGCTTTAATCAAGCACGCTTATCCTTACCGCAATCTGTCGCGCCAAGCCTACGAGGGAATCCTGGAAATGCTTTCCGAGGGTATCGCGGCGCGGCGGGGCCGGTACGGCGCATTTATTCATCGCGATCGCATCCACGGCAAACTGCGCGCCCGCCGCGGAGCCCGGCTGGCGGCCATCACCAGCGGCGGGGCGATTCCGGAAACGGCTCTCTACACCGTCGTGGCCGAGCCGGAAGGCATTGTGGTGGGGACGCTCGACGAGGACTTCGCCGTGGAGAGCAACCGCGACGACATCGTATTGCTGGGAAACACGTCGTGGCGGATCCGCCGCGTAGAAGGGAAATCTGGCCGGGTTCTCGTGGAAGACGCTCATGGCGCGCCGCCAACGGTTCCCTTCTGGCTGGGCGAGGCGCCCGCGCGAACCCAGGAGCTGTCGCAACAGGTAGGCACTCTGCGGCAGGAAGTCAGCGACCGGCTGGCAAGTATCCTGCCGGAGGGCTTCTCGCCGGCCCAGCCTGCCGTGGCGGACACTCTCTCCTGGCTCAAGGCGGAGTGCGGACTCGACGACGCCGGCGCGGAACAGATCGTCGAATATATTTTGCAGGGCCGCGCGGTGCTGGGCGCGGTTCCAACGCAAACCACGGTCATCGCCGAACGTTTCTTCGACGAAGGCGGGGGCATGCAGCTGGTGATCCATGCTCCATTCGGCGGGCGCATCAACAAGGCCTGGGGCCTGGCTTTGCGAAAGCGCTTTTGCCGCAGCTTCAACTTCGAGCTGCAGGCCGCAGCCACCGACAACGGGCTGAACATTGCGCTGGCCGAGCAGCACAGCTTCCCTCTTGCGGACGTTTTTCACTTCCTTCATGCGGAGACGGTGCAACCGATCCTCGAACAGGCAGCGCTGGCTTCACCCATTTTCGGAACGCGCTGGCGGTGGGATGCCAACCGGGCGCTGGCCTTGTTGCGCTTCCAGGGAGGCAAGAAAGTGCCGCCGCAGATTCAGCGCATGCGCTCCGACGACCTGATGGCTTCCGTATTTCCTGATGTGGCCGCCTGCCAGGAAAACATTGTGGGCGACATTCGGATTCCCGATCATCCCCTGGTAAGCGAAGTGATGAAGGACGTCCTGAGCGAGGCTATGGATTTGGTCGGGCTCAGGGATGTTCTGAGCAGAATTGAAAACGGACAGGTGCGGTGCGTGGCCGTCGATACGCCCGTTCCGTCACAATTCTCCCACGAGATTCTGAATGCCAACCCCTACGCGTATCTCGACGATGCCCCGCTCGAAGAGAGACGGGCGCGTGCAGTGGAGATGCGGCGAATTCTGCCGGAATCCGTCCTCGAAGAGGTAGGGAAACTTGACCCTGCCGCCATATCTCAGGTGAGACAGGAAGCCTGGCCGGATGTTCGCGATGCCGACGAACTGCATGATGTGCTGCACACGCTGATCACTGTGCCCGTGGCTGCCCAGGAACAGCCGCCGGCAGTGCAGCCACGCGAAGTGGAGGGGGATTTCTTCGCAATGCATAGCGGATCGCACGAGGATGCGAGTCTGATCCATCGAACCCTTCCCGACGGGATAGATGAAGACTGCTGTTCCCACCCGAGCCGCGCATCTTCCGAATGGCTTGTTCACTTCGAAAGGCTGGTCCAGCAAAGCAGGGCGATAAGCGCCCACCACCACGGCCGCCGTTATTGGGTCGCGGTTGAGAGGGCGAAAACTTTCTCGCTGGTTTTTCCTGGCGTCAGCTTTGATCAGAACGTTGCCGACATCGAGAAACCTGTTCCCTCGCGGGACGACGCGCTATTGGCGATGGTCACCGGTTGGATGACGCATCTCGGGCCGGCGACCGCCGAGCAGCTCGCGTCGCTGCTGGGACTGGCTTCCTCCGAAATTGAACAGGCGTTGCTTCGGATGGAAGCAAGCGGCGCAATATTGCGCGGGAGCTTCACCGGGCAAACACAAAGCGGGAGCCGGGATTTGGGCCAGCGCGCGGAGACGCAGACACCGCCACAATCGCCGCCAACCGAGTGGTGCGAACGGCGGCTTCTGGCGCGGATTCATCGCCTTACCGTCGCTACCCTCCGCAAACAGATTGAACCCGCAACCGCAGCGCAGTTCATGCGCTGGCTGCTCCGCTGGCAACATGTCGCTCCGGGAACGCAAGTCCAAGGGGAGCGGGCGACGCTCGAGGTGTTGCGGCAGCTTCAGGGTTTCGAAATTCCGGCCAACGCGTGGGAGCGCCAGGTTCTCGGACGCCGCGTCGTCAATTACGATCCCCAATGGCTCGACCAGCTTTGCCTGACCGGAGCTGTGGGCTGGGGACGCCTTTCGCCGCATCCTGCTACCCTCGAAGACGTGGCCTCCGCCACCCGGCGTGTGATCCCCACCAGCGTGGCTCCCATCACTTTCTTTGTTCGCGAAGAAGCCGACTGGATGACGTCAGGTAATCCGGCCTCCGATCAACCTGAAGCCCGGGGTCTGAGCGCGGGAGCGCGCCAGGTGCGAGACTACCTCCGGCAGAGGGGAGCCTCATTCTTTGCGGATATCGTGCGGGGAACGGGCGAACTGAAAGCCGAGGTGGAGACTGCGTTGTGGGAACTGGTGGCGGGCGGGATCGTCACGGCGGATGGGTTCGATAATCTCCGCTCCCTCATCGATCCCAAGCGCAGGGCCGGCCGGGGCAGCGGACGCACCGCCCGGCCGCGGCATAGCGCCGGCCGTTGGGTTTTGCTCTACACCGACCAGGCGGTCGAGCGCAATCGCGGCTTGGAAGCCACCTGCTGGATGCTGCTCCAGCGGTATGGGATCGTCTTCCGTGATCTGCTGGCCCGCGAGACCAATCTTCCCAAATGGCGAGAGTTGCAAATTGCATTTCGAAGGCTGGAAGATCGCGGGGAAATTCGCGGCGGAAGGTTCGTCGACGGATTTCTCGGCGAACAGTTCGCCTTGCCCATCGCCGTTGAATCTCTGCGCGCCGCGCGCAAGTGGCCGCCGGACGGGGAGACGGTCACAGTCTCCGCCGCCGATCCGTTGAACCTGATCGGAATTGTGGTGCCAGGAGAGCGCGTTCCGGCGATTTCAGGACGGAGCGTGGCCTTTCGGGACGGGGTGGCGTTTGAGAACTCGCAACCAGGCCCGCTGAATGCTCCATCTCTCGCGATTGGCTAGGAGAAGTCGGCTAGGAAAAAAGGAATCGGGGACCCGATAAGGGGGTCAGCGGGTCCCCGATTAGGTACCTTCTGGCCGGACTGCATCGAAAGCGCTTCCCCCATCGCTTTTGCCAAGTCGGCACCCGCGTCTGAGTAGTGCACGTTTCCTACCACCGTCGCGCGCGCACTTCGGCGCCCGTGCATTTCCGTCAAACTGTTGATTTAATGGGCTCGCCCGTCTAACCCGGACGGGCTTAGCCTTGTCGACTTACTATCCAATCAGATAGTGAACTATCCGTTCGGATAGTCGAACGCAATTGGATAGCTACACAACAAGCCGGAAGTGTGGTAGATAGTTCGTCCAGAAGAAGGAAACTATCGTGGCACCCAGACTTCTTGCCATATCCGGTCCCTTGAAGGATTCCAGTGTGCCGCTTCCCGACTGCGCTCTGCACGTGGGTCGCGACCCCGCCAACCTGCTTTCGATCAAGGATCCGTCTCTTTCGCGCCGCCATTGCATCCTGACGCGAGACGCCGAGGGGTTCAGCATTCGCGATCTGGACAGTCGCAATGGCACGTTCGTGAATGGCGTAGCGGTGCAGGAAATGAGGCTGGCTCACGGCTCCCAGATCTCAATCGGCGATTCGGTTTTCATCTTGCTGTTGCGGGACGAGGATGACCCGACCCCCGATTCGGGGCAGGTCGAATACGATGAGGGCCAGGCCCAAGCCACCGAGCAAATCCGTCCGCAGGACATACTCTATCTGAACCAGGAGCAAGTCCTGCGGGAACTTCCTGCCGGCTCGCGAATTGCGCGCAATTTAAATGCTCTGCTGAAAATCAGCCGGGTGGTGCACTCCATCCGGGATCTTGACGAATTACAGCGGCAGATCCTGGACCTCATCTTCGAAGTAGTGCCAGCGGCACGAGGCGCCATTCTCCTGGACGACAACGGGGACGGCAGCTTCGCCTCGGTGTATGCGCGGCATCGCGTCGTCCAAAGCACACAACCGGTGCGCGTGAGCCGGACTATCACCCGCCAGGTTCTGGAGCGAGGCGTCGCCATCCTGGGCGCGGACGTGCCCAGTTCAGCGGGCCTGGCCAAGGTCGGAAGCTTGGTCGATTTGCAGATTTGCTCTCTGCTGTGCGCCCCCCTGGCCACCTCTCAGAAAGTGGCGGGCTGCATCTACCTGGACACCAGCCATGCGGGAAGCCGGTTTGACGAGGATCACCTGCAGTTCGTCGCCGCAGTCGCGGGCATCTGCGCCCAGGCTCTGGAAAACGCCCGCCAGGTTCGTTGGCTCGAACAGGAAAATCTTCGGCTCGCCACGGAAGCGAATCTGGAGCACAACCTGGTGGGAGACAGCGCTCCCATGAGGAAAATCTACCAGTTTCTCGCCAGAGTGGCGCCCACGGACTCGACCGTCCTGCTGCAGGGCGAGAGCGGAACCGGGAAGGAGCTCGCGGCCCGCGCCATCCACCGCAACAGCCTGCGATTCCGCAAACCGTTCGTCGCCATTAATTGTGCCGCCATTCCGGCGGAGCTGCTGGAAACTGAGTTGTTCGGCCACGAATCGGGAGCCTACACCGGAGCAACCCACCAGAAGCGCGGCCGTTTGGAGATTGCCGGCGGCGGCACCGTGTTCCTGGATGAAATCGGAGAATTAGCCCCTGAGCTCCAGGTCAAGCTGCTGCGAGTGCTGCAGGAGCGCGAAATCGAGCGCCTGGGCGGACTACACCCCATTTCCATCGACATTCGCCTGATCGCCGCCACCAACAAGAACCTTCAGGAGGCGGTCGAGTCGGGGACATTCCGCCGGGATTTGTTCTACCGCCTGAACGTTCTTTCTCTGGTCATGCCGCCACTGCGCCAGAGGCGGGAAGATATCCCGACGTTAGTGCAGTATTTTCTGGAGAAGTGCGCAGCCCAAATCAACATGAGGCCGAAAGCCATTTCACCTGAGGCGATGGATTGCCTGGTGAACTATGACTGGCCCGGAAATGTGCGCGAACTGGAGAATGCCATCGAACGCGCCCTGGTGCTGGGTTCGTCAGAGCTGATCCGGCCGGAAGACCTGCCTGAGTCGGTTCTGGAAAAGGCGCTGCCGGGGAACCGGGGATCTCAGTATCACTCGGAAGTGCGCGAATTGAAAAAGCAACTGATCGTTCGCGCGTTGGAGCGGAGCGGGCGCAACTACACGGAAGCCGCCCGGATGTTGGGACTGCACGTCAACTATCTGCATCGGCTGATTCGCGGTCTCGAACTGAAGGATTCCCTGCGTCCGGCCGACGCGCGCCGTAAACGCCAGGCCTGACCGCTGTCAAGCGCGAGCCTCAGGGCAACTTTAGAGTCAGAAGAGTCGCGGGATTTACGTAGATTCCCTGCCAGCGGACGGCCACATGCAGATGTGGACCGGTGGCGCGGCCGGTGCCTCCGCTCATGGCGATTCGCTGGCCCGCCGTGACCTGATCGCCTTCTTTTACTTCCATCTTTGACAGGTGCATGTACAGGCTCAGCAGGCCCTGTCCATGATCGACCACGATGAAGTTGCCCTCGAAGTACAAGGATCGGACCAGCACCACCGTTCCCCGGTTCAAGGCCGCGACGGGTGTGCCCTCGCCCACGGCATAATCGAGCCCTTGATGCACACCTTGGACCTGGCCGTTGAACGTCCGGGCGGTGCCGAACACATCGGAGACTCGTGCGTTGACCGGAGCCTGAAATTCACCCGCCCACTGGCGATCGGTGGGGGCGCGGGAGAAGACGGCTTCCTTTACCCCCTTGTCTTCGTCGATCTTGCGCAGTTGATCTGGATTCGGTTCGGTGAATTGTTTAGCCACCGTCACCGCCACGTGAGGATACCGGGCTCTGCCCACGCCGATCTTCCGTTGGAAAGTAAGCTGTTTGCCTCCTGCGGCGGCGCCGCGGAGATCAAGCGGATATTTGCCGGGACGGGTTTCGAGGCTTACTCCGGCTATGGCATACCAGGCTTTGTCCGTGGAATTGTAAGAAAAGAACACCTCGTGCTCCAGCCACCTGCCGCTGAGGCCGGTCATCACCAAGGGAGCAGAGACCCGTATGAAAAGCGGCGACCCGTTCACGACCCGCGCCGGTTGCACCTGTACTTGCCATGAACCTCGGGGTCGGGCCTCGGCACTGGTCGCCAAAACCGGGAGAGAAAGCAAAAGGACGAGGGGTAGTCGAGCTGAACGGCAAGAGAACATCCGCGCTATCGGGAACCCGGACACCTTAGAGCTAGATTACACCAGAGCAGAGGGGCTCCCGTCGCACGTGCCGCGAGGGCGAAGCGAAACCATTAACGGCTGCGAGCGATAGCGTCGAAGGTCTCTTTCATTACATCGCGTGCGCTTCTGGGCTGAACAAACTCGAATCCATGCCGGAAGATGTTTCGATTTCGAATGGCGGCCCGGACCTGCGCTCCACCCAGCGGTAACCTCAGGTGGCACTCGACGATTTCTCCCAGAGGAAGTTCCAGGGGCAGAATCGCCGACATGCCGCGCTCGCTGATTTCGATGGTTTGACCCGGCGTCGGGCCGGCGCTTGGGGAATAGATTGTAACTTCAACCTCCAGACGAAATCTTGGATATTGACGCGCCTCAGCCCGATCTTTTCTCTCCAATCGCCGCCGGCCTCCCAGGGTCGAACCTGCGAGTTTACCGGCTGAAGCGTTGCGGACAGCGATTCCATCCACCTGTTCGGTTTTCGTAACATGGCATGAAAAGTCGGGAAATCATTGCCGCACAACCCCTCCCCGGAGCGACCCCGGCAGAAGGTACCTCTCAAGGTACGGCATATAGATGTACAGACGCACATGAGGTAAGCTGTTGCACATGCCAGAGGAAAAGGAAAAGGCCAGTCCGGCTCGCCAGGTAATGTTGTGGATCGTTGCAATCGTGCTGATCGTTGTAGCGATCGTTTGGTACAGAAAATAGCGAACCCGGACTGCCCTACTCCACAATCACCAAGTTTTCAGATTCAGGACGCGCTAGCTGCGGCTTTAGCCGCCCGTGTGGTGTAGTCTTCCCTGCCGGCCTTCATTAAAATCCTTGCCAATTTGATCCGGCCTGGGATATCTTGCTTCAACTCCGGCACACGGTTCGGGTAACGATCTTCCCCTAGCGATCAGGTAAAACAGCGCAAGCGCAGTACCCGTTCGGGGGTTCAGGATGGCGAGTGCTACCGTCACTGCGCCGCAATCGAAATCGGTCGAGTCCGGCTCGGGTACGAAGCCCATCGTGCTCGGCCTGCTGGTCTTTTCCGTGTTCATCAACTACATCGACCGCGGAAACCTCTCGATCGCCGCGCCCCTGATCAAAGATGAGCTTGGGCTCTCCGCATCGCAGCTCGGCATCCTGCTTTCCGCCTTCTTCTGGACCTACGGTCTTTCCCAGATTCTGGCCGGATACCTGGTCGACCGGATCGACGTGAACTGGGTCATGGCGGCGGGCTTCTTTCTCTGGTCTGCTGCCACGGGCGCTACCGGATTGCTGCATGGTTTCGCAGCTCTACTGGCGGTCCGGCTCATCCTCGGAGTCGGCGAGTCGGTCGCATATCCTTCCTACTCTAAAATCCTGACCCGGCATTTTCCCCTGTCCCAGCGCGCCTTTGCCAACGCTGTGATCGCGTCCGGTCTTTCCAGCGGTCCTGCCTTTGGCATGCTGCTGGGTGGCATGTTGATGGCGCGTTTTGGCTGGCGTTCGTTCTTCATCTCGGTAGGACTCATCAGCCTCCTCTGGCTTGTGCCATGGTTTCGCTGGATGCCTCGCGGGCCCGGTTTGCCATCGCCGGCTCATTCCGGGCGCAGTCCGGGCACACTCGAAATCCTGGGCCGCCGGTCGGCGTGGAGCACCTTCGTGGGACTGTTCTCCACGGGCTACTCGCTGTATTTCCTGCTTGCCTGGCTGCCGTACTATCTGGTGCGCGAGCGTCAGTTTTCGATGGATGCGATGGCCAGGATCGGCGGTGCACTATACATCTCGCAAGCGGCGTTCGCCGCGCTCTCTGGCCGCTGGTCCAATCGCAGAATCGCGCGCGGAGGGTCGGCTTCGATCCACAAACTACTTCTGGTTGCCGGCTCGATCGCCACCGGTCTTCTGCTTGTCGCCAGCGCCCTGGTGGGTCCCAGGCTCTTAGTCGGCCTGCTCATGCTTCTGGGCATGTCGGTCGGAGTCGGTCTGGCGAACATCTGGCCGGTTTCACAGATTCTGGCAGGTCCGGATGCTTCCGGCCGATGGACTGGATTGCAATGCGCCTTCGGCAATCTATCCGGCGCCGTGGCGGCGGCCGTCACCGGATATGTCAAGGACCGCACCGGCCATTTCGTGTGGGCCTTTGTGGTGGCCGCCGGAATATCCTGGATCGGCGCCCTGTCATGGTCATTGGCGGGCCGAGTCGAGCCGATCAACTGGTCGCGACCAGATAGTGACCCCGGGGAAGGCGGAGCAGTCGTGGTCGGCCGTTGATAAGATGAGATAGATGAAGCTGAACCAGGAGGCGCCACCTCAGTCGGGAGCAATAACATGCCAGTCACGTCTAATAACTTAGCGGGAAGCAAAAGCGGGGACTATGTGCTCGGCTACAGTAGCTCAGAAAATGATCGCCTGATACGGCAAGCCGCGCTTCTGGCTCCGCTAACCGAGCGAATGTTTCGGGAAGCGGGCATAGGTTCCGGCCAGCATGTGCTCGATCTCGGCTCCGGCATGGGAGACGTCGCCCTGCTTGCCGCCCGGCTGGTAGGTCCATCCGGAGAGGTCGTGGGCATCGAACGCGATGCCGGTTCGATCGAGCGCGCCCGGGCCCGCGTCGCCGAAGCCGGCCTGAGTAATATCCGCTTCACGCAAACCGACGTGAACCAGATCAGGAGCGACCAGCCCTTTGATGCCGCGGTGGGCCGCTTCATTCTGATGTTTCTTCCCGACCCCGTCTCGGTGTTGGCCGGGGTTTCCCGCCTGGTCCGTGCGGGTGGCGTCGTCGCCTTCCAGGAGACGTCCTGGAAACCGTCCCTCGCCTTCGCGGCGCAACTTCCCCTTTGGTCACGACTGCTCCGAGCCATCCACCAGACGCTTCTGGCTTCGGGAGCGAACCCCGAGATGGGGCCGGATCTTTACGCGCTGTTCCAGAAAGTTGGACTGCCGGTGCCGGCGATGCACATGGAGACCTTGCTGGGTTCCGATGCCGAACTGATCCAGCTGAAGTGCGGAATCATCCGCAGCTTGCGCCCGCTCGCCGAAACGTGCGCCGTGGATCTGAAGGGCCTGGGCGATCTGGATACTCTCGCGGATCGGATCCAGGCCGAGGCGGCCGCTCACAAGGCAGTGCTCAACTTCGTGCCCATAGTGAGCGCTTGGGCACGGAAACCAGAGATGGGGTAGAGGCCGGCAAAAGATCCGCCCAGGGTTTCTTAAGCTGCGCGAAGGGCGGACATCCGAGCCCGTGGTGGTATCGCCGACAACGAGGACCGGGCCGCCCGTCACGTCCGAGGCTTAATGGAGTTGAAAGATGCAAACACGAGCCGCCTCGCTCCGCAGGTATTCCTCATAAATCTCACTTTGTCGATCCCGCCCGATCAACCGCATCCCGTCGCAACACGCCTGGCGCAAAGCGCTCCCAGAGCTTAAGCGGCGACCAGCGGAAATATGCCGACTTTTTCTGCGCCAGTTTCCTGAGCTTGAAGGATTGGTGGACCTGGTCGGGATCGAACCGACGACCCCTTCCATGCCCCATTTAACCCCGACTAAGAAATACACCAATTTAAAACGCCCGGAGGACCGTCTTTTGGGTTTTTGTACCCGCAACACAGGCAAGGATCACAGGTAAGGATTGCCTGAGGTCCGCCGTCTTCATAGATCCTCAAGTCGTAACGAGATCTTTGGGTTCTTCCAGGAGGCCTCGAACTCGTGCTGTACCCATAGCACAGCGTCCATCTTCTTTTGGGCTTTCAGCGTTTCCATCAATCCAAACAATGCGCGCGGATCGCGAGGATTCAGCCGGAGACACTCGCGGAACACCGCCTCCGCCTCAGGCGCGTTTCCAGCACGAAGCAGTGCCGCTCCGAGAGATTCGCGGATCGGGTAGTACCACGGCGGCGGTTCGTCATAGGCCAACGCATCCTGGGTTTTTACGGCTCTCTTCCAGGCTTCAATCTCATCCATGCGATTTTCCGCCAACCGCGCATCCAGTACCAGGGACGCGAGACCGAGCATTGCCTGCCCCGTATTCAGCATCCACATGGCATCGCCAGGCATGTTCTGACGCAAGCTCTCGAGCGCCGCTTTCTCGGCCAGCGCCTTCTGCTTCTGCCCCTTTGCGGCAAATGCCATTGCTCGCCCGTAGTGCCACAGGCCATGCCCGACTCTCCGATCGGCTTGCGGTTCCGGCAGCTGAAGCAACTCGTCCCACCTCTGAAATCGGAGCAGTGTCAACAGGGGCACCGGAAGAAAGTAGTCCGAGATCATCGGCCATCGATCTTGCACCGGACGCACGAAGTCCGCGACCTGATCGGCATAGCTCATGGCTTCCTCAAACAGTCCCTGCTCGGCCCGCGCCCGAGACGCAAAGTGCACATCGTGCAGGTAATAGCCCAGCGTGTAAGTGGTATACCCGGGACTTGCCACTCTCATGTACTCACGATCCGCGGCGGCTGCCTGCGCATTTACTCGCGCGGTCATCTCGTAGTCTCCCAAGTTGAAGAAGATGTGGGAAGACATGTGCTGGAGATGGCCAAGCCCCGGAGCGATCTGACCCACACGATAGGCGCTCCCCAAGGCCAACTCCGGGTGACCCGTATCCAGAATATGAATGTGAAGATGATTTGCCAGCGGATGATCCGGGTCACGCCTCAGCAGATCTTCGATTTCCCGGATGATCTCATTGGTGCCGCCCTGAGCCATGTTCCCGTGGAACCATTCGTAGCGGTGCGCCATCATTCGGGCCTCAAGGCTGAACGCCCAGGCATCCAGGTCGTCCGGATAGCGCGATGCCAGCCTGGTCATGGCTGCGGCGTAATTCTCATCGAGCAAGTGCCCGTCTGCCTTTTCATCCTTCGAACATCGTTCCGCCAGCGCGTGAATGTAGAGCTGCTCTTCGTCGGAGGCGCGTGGGCTGAGGGCAACTGCCTGCTCGATGGCCGCAAATGCTTTGGCGGGTTCCACGTCCATGTCCCAATCCATGTTCATGTGCCGCCCGTAAGCCAGGGCCATTCCCCAATACGGCATGGCTGCAGTGGGGTCCAACTGCGTGGCGCGACGGAAGGAACGCACTGCTTCGGCGCGGTTGAAGCCGAAGACCAGCATCAGCCCCTGGTCAAAATATTTCTGTGCGTCGGAGTTCCTGGTGGAGATGGGGTGGTGGTGATCGCCCAGACCGGGAAGCAACATTGGTGTCACATCGCTATTGCCAGCTCCCTGGGCAAAAGAAGCACTGATGTATAGCAGCGAACAAGAGGCGAGGGAAAGGACTCGGAGCTTTCGCATGGCTTGAGATTATGCCACTTTCCATGCGAGCACAGATCGCAGCCAAGAGAGCTGGGTGGTGGGAAGGATGGTGGACCTGGTCGGGATCGAACCGACGACCTCTTCCATGCCATGGAAGCGCGCTCCCAGCTGCGCCACAGGCCCACTCCGTTTTAATTCTCGCCCAGCCATCGGCGTTAGTCAAACTCTGCTGCCGCGCCGGGGGAACAGACTGCTGACATTTCCCGCGCGTGAATCAGCGAGCATCTGAGTTGCGAAAATCCGGAAAATCGGTATGCTGAAGGCAACCGGTTCCTACATGAGACTTGGGTCTGTTAGTTCTCTTTTTTGCTGCCTGTTTTGGGTCATGGCATCGTCCGCAGCTCAGGTGGCCGCTTCGCATCCGGCGGCCGGGTCGGACTCCCCTGTCCCCTATGCCTCGATCAGCCAGCTCAACCTGCTTCTGCCACAGTTGGAGCAGACGGCGCAGGCGGCGCAAGTGGACCTGGCGAAGTTGCGCATTGAAAAGTGGAAGACCGACGCCAACACCAAGCGCGGAAGCCAGGCGGACACCGAATCGATCAACCGCAATCTGCAGACGGCGCTGCCGCAACTGATAGCAGAGTTGCGGGCTTCCCCCGACGGTCTGGCCGCCAGTTTCAAGTTGTACCGCAATCTCAATGCGCTCTATGACGTATTCGCCTCCGTGGCCGAGTCGGCGGGCGCCTTCGGCTCGAAGGACGAGTACCAGTCCCTGCAAAACGACCTGGACGCCCTGGAGCGATCACGGCGCGCGTTTGCCGATCGCATGGAGAGCCTTTCCACCGCCAAGGAAGGAGAGATCAACGACCTTCGCGCTCAGTTACGCAGCGCTCTGGCGACGGTGAATGCCGCTCCACCGAAGAAGACCGTGGTCGACGACACCCAGCCGGAGACCAAGCCGCCGGTCAAGAAACCAACGAGAGCTAAGAAACCGGGCACTCCCGTGCCCAAGCCGCCTGCGCAAACGCAGACTCCCGCCCCCCAGGCGCCAGCTCAATCAACGCCGCCCCAGTAGTGTGAGTAGGGCCTCAGCAGCTCACCCACGACTTCCCCGGCGGATTGCTCGCGAGATCAGTCCGCCGATTCCGCTGAGCCAACTCTCAAATTCGATCGCAGCGACAGGCGTGGCGTCGACAAAACGAGGAAGCAGTAAGCGGTCGTCTTCGACGGACGCGAGGCCGGGCTCGCAAGTGGTCGCGGAGATCACACCCTCCTCCGCCAGCCAGGGGAGAACATGCGCTTGCGGTTCGCCGCCGGGATAACAGAAGTGGACGGCGGAAAGGCCAGTGATTTCCTGCAAGAGTCGTCGGTTCTCCCGAATTTCCTTCTGAAACAACGACCGTTCTGCCGGAACGCAGTGGCGATGAGTATGCAGCTGAAAATCGACGCCATCGCCCGCCAGTTCGCCGATCTCCGCAGGGTTCATGAGATGAAGAATGCGGCTCGTCACCAGGGCTTGAAAGTCGACTCCTAGAAGTGCCGCCAGTTTTCCCGCTAGCTGGTTCTTTTGCTCGCCGGTAAATTTTTGCTGCTCGGCGATGTGCAACAGATGCTGAACGACTCGCCTTCGGCCGTCCTCGGTGGCGATCTCCATTGAGCCGCCCAGGCCTAAATCGGAATCCGAGGGCAGCGGCCTGCTTCGAGACTTCCACAGCATGTACGAGCAGATTAGGTTGAACACCGGCCACTGGCGCTCCACGTAGTACGTGGACTGATAGACAGTGACGGGAAAACCGGCGGCACGGATTCGCGGATAAGCCTGGCTGTAGAAGTCACGGCAGCCGTCGTCGAAAGTAAGGACGACGCTCTTCGGCGGGAGGTCTTTTGCGTACAGCCGGCAGATGGCGTCGGCGAGCGGCAAAACTGCGTAGCCACCATGCTTCAGCATTTGCAGGCGCCGGTCAAACTGCTCCCGCGCCATGTAAAGCCGGGGGCGCCAGTGATGCTCGTCGTGCTGGGAGATGCCGTGATAGCAGAGGATCAGCAACTGACGCTGCCGCCAGCGACTGCTCTCCGCGCGTGCCAGAACGCCACTGCCTCGGAAAAGCCTTAAAGACGCAGTTTTGATGTTCCTAAGCACGGTGTTTTGATGGACAAGGATGGCAAAACCGCGACGGCATTTCCTGCGGTCGCCCAACTTCTTTTTTCAGACGCCCAGAAGCCGACGGTAAATGCCGGCCGTTTCTTCATCGAAACATACAAAGAGGACGGTTGCAATCTCTCCCGGCCATTGCCGCACCTCATCAACGGCGATCTCGGCTGCCCGCCGCCGCGGAAAACCGTAGATCCCCGTGCTGATCGCCGGGAACGCGATGCTCCGTAGCTTCAACTGCTCGGCTGTCTTCAGACACTGGCGGTAACAGGAAGCCAGGAGCCTCTCTTCGCCTGCATGCCCGCCCTGCCATATGGGTCCCACGGCATGAATCACGTACTTCGCGGCCAGCCTGTAACCTCTGGTTATTTTTGCATCGCCGGTGTCGCATCCACCTAGCAAGCGGCATTCCGCAAGCAGCTCCGGACCCGCGGCACGGTGGATGGCGCCATCCACACCACCGCCGCCCAGCAGCGACCGATTGGCCGCGTTGACGATCGCATCAACCTTCAGCCGGGTGATATCGCCCTCGATCACTTCAACCTTTCGTGGCATCGTTCGGATTAGTGGGCTGCTGACATCATGAGCGAGATTATCCCGTCTGCCGCGGAGAAACCGCCATTTCGGCGTCGGACCCGGCGTTTTCCGTTGGCGTCGACTCGCCATCGATGAATACTCGGTGCCAGAGCTCGAGATTTAGCAGCCGCCAGATTCGGTCGGCGTGGTTGCGGCGCCCTGAACGATGATCGGCGAAGATGTGCTTCACGGCGTCGGCCTCGAACAAATCGCGGCGGAGGCTTCGCGGGTGCAGCACCATGTTCTGAATCTGGTCGAGCCTCTCTCCTTGCAACCAGACAGCCCAGGGAGTAGGAAATCCGCTCTTGCGCCGGTGGACAATCGACTTCGGCAGCACGTCCCGGGCAATTTCCTTCAGAATCTGCTTTCCTGCCAGTCCCCGAGTAGAGAGTGCAGGCGGAATATTGACGGCGAATTCCGCCAGAGGATGATCGAGAAAAGGCACCCGGCTCTCAACCGAGGCTGCCATGCTCATTTTGTCCTGTCTCATCAGCATTTCGACGAGATAGGTCCGGACGTCGGTGAGAAGCATTCGTTGGAGCAGGCCTCCGGAGGACGCTGCCCAAACGTCCATGGTAGCGCAATGGGCGGCTCCGGACTTATCGCGCAGCCGGAGGGAGAGCAATCCGTTCTGCTGCTCCACCGAAAAGGCCGAATAGAAGTTGTCGAAATAAAATGCCTCCCAGGCATCTCCGTCACGGCCCGGAAAGGCGTGCCGGATGGCTCGTCCGGCAGCAGTATTAGACCGGCTCGACTCAATCAGGTTCCGAATCGTTCTGCGCATGGAGGACGGAATGACGGACCGGTACCATCGATCGATGCTGGCGTTCCACAGCGTGAAAGGATAACGGGTATAGCCTGCAAGCGTCTCGTCGCTGCCTTCGCCGGTCAGCACCACCGTGGCGTGTTCTTTCGCATGCTTTGCCAGAACACAGAGCGCCACATTCGAAGGCCACGCCATGGGTTCATCCTCATACCAGATCGCTTGAGGCAAAGCGCGAAAAAAGTCCTCCTCGCTCAACATGACTTCGTGATGCTGTGACTGCAGATGCCGGGCGACGGTCTTTGCATGACTCAGCTCGCTCGACTCGGGCTCGGCATATCCAACGGAAAACGTCCGGATGGGCTGACGGCAGATTCGAGTCATAAGAGCGGCAATTACGCTCGAGTCCAGGCCGCCACTCAGATACATGCCAAGGGAAACGTCGCTCATCAGGTGCGACGCAACTGCCTCCTCGAGCATCGCGCGATAGGTATCGACGTAGTAGCCGCGCGGGCGGGTGTCGTGTTCTCCCTTGACTTGCAATTCCCAATACGGCCGGATGTTCAGTTCGCCGTTTTCCTCAAGTTCAAGAGTGTGTCCCGGCGGGAGTTTGCGAATGCCCTCGAACAGAGTCTCCGGTCCGGACAGGTAGCCGTAGGCCAGGTGCTCCGGCAAACTGTTTTCGTTGAGGCATGCGCGTATTTCCGGGCAGGCGAGAAGAGCCTTGATCTCTGAGCCGAAAAGAAACTGGTTGCGATCCTGAAAGTAATAGAAGGGCTTGATCCCGAAGCGGTCGCGGGCCGCGAAAAGCCGGCGCGTTCGCGCGTCCCACAAGGCGAAGGCAAACATGCCGCGCAAGGCCCGAACCCACTCCCGGCCTTGCTCTTCGTAGAGATGGATGATCGTCTCGGTGTCACTGCGGGTGCGGAAGAGGTGCCCGCGCCCGACCAGGTCTTTGCGCAAGTCTTCGTGGTTATAGATCTCGCCGTTGTAGGCCAGCCAGACCGAGCCCTCCTCATTGGCCATTGGCTGATGGCCGGCCTTGCAGTCGATGATGCTCAGACGCCGCACACCCAGACCAACGTTCCTGTCGAGGTAAAGCCCTTCGTCGTCCGGACCGCGGTGCAGGATTCGCCGGTTCATGGCGGCAAGCAAGTCCCGGCTCGCGGGTTTTTGTGGGTCGAAGTGGACAATTCCACAGATGCCGCACATGTCAGCTGTCCGCCGGCGCGAGATTGGACGCGGCCTCGACTGGATCACTATCCGTTCTTTCCCGCTTGGGCCAGCGGTGAAGAACCATGGAATCCGGCCGGGCAGGGACACCAGATGCAGCTATAGGGGGAAACAGCTCGCAAACCGCAACTCGCTCCCCGGACGAAGCAACCCGCTCGCCGTGAAAATCAAGATAGCTCAGATTGCTGCCAAAGATCTCGCTAAAGCCCGATTCGTCGGCCCGCCAGAAGAGAAATTCAGCATCGCTCGCCCAGTCACCGAAAGTCCACGGCCTTCCGTCGGCAAAGAAAAACTGGTGTTCCTGCCGACCGGCAGCATAGCGGTAGACCATCGGCTCTGGAGTAAGATCCATGCGCGTCAGCACTCCAAGATCATTGGAGGGCTCGAACATGGGGACCAGCAGGGCGGCAAATTCCGTGGGCAGTTCTACTTCGCGCTCGAGCCGAAGCGCAACCGACGACTTGCTGACACCGTATACCGGCGAAACCGGTTCCTTTGCCACAACCTGTGCCCATCTCCGGTCCTGTAACCATACCAGGGCCACCCCGAGTGTCCGGTCGGCATTCATGAAGCTGGGTGTGGCGCCGGCGTGACGGATCAAGTCGGGGCCCATATGCCAGGAAACGTCCACATGATGGCTGCCCTCCCCCTCGACTCGGTCGCGTACCAGCCAGAATCCCGACTTTCGATGAAACATAAAGCGCCGGTGAAGCGGAGCGCCGGGCAAGCGGCGGTAACCGTTAAACCTGCCGGCAAAGTAATCGAAGTGATGACCTGCGATCCAGCGCTCTGCGCGTCCCTCGGCAACCCCTGCCCAGGTGAATGGACCTTGCGCAATCATCTGGTCGCAGCGGTCGATTCTCAGCGTGTTGTGGGCGGATGTAGCGCGACGTGTATTGCGCTCGTCATCGGGTCCCACGTAGCCGCCGGTACCGGAATCGATCAACAGCCGGCGCCCATCCACAACCAGTTGCAGGCTTAGCGCATCCGCATGTCCGTGACCCGGGTTCTGCGCGCATTGCGGCCCTGCATCGATAAGCAATTGTTGCGGAAGGGGATCTGCGCTCACCATGACATACAGGCCGCTCTCCGGGAGTGCCCTCGACGCCCGAGAATATGGCGTAGGCGCGAGCTCGTCGAACTGATGGGCTCCTTCTGCCCCCAACAGCCATAACGACTCCTCGGTCAGGCCGCGCGCTACCTGCTTGAAGTCCGATCTTCCAAAGGCCACGGCGGCCGTCGCCAGGGGATCGAGCAGGTGCTCTGGCCGGTTTCGCCGCGGATCGAACACGCGCCCGCCATCATCGTCGCCAAAACAAGCCGGCACTCCTGCCTGGCTTATCGAGCATAGGGCTCCCGCCATTTTCTCCATGGTCTCGTCAAAGGCTGCCGGAACGGGGACATCATTGCGAGCCGCCAGCAATCCGGCGTGCAGGAAAAAATCCAGCGCATAGACCTGATAGTACGTCGACCGCTCCAAGTGCATGCCGTCGGCGAGCACCTGGCCTTCCGCCGCTTGCAGCACGATTTTCCATCCCAGTTGCTGCCAACGCCGCGCGGAGCGGATTTCGGGGCAGAGCGTCCCTATAAAGAAGAGGGCGACGCCCTCGCCCAGCAGGTGGGTGTTCGGCGAGAAATAGGTCGAGAGGTAGCGTTCAATGTGGCGCCCGCTCAGCGCCAGCGCCTGGGACAGGTCGCTGCCGAAGCCCGGCGGCACGGCTTGCGAGTCCTGCATGAGATGCCGGACCCAGAGCCAGGAGAGCGATCGGAATCCGACCTCGAGGCTGCTGGCCCAGTTGATGCCGAAGGGATATGGATTCTGCGAGCCCCAGCCGTACCACTGGGCAAACAGTTCCTGGGCGAAGCGCTGATCGCCGCTGATCCGGAATGCCTTGGCCAGCGTAACCAGATGCTGGTGACGGTTGAGTTCCCAGGTCACCTTGGCATCCCCGACTTCGTTGAAGTCGAGGTAGCGGATCTTAAACCACGGCTTGTGAGGGGCCCGGCGCTCGTGCACCTTGTCTAGGTGCCAATCGATTTCCCGGCCATAGTCGAGATTCGTGTAGCCCAGCAGGTCAAGTTGATGGGCGCAGACTTGCTCAGCTTGCGCGACGATTTGCTTTGCCGTCTCCGGCAAGCGGATTTGCAGCAAGGCGACCAGGTCCGGCACCTGGCACGGTTCGAAGAAGAAATGCGGATGATGACGAGATTCCGCCCGGGTGTCGAGGTCCCGGAACTCGAGGCCAAGGTGGTAGCGCGCCAAGTCCCATCGCTTACAAAGCTCTTGCCGCGTCCGGTCGAAGAGTTCGGCCCATTCCGCCTCAGCGAAACGCCTGTGCCACTCGCGGAGGCTACGTGGCATGGGCGACCTCGGCCCGGTTTCTCGAATCGAAGCGGCTAGTGAGCCAATCGGCCATGCGGCCTACATTGTCTGCCGCTGACCGCTCTCCGAGGCCGGCTCTCAGCGATGCGGAGTGTTCAGTCACGAATCGAAGTTTGGCCGTCAGATCGGAAGGGTCATCAGCCTTGTAGGTCACGGCCCCAAGTGGGCGCGCGCCATTTTCGCTCGCCACCACCGGAATCCCTAGGCAAAGCGACTCCAGCACCGAGGCCGCAACTCCGTCGCACGCCGGCGTGCGGATGCAGGCGTCGCAACGGCTCATCAACGAAAGAAACTCGTCGTGGGGCAGGTTGGGCAAGAGCAGCAGAGCTTCGCGTTCGGATGCCGGCCACCCGTCGAGAAACTTGCCGGCCTCAGGCATCTCGCGGTCTGGAAATCCGAGCCACACGAAACCGGCCCTGGGTCGAACCTGGTGGAACGCCGCCATCGCGCTGCGCAACATGTCGAGCTTGTACTCAGGGCGAAATGACAAATAGCAGAAGAAGACCGGCGAATGACTCTGGAGAAAGGTTTCGATCTCTGGCCGCAAATTCACCGTCTGGAAATCCAGGTACTGAGACGAGAATGTTTCAATGGCTGCGACTTTGCCCGGGTTAATCCCGTAACCAACGATGGCCTGCCTGACCTGCTCATTATCGCAGGCCACCCCTCCGGCCAGTGCAAATAAAAGACGGAAAGCCCGGCGCAGTCGCGGCGAGTCCGGACGAGGAAAGTAAGTCTGGGAGAGTCCTCCGTGAAACGTGGCGAGCGCGGGACGGAAGCCCAGATACGCGCCCAGGAGCGCAGCCAGCGCCAACAGGTAGCCCTTCCGCGATTGCCCATTCAGGTGGACATTCAGGCGATAGCCTCGCATCGCATAGGCCGCCACTTTGAACAGGTAGTCAAAACCTCCCTGGACGTCGACATAAGCCGGATCTTTCACCTTGCGGTTTTCGTTGATCTTGAGCACCTTGCATGTGTGGCCGCGCCGTTGCAGCTCCGCCGCTACCAGTTTCGTCTGGATTGCCCATCCGCACAGGGGCGGCGGGTAGTTGCCGATGAGCAGAATCTTCTTCATCGCGTTGTTACGAACCCAGCTTACACTGGAATGGCCGGACTTATGAACGTTTCGGCGCCTGGATTGGGCCGCGACGATTGGGACTCGCAGCATTCCATGAAAGAACTGATGCTGTTCGCGTTGGTTGCGGTCGCGCTGGCTGGAGCGGACACAGGCAACCGCTATTGCGGCCCCGGCGATATGCCGAAGTTCGGCGCCCGGGATGGCCCGGCCGCTCTCCCCGAGCGTTGCATTAACACCACCCCGGATGCCACGCCATCACCCGGGGAAACTGTTCATGTTGCCACCGGGGAAAACCCTGAAATGGCGCTACAACGGGCTGCCTGTGGAGACACAATCTTGCTGCAGGCCGGCGGACTCTATCGCCATTTCACTATTCCCGCAAAGCCGTGCGACGCGAATCACTGGATCACCATACGAACGAGTGCTCCCGATCTCGATCTTCCCGAGGCAGATACCCGGCTCACGCCCTGTTATGCCGGGGTCGCTTCCCTTCCCGGCCGGCCCTCTTACGATTGTCCGGTCGCAAAAAATCGGCTGGCCAGAATCGAGCTCAAGAATGGGGCGGGCGCCATTACCTTCGCAAACGGCGCCAATCACTATCGCCTGGTCGGACTGGAAGTGACGCGAACGCCGGGCACGGGGCTGACCTACGCGCTGGTTCGCTTCGGAGACAACGTCGATCATGTGGTCATTGACCGATGCTGGATTCACGGCACCGCGGCGGACGAGACTGTCCGCGGAATCTACCTGGGCGGGAGCCGCTACGTGGGAATCGTGAATTCGTACTTCAGCGACTTTCATTGCATCGCGATAACCGGCGCCTGCACTGACGCTCAGGCGATCAATGGAGGAAACAGCACTGTTCCGGTGGGCGTCTACAAGATCGTGAACAACTACCTCGAAGGAGCAGCGGAGAATCTGATGTTCGGCGGCGCGCCGGGATCGCAGGTTCCCGCCGACATCGAGGTTCGCCGCAATCACATGTTCAAGCCGTTAAGTTGGCTCTCCGGCCGGGCGGATTTTATTGGACAGAAGTTCATCGTCAAGAATCTGTTTGAACTGAAAAACGGGGTACGAGTACTGGTGGAAGGCAATGTGATGGAAAACTCGTGGGGCGGCTTCACCCAGGTTGGCTACGGCATCCTGCTCACTCCTCGTGGCTCCTGGGCCGCGGTAGAGGATGTCACGATCCGTTACAACCTGCTCCGCCATACGGGATCGGGCATGCAACTGGCGGCCACACGGGGCGATGATGGCGACTCGCTCTCGGCCCAGCGGTGGAGCATTCACGACGACCTGTTGCAGGATATCGATGCAGCCGCTTACGACGGAGACGGAATCGTTTTTCAGATTTCCAGCGGGTTCAGGAGAAATACTCCGCTCAACCAGCTATCGATCGATCACCTGACTGTTTCCACGAAAGGCCGTATCAAGAGCCTGCTGATCGTGGGCGCCGAGTCGGAGAATCCGCGGCTGCCATTCGAAATCCGTTTCACAAACAATATCGTCCCTGCGGGTCAATATTCGGTCTGGTCGACGGGCATTGGCACCTGCCCAAAGTCGGGACAGCCGTTGACCACATTCAAGTCCTGCTGGAAGCCTTCCGCGATTACGAACAACGTAATCATCGACTATCCCCGCGAGCAGGGGCCTTGGCCGGCAGGAAATTGGCTGGCAAAGGACCGTGCCACGGTAGGGTTTGCAGACGTCCAAGGCACAGAGAGCATAGATGACCGTCTGTCGCCTAACAGCAGTTACAAGGGAAAAGGGAGCGATGGGCGGGACCCGGGCGCGGATATCGGCACCATCATCGAGGCCATTGCCGGCGTGCGATAGACTTGCATGTCTGACGGAAGCGACAGCGGGTGCGGGGTCGATGCGAACTTGAATCCCGCTCGCGCTGTACTCCTTCATCGAGGCACTGGGAACTCTCTACATGAGCCACGCCATCAGCGTGTTTGGGCTGGGATACGTGGGCACAGTCGCGGCAGCGTGCCTGGCGCACAAAGGCAACCGGGTGATTGGCGTGGACGTCAATGCGGCCAAGGTCGAGGTCATCGAGCGCGGCCAGTCACCAATCCTCGAACCCGGCCTGACCGAACTCATCTCTGAGGTTCGGCGATCGAATCGATTGCGGGCCACCGTAGACGCGGCCAGGGCCGTATCGCAGACCGACATCTCTTTCATCTGCGTGGGCACTCCTGGGTTACGCGACGGCAAGTTTGACCTGAGTCACGTGGAATCGGTGTGTAGTGAAATCGGCCAGGCGCTGAGAAAGAAGGACTCATTCCACCTGATCGTGCTGCGCAGCACCGTGTTGCCGGAGACAACCGAGTCCGTCGTGATTCCTCGCCTCCAGGCTGCCAGCGGCAGAATGGCGGGAAGCGACTTTGGTGTCTGCGTGAATCCTGAATTTATGCGTGAAGGCACCGCAGTGAATGACTTCCTCGAGCCGGTGATCACCGTCATCGCTGCGGCTCGGCCGGAACACAGCTCCCTGTTGCGCGAGCTGTACGCATGGGCGCCGGGAAAAGTTTTCGAAACTTCCATTCGATCCGCGGAAATGCTGAAACATGTCTGCAACGCATGGCATGCGGCCAAGGTATCGTTTGCCAACGAGGTTGGCACGCTGGCCAAGGAACTGGGCGCCGACGCCGAAACCGTAATGCAGATGTTCACCGCAGATACCCGGCTCAATGTCTCAGCGAGTTACCTGAAGCCTGGGCTGTCGTTTGGCGGTTCGTGCCTGCCCAAAGATCTCCGCGCCATTACTTCCAGCGCCCGAAGCCGCGACCTCCGCCTGCCGCTGATCGAGTCGATTCTGCGCAGCAATGAGGCGCATCTGGACCGCGCTGTCGAGATGGCTCTCAACACCGGCAAGCGAAGAGTTGGCGTGCTTGGCTTGAGCTTCAAACCTGCAACCGACGATCTGCGCGAGAGCCCGCAGGTACAACTGGTCAAGCGGTTGCTGGCCGAAGGACGCGATATTCGCATATGGGACGAGAACGTTCTTTTGGGGAAACTGATTGGCTCGAATCGTCAGTACATCGAGGAAATCATTCCCCACATCGGATCCTTGCTATTGTCGAGCCTGGAAGAAGTCGTGCGGCACGCTGAGGTCGTAATACTCGGCTCGCGGAACATCGATCGGGACGCGTTGGGCAGTCTATTGCGTCCTGAGCACTATGTCATCGATCTGGTCAATGTCGAGAGAGCCCGGCGTCCCGACCGGCTCACTGCCTATGAAGGAATCTGCTGGTAGAGCCGGGCGATCATGAGGATTCTCTGGGTCAAGGCTGGCGGCCTGCTCCCGCCAGACACCGGCGGGCGAATTCGCAGCTTCAACATCCTGCGACAACTGGCCCGCCATCATGAAGTGACTTTGTTCTCGTTCCACGACACGAAAGAAGATGCGGCCCAGCGCCCCCTGGACCAGCTTTTTCACAGGCTAGTTTGCGTCCCGCTGGCACTGCCGGCAAAAAGACGACCAGCTGAGCTGCTGAACTACGCGGCGGGCTTCTTTTCCAGCGAACCCTATAACCTGACAAAATATTGCCGGCCTGAGGTCAAGGGACAACTCGACGATCTGATTCGAAGGGAAACCTACGATGTCGTGGTTTGCGATTTTCTCATGGCCGCCGGTGTCATTCCGTGGAGTTCGCGCACTCCGAAGGTGCTGTTTGCTCACAACGTCGAGGCCGCCATCTGGCGTCATCACTATCGTGCCGCGCGCAATCCAGTCTGGAAAGCAATTGCCTGGCGGGAGATGAAGCGCATGGAAGCCGCAGAACGTAAGTACCTGACAGCCGCACACCACGTTTTCGCTGTCTCGCTGAATGACCGTGAATGCTTTGGGGAGTTTCTCAGTCCCAATCGAATCACTGTGATCCCGACGGGAGTTGATGTTGAATCTTTCAAGCCCTACCCCACTGAGGAAGACCCTCTCTCGCTGGTCTTCACGGGCTCGATGGATTGGCTGCCTAACGAGGATGCGGTGCTGTATCTCGTGAACCAGATCTTGCCGCTGGTGCGCCAGCAGTTC
>Ga0335080_10001268_pt1 | contig 24448 bp, 21 predicted proteins | sample Lox_Sample_34_FD_206720 | JGI IMG/M metagenome (GOLD analysis project Ga0335080, IMG submission 206720) | Soil microbial communities from Loxahatchee National Wildlife Refuge, Florida, United States - Lox_Sample_3.4 | ecosystem: Environmental > Terrestrial > Soil > Wetlands | place: USA... | reverse complement strand
AAGAGCTTCATCGGCCGGGTGCTCGACCGGCCGGCCGACCGGCGGCTGATGGGCACGGCCGCGGCGGTGGCGGCGTGCGTCCTCCTCGGAGTCCACGTCGTGCGGGTCCACGACGTGGCGGAGATGGTCGACGTGGTGCGCCTCTGCGACGCCCTGCGGGGCGACGCCCCGGGGAGGGCCGCGTGATCCTCCAGCGCCTCGCGTCCCTCCTCGCCGGCACCGAGTTCCACTGGTGGGACGTCGTCGACATCCTGATCGTGGCCTTCCTCGTGTACGAGCTCCTCCAGTTCCTGCGGGGCACGCACGCGGTCCAGATCGCGCTCGGCGGCGTCGTGCTCGTCGGCCTCTACTGGGCGTCGATCCTCTTCAACCTCCAGACCGTCAACTGGCTCCTGCGGACGTTCCTGCCGTTCCTCGTCTTCGGCATCATCGTCGTCTTCCAGGCCGAGATCCGGAAGGGGCTCGCCCACCTGGGGCGGGCGCCCTTCCTCGGCGGCGCCGCCCGGCGCCGGCAGGAGGAGGTCGTGGACGAGATCGTCCTCGCCGCGACCAGCCTCGCGGCCGAGCGCACCGGAGCCATCCTGGTCCTCGAGCGCGAGATGGGGCTGCGCAGCTACATCGAGACCGGGATCGCGCTCGACGCCGTGGTGACCTACGACCTCCTGGTGAGCATCTTCCACCCCGCGACCCCGCTCCACGACGGGGCGGTGATCCTCCAGGGGAACCGCGTCGCCGCCGCGGCCTGCTTCCTGCCCCTCACCGTGAACCCCGAGCTGAGCCGCACCCTCGGCAGCCGGCACCGGGCCGCGATCGGGTTGTCGGAGGACACCGACGCGCTGGCGATCGTCGTGTCCGAGGAGTCGGGGACGATCTCGGTCGTCGAGGGCGGCCGGATCCGGCGGGGGCTCGACGGTCCCGCACTCAAGCACGCCCTCCTCGCCTCGCTCGGCCTCGCGGAGGCCCTCCCGCCGGCCGGGCAGCCGGCGGGGGTCGGGAGCGGGCGGTGAGCGTCCTCGGCGGCAACGCGTCGCTGCGCCTCGCCAGCCTCCTTCTCGCGGCCGGGCTCTGGTTCGTCATCGCCGGGCGCCAGACCGCCGAGCGCGGGGTGACCGTCCCGGTGGAGTTCCGGAACGTCCCTCACGACCTCGAGACGACCGGCGACGCGGTGAACACGGTCGACGTCCGCGTGCGGGCGTCCCCCGGCCTCATCGACAGCCTCGACGTCGGGAAGCTGCTCGCCACGGTCGACCTCGCGGGCGCCTCGGAGGGAGAGAGGATCGTCCAGCTCACTCCGGTCATGATCCAGGTGCCCTACGGCTTCCGGGTGATCAAGATCACTCCCTCCCTGCTGACCCTCAACCTCGAGCGGACCCAGCGGAAGGCCGTTCCCGTCCGGCCGCGGCTCATCGGCCGCCCGGCGCCGGGCTTCGAGGTGGCCGAGATCGTGAGCGCCCCGGCCGAGGTGCGCCTCGCCGGGCCGCGGAGCCGGGTGCAGGAGATCGAGAGCGCCTTCACGGAGCCCGTCTCGATCGAAGGCCTGGACCGCACGAGGACCGGTCTCGTCAACGTGGGTCTCGAGGACCCGCTCCTCCGGCTCGAGGAAGGGAGCCGCGTCGCGGTGACCGTGAACGTGCGCGAGGCCCGGGAGACGCGCACGTTCGAGGGGCTGCCGGTCGTGGCCCAGGGCCGGCCCGTGCGCCTCGACCCGCCCCGGGTCGCGGTCACGGTCTCCGGGCCCGCGTCCCGGATCCGCGCCCTCGAGGCCTCGCACCTGACCGCCCGCGTCAGCCTCCCCGACTCGGGGCCTCTGCCCTCGCGCCTGCCGGTGGCGGTGGACGTCGCCTCCGGCCACGTCGGCGTCAGCGTCGTCGAGACGCGGCCGGCCGAGGTCTCGGTCCGCCGGCGCCGCTCCGGAGGCGCCCCGTGACCCACGCCCGATCGCCCGGCCGGTTGCTCTTCGGCACCGACGGCATCCGCGGGACGGCCAACGTCCACCCGATGACGCCCGAGCTGGCCCTGTCCCTGGGCCGGGCCGTCACCTTCGTGGCCGGACGCGCGCAGCGCCACGCCCCCCGCATCCTCGTCGGCAAGGACACCCGCCTCTCGGGCTACATGCTCGAGACGGCGATCGCTTCGGGCGTGACCTCGATGGGCGGCCGGGTGCTGCTCTGCGGCCCCGTGCCCACCCCCGCGGTCGCCCACCTCACGGTGAGCATGCGCGCCGACGCCGGCATCGTGATCAGCGCGAGCCACAACCCGTACGACGACAACGGCATCAAGATCTTCGGCCGGGACGGCTTCAAGCTGCCCGACGCCGCGGAGGAGGAGATCGAGGCCCTCATCCGCGAGCCCGAGCGCCTCGGGGAGCGGCGCACCGGCCCCGCCATCGGCCGCGCGGTGAAGCTGGAGGACGCGCGGGGGCGCTACGTGGCCTTCGTGAAGAACACCTTCCCCCGGGACCTGACCCTCGACGGCACCCGCGTGGTGGTCGACGCCGCCCACGGCGCGGCCTACGTGGTGGCGCCGCTCGTCTTCTCGGAGCTCGGGGCTCGCGTCTTCCCGCTCGGGGTGCGGCCCAACGGAACGAACATCAACCGCGAGGCGGGTGCCCTCCACCCCGACCACGCCCGGACCGAGGTGGTGAGGCGCGAGGCGCAGATCGGAATCGCCCTCGACGGCGACGCCGACCGCGTGGTCGTCGTCGACGAGCAGGGCCGGATCGTGGACGGCGACGCGGTGATGGCGATGTGCGCGACGCGGATGAAGCGGGACGGCGAGCTGCGCCGCGACACCGTGGTGGGGACGGTGATGAGCAACCTCGGCCTCGAGCGGGCCCTCGACGCGCAGGGCATCGCGCTGGTGCGCACGCCGGTGGGCGACCGGTACGTGGTCGAGGCGATGCGGCGCGGCGGCTTCAACCTCGGGGGCGAGCAGTCGGGCCACCTCGTCTTCCTCGACCACAGCTCGACCGGCGACGGCCTGATCGCCGCCCTCCAGGTGCTGGCCCTCATGGTCCGCACCGGGAGGCCCCTCTCGGTGCTGGCCCGCGAGGCCATGGAGCGGGTGCCTCAGGTGCTGGAGAGCGTGACCCTCCCGGCCCGCAAGCCCCTCGAAGACATGGAGGCGCTGCAGGCCCTCCTCGGCCGGGTGCGGGCCGCCCTCGGGAGCGAGGGCCGGGTGCTCGTCCGCTGGAGCGGCACCGAGCCCAAGCTGCGGGTGATGGTCGAGGGCCCCGACGAGGGCCGGATCGGGACGATCGCGCAGGACCTCGTCGAGGCCGCCCGCCGCGACGTCGGCTAGGACCCGGCCCGCAAACCGCGCCTCGTCCGGGAACGACGCGGGCCGCGTCCGTCCACAACTCGGGGCCCGCGCGGCAGCCGGCTCCTTCTTGTCCTGGAGGCGGCTCGAAGCTAACCTCCGTGCTGCCGAAAGGGGGGCCCATGCCCAACCGAACGAACGTTCTGTGTGCTTGGGCGGTGGTCGCCGTAGTCGCCGTTCCGGGCGTTGCCTCGGCAGGCGACCGCCCCGCTCAGGTGGAAGCGTCCTCTGGCCCCGCAGTCAGCGAATGGTCGAAGCGTGTCGACCAGCTCGAAGCGGCCGGCCAGCTCGTCGTACGGCTCACCCGCGAGGACACGATGATCCCGGGACGCCGTCACGAGCGGCTGGCTCAGCGCCACCGCGGGGTGCCGGTCTTCGGCGGGGAGCTCGTCCGGCAGAGCGACGCCGCCGGCGCCCTCACCGTCTTCGGCACCTTCTACGAGGGCATCGACGTGGACGTGACGCCTCGGCTGGGCCCGGCCGAGGTGGAAGGCCTCCTCGCCGCGAAGGGCGGGAGGCCGTTCGGGCGGCAGGGCGGACCCGAGCTCGTCGTCCTGCCCCTCGATTCCGGCGGCTACCGCCTCGCCTACCGCGCCCGGGCGCTCTTCCCGGCGGGCTTCGACGTGCGGCAGACGTTCTTCGACGCGGGGACGGGGGAGGTCCTGCTCGATTACCGGGACATCCAGACGCAGGCGGCCGGGCTCGGCACCGGCGTCCTCGGCGACCCGGAGAAGCTCAGCGTGTCGCCCGGGGGCCTCGGCTTCACCACCGCCGACCGGCTGCGGCCGCCCCTCATCTCCACCTACGACTTCCGGTTCAACGTGAACCGCCTCATCCTCTTCTTCGACGCCGACGCCTCGCCCTCGAACCTCACCCCCTCCGACCTCGGCACGAGCGCCGACAACGTCTGGACGGACGGGGCGATCGTGGACGCCCACGTGTTCGCGGGCTTCACGTACGACTACTACTACAAGCGGTTCGGCCGCCAGGGACTCGACAACGCGAACATCCCCGTACACGGCATCACCCACGCGCTGCGCCGGGAGGACTGGCGCCTCTACACGACGGACGTCGTCCTCAGCTACTTCACGAACGCCTTCTACGTCGGCGAAGGCGTCATGTACTACGGGGACGGTCTGCCCCCGACGGTGACCCTCGACGGCCAGCACGTCAACTACCTCGCCGGGGCGCTCGACGTCGTCGCCCACGAGCTGACCCACGGCGTGACCGACTACTCCTCGAGGCTCACCTACCAGGGAGAGTCGGGCGCGCTCAACGAGTCGTTCTCGGACGTCATGGCGACGGGGGTCGAGTTCGACTTCCAGCCCACGAAGGCCGACTACCTCATGGGCGAGGACGTCTTCTCGCCGGGCGGCATCCGGTCGCTCGCGAACCCGATGGCCTTCGGCGACCCCGACTACTACCCGGAGCGCTACACCGGCTCGGCCGACAACGGGGGCGTCCACACCAACTCCGGCATCTCGAGCAACGCCTACTACCTGGCGATCGAGGGAGGCCGACACCGCCTCGGGGCCACGGTCCAGGGGGTCGGCGCCGCCCACCGCGACCAGATCGAGAAGGTGTTCTACCGGGCCTTCACGGCCTTCCTCGTCCCGAGCGCGACGTTCTCCCAGGCGCGGGCGGCCACCATCCAGGCCGCGCGCGAGCTCTACGGCGCCGGCAGCCCGGCCGAGACCGCGGTCACCCAGGCCTGGACCGCGGTCGGCGTCAACTAAGGCGACGGCCATGATCCGACTCGTCCGACGACTCGCCCTCGGCCCGCTCGCCGCCGCGTGTGTCATCGCGTCCGCCGCCTCGGCGGGCGCACAGGCCGCGAAACCGACGCCCCCCGGCCCGGCGGCGCCGGCGGCGGCGCCTGCGCCCGACCGATTCCGGCTCGTCCTGAACGCGGCGTTCTGGCCCTCCAAGACGAGCTTCAGCGACACGCGGACGTTCCCGGAGTATGCCGAAGAGACGACGATCCACTCGAGCTACGACACGGGCACGGGCAAGGGCTTCGACGGCGCCCTGCAGGTGAGCCTCTACCAGGGGCTCGGCCTCCTCTTCGGCTACTCCCGCCAGACCCGCGACGTCACGGGGACGGTGGACGTGTCGCGCCCCAATCCCCTCTACCTGAATCAGCCGCGCACGGCCACCGCGAGCCTCTCCGGCTACGGCTACACGGAGGGCGCGATCGACACCGACGTCGCCTACGCGCGCGCCGCCGGTCACCTCGACTGGGCGCTCTTCGCGGGCGCGACGTTCTTTCAAGTCGAGGCCGACATGCTCCAGACGCCGACCTACGACGAGAAGTACCCCTACGACACGCTCACGATCGCGTCCACGCCTTCCACGAAGATCAAGGGCAGCCCCGTCGGGATGAACGTCGGCGGACGCCTCGACTACCGGTTCGGGAGCTCCCGGCGGGTGGGGATCGGGGCCCAGGTCCGGTACAGCAAGGCCAGCGCGAAGCTGAAGGCGACGCCGGACGCCACGGAGGCGAGCGTCGACGCCGGCGGGCTCTCGGTCGGGGGCGGACTCCGCTTCTACTTCTGAGGGCGACCCGGCTCAGGGGATCGCGCGCAGGTCGTCGTCGAGGTTCTTGAGCATCCCCTCGGTCAGGACCGCCGGCGCGAAGGGAGCGATCTCGCGGAGGCTCATCTTCTGGGCCTGCTCCAGCCGGGGGTCCGAGGTGAAGCCCGGCAGCCGCTTGTCGAGAGCGGCGCGGGCCGGCGGGCTCGCGAGGAGCTCCTGGATCGGCGTCCGTGTGCTGAGCCGGCCGGGGGGGTGGGCCCGGGCCGCGAGGGCCGCCCCGCCGTAGGCGAACCGGTAGCTTCCCGAGCCGACCTCGACGACGACGTCGTCGCCCGCCTGCGCGACGCTCTTGACTCCCGGGGCCGATGCGAGCGCGCGCCCCCCTTCCGTGACCCCCGCCTCCGTCGCCGCGGGCAGGCGGATCGTGCCGTGCGCGTTCGGGGGCACGGTCGCCGAGACGGTCGCCTGGCCGTCGGCGAGCGCCCAACCCGAGGCGGCCTCCCCGTAGGGCGTCTGCAGCCTCGCCTCCGCGGACGAGAGGCCGCCGCCCGGCTGCGGCTGGACGAGGACGTGCTCGTAGCCCGGCTGCTGCTCGTCGATCTCGAGCCCGGCCACGACGCGGACCATCCACTCGCCGATCGCGCCGTAGGCGTAGTGGTTGAACGAGTTCATCCCGGCGTCCTGGAAGGAGCCGTCGGGCTTCTGGCCGTCCCAGCGCTCCCAGATGGTGGTCGCGCCCTGCTTCACGGGGTAGAGCCAGGAGGGGTAGTCCTCGCGCAGGAGCAGCCGGTAGGCGACGTCGGTGTAGCCGAAGCGGCTCAGCACGTGGCAGAGGTACGGCGTGCCGACGAAGCCGGTGGTGAGGTGGCCGCGCGCTCGTACCTCGGCGGCGATACGCCGCGCGGCCTCTTTCCGCTGGCCCTCCGGCAGGAGGTCGAACTGGAGCGCGACGGCGTAGGCCGTCTGCGTGTTCTCGCCCACGCGGCCGGCGTCGGTCACGAACTCGCGGACGAACGCCTCCTTGATCTTCGGGAGGAGCGCCCGGTACTCCGCCGCGTCCTCCTTCTTCCCGAGGACGGCCGCCGTCCTCTGCAGGAGGTCCGTGGAGTGGGCATAGAAGGCGGTGGCGATGAGGTCCTTGCCCGTCGTGGCCCCCGGGTAGTCGGAGGCGGTACTCGCGAAAGCGAGCCAGTCCCCGAAGTGGAAGCCGGTCGCCCACAGGTTGCGGTCGCCGGCCTGGCGCCGCATGTACTCGACCCAGGCCTTCATGCTCGGGTACTGGCGCTCGAGGAGCCGCGTGTCGCCGTAGGCGAGGTACATGTTCCAGGGGATGATCGTGGCCACGTCGGCCCAGGCCGCCGAGGCGGAGGCGCCCTTCCCTCCTTCGCTCAGGACGTCGGGGATCACATACGGCACCGCGCCGTCCGCCTGCTGGTCGGCGGCCACGTCGCCCAGCCACTTCGTGAAGAAGCCGGCCACGTCCATGTTGAAGGCGGCGGTGCGGGAGAAGACCTGGGCGTCGCCGGTCCAGCCCAGGCGCTCGTCGCGCTGCGGGCAGTCGGTGGGCACGTCGAGGAAGTTGCCCTTCTGCCCCCAGCGGATGTTGTGCTGGAGCTGGTTCAGGAGCGGGTTCGAGGTCGTGAGCTGCCCGGTCACCGGCATGTCCGAGTGCACGACGACACCGGTCAGCGCGTCGAGCGCCGGCTCGCCCGGCCAGCCCGCGACCGCCACGTACCGGAAGCCCTGGAACGTGAAGTGGGGCTCGTACACCTCGTCGCCCCCGCCCTTCAGGACGTAGATCACCTGCTGCTTCGCCGCCCTCAGGTTGGCGGTGTAGAGGTTCCCCGCCTTGTCGAGCACCTCGGCGTGGCGCAGCGTCACCGTCGCGCCCGCGGACCCGCGCACCTTCAGGCGCACGTGGCCGACCATGTTCTGGCCCAAGTCGAAGACCGTCTCGCCGGCGGGGGTCTTCAGGATCTTCACCGGCCGGATCTCCTCGATCCTTCGGACGGGCGGGCCCGCGGGGGCGATGAGAGCCCGCTTGTCGGGGGAGGCGACGCGCACGGGCACCCAGTCCTTGTCATCGTAGCCGGGGGCGCTCCAGCCCGTCCTCTCGAGCCGGGCGTCGTAGGTCTCGCCCATGTAGATGTCCGACAGGCGGATGGGGCCGGTGGCCGACTTCCACTTCCCGTCGGTGCCCACCGTCTCGACCCGGCCGTCGGCGTGCTCGATGCGGAGCTGGCAGAGGAGTGCCAGGCGGTCGCCGAAGACGTTCCGCCTCTCGCTCCAGGCGAGGAAGCCCCGGTACCAGCCGTCGCCGAGGGTGGCCCCGACCACGTTCTCGCCCCGGCGCAGGAGGCCGGTCACGTCGTACGTCTGGTACTGGAGGCGCTTCTTGTAGCTCGTCCAGCCGGGCGTGAAGAGCTGGTCGCCCACGCGCTTCCCGTTGATCTCCAGCTCGTAGAGGCCGAGGCTCGTCGCGTAGGCCCGGGCCGACCTCACCGCGCCCTGGAGGGTGAACGATCCCCGCAGCATCGGCGCGGGCGGCGACGTCTTCTTGTCCTCGCTCCCCTCCGCCTCGATCCAGCGGGCCTTCCAGTCCTCGGGCGAGAGGAGCCCCATCTCCCACGAGGCCGGCGCGCTCCAGGCCGACGCGCGGCCGGAGCCGTCCCAGACCCGCACGCGCCAGGAGTAGCGACGGGACGACTCGAGGGCGGGGCCGCCGTAGGGCACGAGCACCGAGCGGGAGGACGTGACCCGGCCCGTGTCCCAGAGGAGCTTCCCGTCTCGCGTCACCTGCACCTCGTAGGCCGACTGCACGACGTCCCGGGCGTCGGAGCGCATCTGCCAGCTCAGACGCGGCTGCGCGGCGTCGATCCCGAGGGGGTCGACCTTGTACTCGCAGCGCAGGTTCGCGACCGAAGGCGGAGGGGCGGCGGGGGTGGCCGCCGGCGAGGCGGCGGCCAGGAGGCCGAGCAGGCCGGCGAGGCTGGCCTGCCGCACGGCGGCCGGGGCAAAGGAGCGAAGATCGCGCACGGGAACCTCCTCGAGGATGACGGCCGTGCGGGGAGCCGCGCCTTGACGCGCGCCTTCCCGGATACGGGCGGGATTATGCCTCCGGCCTGCACGCGGCGCCCCGACGTGCCGGGAGCTCGGCGAGGGGCCGAGAACGTCAGCGCCGACCGACGGCCTTCCGCAGGCGCCGGACGAGGTCATCGAACCATGAGCCCTCGTGGCGCGCCGGATGGCCATCCGAGGCGATTATAGCACTCGGTGTTGACAGTGACACTCGGTGCCAATAGGATCCTTCCCCGGAGGGACACGATGCGCTTCGGGACGCGGACGGTGGTGGCGGCCGGGCTCGCGCTGGCCGGCGCCTCGGCGGCTCCGGCCCAGCCGGCGGCGGCGCCCTTGACGGATGCCCAGGTCGAGGAGAGGGTCGACGCTCTCCTCCGCCAGATGACGCTCGAGGAGAAGGTCGGCCAGCTCACGCAGATCGCGGGGGGGCTCTTCCCGGGAGCGAAGCCCGAGGAGACGCTCCGCCAGGGCGGGGCCGGCTCGGTCCTCTGGCTGAACGACACGAAGAAGTTCAACGAGCTGCAGAAGGTGGCGGTCGAGGAGTCGCGCCTCCGCATCCCGGTGCTCTACGGCCTCGACGTCATCCACGGCTACCAGACGATCTTCCCGGTGCCGCTGGCGATGGCCGCGTCCTGGGACCCGTCCGTGCACGAGAGGGCGGCCTCGGTCGCGGCGGCCGAGGCCCGGGCCGCCGGCATCCACTGGACGTTCGCCCCCATGCTCGACATCGCGCGCGACGCGCGCTGGGGCCGCATCGTCGAGGGCGCGGGCGAGGACCCCTACCTCGGCGCGGCAATGGCCGCGGCCCAGGTCCGCGGCTTCCAGGGCCCGTACCTGGGCGCGCCCGACCGTCTCCTCGCCTGCGCGAAGCACTTCGGCGCGTACGGCGCCGCGGAGGGGGGCCGGGACTACGACCCCGTCTACGTGCCGGAGGGCCGGCTGCGCAACGTCTACTTCCCGCCGTTCCAGGCCGCGGTCAAAGCCGGCGTCGGCTCGTTCATGAGCGCGTACATGGACCTGAACGACGTGCCGGCCGCGGGGAACCGCTGGCTGCTGCAGGACGTGCTGCGCGGGGACTGGCGCTTCCCGGGCTTCGTGGTGAGCGACGCCATGGCCGTGGGCAACCTGGTGATCCAGCACTTCGCCCGCGACGGCCGGGACGCGGCCGTCCGTGCGCTCGCGGCCGGCCTCGACATGGACATGGCGAGCGGCACGTACGCCCGGAACCTGGTCGGGCTCGTGAGGGGAGGGACGGTCCGCGAGACCCAGGTCGACGAGGCGGTGCGCCGCATCCTCGCCGCGAAGGTCCGCCTGGGCCTCTTCGAGCGTCCCTACGCGGACGAGGCCCGCGTCGCCTCGGTGCTCGCCGACCCGGCCCATCGGGCGGAGGCCAGGCTCGCCGCGCAGCGCTCGATGGTGCTCCTCCGGAACGAGAGCCGCACGCTGCCCCTCTCGACGTCGCTCGCGAGCGTCGCGGTCATCGGCCCCCTCGCCGACTCGAAGGCCGACACCGAGGGCTCGTGGATGGTCTTCGGCCACGTGCCGGCGGCGGTGACCGTCCTCGAGGGCGTCAAGGCCCGGCTCCCGAACGCCAGGGTCGCCTATGCTCCCGGCCCCGAGATCCGGCGCGAGGTGCCCTCGTTCTTCGACGACTTCGTTCCCGGGCCGAAGAAGCCGCCCCAGACGAAGGAGGAGGCCGAGGCGGCGTTCCAGGAGGCGGTGGCCGCGGCCCGCAGTGCCGACCTCGTCGTCGCGGTCATGGGCGAGCGGGCCGACATGAGCGGGGAGGCGGCCTCGCGGGCCTCGCTCGACCTTCCGGGCCGGCAGGAGGAGCTGCTGAGAGCGGTGTCCGCGCTCGGCAAGCCGGTCGTCCTCGTGCTCCTGAACGGCCGGCCGCTCTCGATCAACTGGGCGGCCCAGAACGTGCCGGCGATCCTCGAGGCGTGGGAGCCGGGCACGGAGGGCGGCCACGCCGTGGCCGACGTCCTCTTCGGCGACGTCAGCCCCGGGGGCAAGCTGCCGGTCACCTTCCCGCGCAGCGCCGCCCACGCGCCCCTCTACTACGCGCGCAACCTCACCCACCAGCCGGAGGGCTCTTCCTCGTACCGCTCGCGGTACTGGGACGGCCCCACGACCCCGCTCTACCCCTTCGGCTACGGCCTCAGCTACACGACGTTCGCCTTCTCGCACCTGAAGGTCACGGCGCCCCAGGTGAAGGTCGGCCAGGGTGCCGCCGTCTCGGTGGACGTCGAGAACACCGGAGGTGTGGCCGGCGACGAGGTCGTGCAGCTCTACCTGCACCAGCGGGCGGGCCACGACTCGCGGCCCGTGCGCGAGCTGAAGGGGTTCCGCCGGGTGGGCCTGAAGCCCGGGGAGAGGCAGACGGTGTCCTTCTCCCTCGGCCCGGAGGACCTGCGCTACTGGAGCACGGCCGAGCACGGGTGGGTGCAGGACGCGGAGGCCTTCGACGTGTGGGTGGGCGCGGACTCGACCGCCAGGCTCCACGCCGAGTTCCAGGTCACGCCGTAGTGCACGACCCGTGGGAAGCGCGGGTCGAGTTGAGGCATGCTGTGGTGTCGACGAAGGGCCTGACCGCGCGGCGCTCACGCGCCCGCTCGGGCAGCTCTTCGGGAGGAGAACGCCGATGAAGTCCGTGCTGACCCGTTGCCTCGTGTCCCTCGCCGCCATCCCCCTCCTGTCCGTCGCCGCACCGGCCGCTCCGGTGAAGGTCGACGGCGGCCTCGTGACGGGCGCCGCCGCGGGCGGCGTCGTGTCGTGGAAGGGCGTGCCGTACGCCGCTCCGCCCGTCGGCGAGAGACGCTGGCGCGCGCCCCAGCCGGTCGAGGCGTGGACGGGCGTCCGGGCCGCGACCGAGTACGCCCACGACTGCATGCAGCTGCCCTTCCCGAGCGACGCCGCGCCTCTCGGCACTCCCCCGGCCGAGGACTGCCTGTACGTCAACGTCTGGGCGCCGGAGAAGCCTCCCGCCCCGAAGCTCCCCGTGATGGTCTGGATCCACGGCGGAGGGTTCGTGAACGGGGGCAGCTCGCCAGCCGTCTACGACGGCTCGGCCTTCGCGCGCCGCGGCGTCGTCTTCGTCAGCCTCAACCACCGCCTCGGCCGCTTCGGCTTCTTCGCCCACCCGGCTCTCACGCGGGAGACGCCGGACGCTCCCCTCGGCAACTACGGCTACCTGGACCAGATCGCGGCGCTCCGCTGGGTCCAGAGGAACGTCGCGGCGTTCGGCGGTGACCCCGGCAACGTGACCGTCTTCGGCGAGTCCGCGGGCGGCGGCTCGGTCAACACGCTCGTCGTCTCCCCGCTCGCCCGGGGCCTCTTCCACAAGGCGATCGTGGAGTCGGGCGGAGGACGCGCGGGAGGGATCATGACCCCCCGCACGCTGAAGGAGGCCGAGGCCGTGGGCGTGGCCTTCGCAAAGAGCGCCGGCATCGAGGGCGACGACGCGGCCGCCCTCGCCGCGCTCCGCAAGCTCCCCGCCGCCGACCTCGTCCGCGGACTGAACCTCATGACGATGGGCCAGCAGCGCGACACCTACGCGGGGCCGATGATCGACGGCAAGCTCGTGGTCGAGGAGCCGGAGACGGCCTTCCGGGCCGGCCGGCAGGCCCGCGTCCCGTACATGATCGGGGCGAACGACCGCGAGTTCGGCTTCATGCCCCTGCCTCCGCCCGCGGTCGAGGGGATGCTCGCCCGCTTCGGCGCGGCGAAGGACGAGGTCGTGGCCGCCTACGATCCGGGGAAGACGGGCCAGATGAGCGAGGTCGGGATCGGTCTCATGAGCGACTCGGCGATGGTGGAGCCGGCGCGACTCCTCGCCCGCCTCGCCTCCGCGGCCGGCCAGCCGACGTTCGCCTACCGCTTCTCGTACGTCGCGTCCTCGCTGCGGAAGGAGGCGAAGGGGGCGCTGCACGCGACGGAGATCCCGTTCGTCTTCGAGACCGTGCGGGCGAAGTACGCGGACGCGGCCACCGCCGACGACCTGGCCCTGGCCGCGGCCGCGAACGCCTACTGGGTCGCGTTCGCGCGGACGGGTGACCCGAACGGGGACGGGCGCCCGAGGTGGCCGGCCTACTCGCAGCAGGGCGACGAGATCATGGACTTCGCGATCACGGGGCCCACGTCGAAGCCCGACCCGTGGAAGGCGCGGCTCGACCTCGTCGAGAGGTTCGCCGGGGGACCGCCCGCCCGCTAGGATCGGGCGGCTATACTCCGCCCGTATGCTGCGCCTGGGCGTGAACATCGACCACGTGGCCAGCGTCCGCCAGGCCCGGCGGGCGCGGGAGCCCGACCCCGTGCACGCGGCCGTGCTGGCCGAGCTCGGGGGCGCCGACGGCATCACGGTGCACCTGCGGGGAGACCGGCGCCACATCCAGGACCGCGACGTCCAGGTGCTCCGTCAGACCGTGCGCACGCGCCTCAACATCGAGATGGCGGCCACGCAGGAGATGACCCACCTCGCCCTGACCGTCAAGCCCGACCAGGTGACCCTCGTGCCCGAGCGGCGCGAGGAGCTGACCACCGAGGGCGGGCTCGACGTGGTCCTCAACGCCATGCAGGTCCGGCCGGTCGTGAGGACGATCCAGGAGGGCGGGATCGAGGTGAGCCTCTTCGTGGATCCTGAGCTCGAGCAGGTCAAGGAGGCGCACAAGCTCGACGCGCGGGCGATCGAGATCAACACCGCCGCCTGGTCGGACGCGGTCGACGCCCGCGCCCGCGAGGCGGCGCTCCGGAACGTGACGGACGCCGCGCGGCTCGCCCGCAAGCTCGGCCTCCACGTCCACGCCGGCCACGGCCTCGACTACCGCAACGTGGGCCCGGTGGCCGCGCTCACCGAGATCACCGAGCTCAACATCGGGCACGCGATCGTGGCCCGGTCGGTGCTCGTGGGCATGGAGCGCGCGGTAAAGGAGATGGTCGTGGCGATGCGGTCGGCTCGCATGGGCAGGGTTTGACCACGTCCGTGAAACCCCCTATGCTGGGCCGACTTCCATGATCGAGGCGTACGGGCGGACCGACGTCGGTCGGCGCCGGAAGATCAACGAGGACAGCTACCTCGTGTCCCCGGAGACCAGCCTCTACGCGGTGTGCGACGGGATGGGCGGCCACAACGCCGGCGAGGTGGCCTCCCGGATGGCCATCGAGACGATCTCGGCCTTCGTCGAGAGGAGCGGAGTCGAGAAGGAGATCACCTGGCCCTGGGGCCTCGACGCCAACCTCTCCTTCGACGCCAACCGGCTCAAGACCGCGATCCGCCTCGCCAACTCCAAGGTCTTCCAGGCCGCCGACAACCGCGAGGAGCTGACCGGGATGGGAACGACGGTGGTGGCCCTCCTCGTGTCGGGCGACGTCATGACGATCGGCTCCGCGGGGGACAGCCGGTGCTACCTCGTCCGCGGCGGCCTCATGCGCCAGCTCACCCGCGACGACTCCTGGGTGTCGGCCGCGCTCGGCGAGGGCATCCTGAACTCGGGCGACGTGGAGCACCACCCTCTCCGGAACGTCATCACGAAGGCGGTGGGCGCGCGCGACACGATCGACCTCGACGTCGTCGAGCAGGAGCTCCAGGCGGGGGACGTGGTGATGCTGTGCTCGGACGGGCTCCACGGCATGCTGAACGACGAGGAGCTCGGCCACATCCTCCTCCCGTCGCCCGGGGCCCTGGACGAGACGACGGCCCGGCTCGTCGACGCCGCCAACGAGGCGGGCGGGCGCGACAACGTGACCGTGGTGCTCCTCCGCCGGTCCGAGTAGAGTCTCGACCCGCCGGGCCGGTCACCCCCCGAGTCCAAAATTGACACTCCAACACGGGCGGACCTACGATCCCGGCCTGGTCGGCGGCCCCGGGAGGGCCACTGCATGAGCCTGGTCGAGCGGGAGAAGCGCATGGGCCTGCACCTGCCGGTCGAGGTGCGAGGCGAGGACGTCGGCGGGCTGCGCTTCACCGAGTTCACGAGCTCGGTGAACGTGAGCGGTGGCGGCATCTGCTTCGAGAGCCACCGCCAGATCGCCGTGGGCGCCCGGCTGCACTTGACGATCGAGCTCCCGTCGTCCCTCCGGCGCCACTTCCGCAACCGGGCGGTGTTCCGCGTGCGGGCCGTGGTCTGCCGTGTCGAGCGGTTCGAGGGCGAGGGCACGTCCCGCGTCGGGGCCCGCTTTCTCGGCGAGGAACCTCTCGAAGAGGTGGTATGATGCTCCGTTCCGCGCCTCATGGGTGACCCGCGGCTTTCCGGCCGTATCGCCGTGGTCACCGGCGGGGGGCGGGGCCTGGGGCGTGCTCTCGTCCACGCCCTGGCCGGGGAGGGGGCCGACGTCGCCTTCTCCTACCGGGAGAGCCGCCGCGGCGCCCTCGAGGAGGCCGAGGCGGTCCGGCGCCTGGGGCGCCGGGTGTTCACGGGGCCTGCGGATGCGCGGGTTCCGGGCGAAATCGCGGCCTTCGTGGACGAGGCGGCGGCCGCGCTGGGCGGTTGCGACTTCCTGGTCAACAACGTGGGTGTCTTCCGGCGGATCCCCATCGACGAGCTGAGCGAGGAGGCCCTCGACGAGGCCTTCGACGTCAACGTCAAGGCGGCGGTGATGGCTTCCCGCGCGGGCTCCGTGCACATGCGCCGCCGCGGCGGGGGCGCGATCGTGAACGTGGCGAGCCTCGGGGCGAGCCGGCCCTGGCCGTCGCACCTCGCCTACTGCGCCTCGAAGGCGGCCCTCGTGATGGCGACGCGGTGCCTCGCCCTGGCGCTCGCTCCGCTCGTCCGGGTGAACGCGGTGGCGCCGGGGATTCTCGACCCGCCGGGGGCCGACGAGGCCCTAAGGCGGCGGATCCCCGCCGGGCGGTTCGGGTCCCACGGAGAGGCCCTCGAGGCGATCCTGTTCCTGCTCGCCGGAGGCGGCTACACGACGGGCGAGGTCCTGGGCGTCGACGGGGGGCGGGGGCTCGCCTAGAGGACGAAGGTCGAATCGGGTTCGGAGAGTCATTGGGTACGAATGAGGAAGGAGTAGCATCGAGGTGAACATGACGGCGATTCGTGAGGACGACAAGCCCTGGAAGACGGACCTCGCGCGCAAGGCCGCGCAGCGGCGCGAGCACGTGGGCCAGGAGCTGGAGGAGGTGATCCGAAAGGCGCCCTCCTTCGAGGACGCGCTCCGCCAGGCGGTGGAGCTGATGAAGAAGCGCTTCGCGCGGTACTCCTCGGTCACGGCCTACGTGGCCGACGGCGAGGAGCTGGCCGTGCACACCGCCCTCGAGCGGCCGCAGGGCCCCGAGCGCGTGGGCTCCGTGGGCGGGCCGCTGGCCGACGCCGCCCAGGGACAGGTTCCGACGGTCTTCTCGGACCTCGCGGCGACCCCGGCCTGGGCCGCGGTGGGCCTCGCGAGCGGCAGCGCGATGGTGGCCCCGGTGCGGACCGAGGCGGGCCTGTGGGCGATCCTCGAGGTCTGGAGCGACTTCCGCGACGCCTTCTCCGCCCAGGACTCGAGGCTCCTCGGGAAGGTGGCCCAGGCGCTCGCGAAGAAGACGCCCACGGCCTAGCGGACCCTTGTCCCTCCGCGGCGTCATCCCGCCGCTCGTCACGCCCTTCCGTCCGGACGGGGGCCTCGACCTCGCCGCGTTCGAGGCGAACCTCGAGGCCCTCTCCGCCCACGAGCTCGCCGGCTTCCTCGTCCTCGGGTCGAACGGGGAAGCGGCGGGCCTGGACGAGGACGAGAAGCTCCGGCTGGTCGCCGCCGCCCGGCGGCTCCTGCCCCGACGCTTCCTCCTGGTCGGCACCGGGATGGAGGGCACGCGGGGCACCGTCGCCCTGACCCGCAAGGCCGCCGACGCCGGGGCCGACGCCGCGCTCGTCCTGACCCCTCACTACTACAAGAGCCGGATGACGGCGGAGGCGCTCCGGCTCCACTTCGAAGCGGTGGCCGACGCCTCGCCGGTGCCCGTCTACCTCTACTCGGTCCCGGCGTTCACCGGCCTCCCCTGGCCGCCCGGCCTCGCCTCCGCTCTCGCCGCCCACCCCCGGATCGCGGGGATGAAGGAGTCGAGCGGCGACGTCGGCCTCCTCGGGCGCGTCGTCTCGTCGGTGCCCGCACGCTTCGAGGTCGCCTGCGGCAACGCCCTCGTCTTCTACCCGGCCCTCTGCGTCGGCGCCGCCGGCGGTGTCCTCGGCGTGGCGAACTGCGCCCCTCGTCCGGCGGTCGCCCTCTACGAGGCCTTCGTCGCCGGCGACCACGCACGCGCGCGTCGGATCCAGGAGGCGCTCCTGCCGCTCGCCAGCGCGATCGCGACCGGCCACGGAGTGGCCGCCCTCAAGCTCGCGATGGGGCTCGCCGGCCTGCACGGAGGTGCGGTGCGCGCGCCGCTCCTCCCGGCGCCGGCGTCCGCCCTCGACGAGCTCCGGCCCCTGCTGGAGGCGGCCGAGGCGGCGGCCTAAGCCCTCCGCCCGGCGGGGCGAGACGCCGCCCGCGTCGAAGCTCGCCGGCTATCTCGCCACGAACGGGCCGTCGGGATCGGCGAGCGTCGCCGCGGGGGCCACGACCTCGAGGGCCGCCCGTCGCAGCTCCACCGCGATGCGCGTCACGGGCGGTCGAGGGTCGCCGTCGCAGTGCACGGTCACCGGCGCTCCCGTGGTCACGGTCGCCGAGGGCCCCGAAAGGCGCCTGTAGCCGGAAGACCGCTCGAGGCCGCCCAGGAACATTCGCGAGCCCGTGGCCGCGACGCGCCACAGGGGAGCCTGCACGAACACGACCACCTCCAGTCTCCCGTCGTCGATCTTCGCGCCGGGGTTGATGGTCGCGCCCGAGCCGTACTGAGGGCCGTTCGCGAAGGTGAGGACGAAGGGATCGAGCTCCAGTCGCTCCCCGGCCATCTCGATCGCGACGCGCGGTGGGCGGTACGAGCGCAGCTCGAGCAGGCACCGACGCACGTAGCCGAGAAGGCCGCGCCGCGCGCCTCTCTTCCCCTGCTCGTGGAAGGACCGGCCGACCACCGCGTCGAAGCCCGCGCCGGCCACGTTCAGGAAGAGCTGGCCGTTCAGCTCGCCCACGTCCATGCGCCGCCTCCCCCCGGCCTCGAGCGCGGCCAGCGCGCCGGCCGGCTGCAGCGGCAGCCGGAGGGCGCGCGCGAGGCCGTTGCCCGAGCCCGCCGGCACGATGCCGAGGGCGGCGGGCGAGCCGAGGAGTGCCTGCGCCACCTCGTTCACGGTGCCGTCGCCGCCGACCGCGACGACGATCTCCGCCCCCGCGGCCACCGCTTCGCGGGCGAGCTCGCTCGCGTGCCCGGCCGAGCGCGTCATGTACACCGCGTAGTCGTCCCAGGAGGGCCGGCCGCGCTCGATCGCTTCCAGGGTCCCGCTCCCCCTCACGCCGGCGCGAGGGTTGAGGATCGCCCGGACCTTCACGCCACCTCCTCGAGGACGCGGAGCGTCTCGCCGACCATGTGGTCGGCCGTGAACCGCTCGAGGAACCGAGCCCGGCCGGCCGCGGCGTAGGCCCTCCGCCGGCCCTCGTCGCCGAGCACGTCGGCGAGGGCGGCGGCGAGAGCGGCCGGGTCGCCGGGCGGCACCACGCGGCCGGTCACGCCGTCCTCGACCGCCTCGGGGATGCCCCCCGCGGCGGTGGCCACGACCGGGAGCCCGAAGGCCATGGCGTCGAGGAGGCTCGTCCCGAGGCCTTCCAGACGGGAAGACAGGCAGAAGACCGAGAACGCGGGCAGGAGGCGGTCGAGGTCCCGGCGGAAGCCGGCGAACACGACGCGGTCGCCGAGGCCGCGGCTCTTGACCTGCGCCTCGAGGGTGGGACGGAGCTCGCCCTCGCCGACGATCACGAGCCTCGCCTCCGGGAAGCGCGGACGCAGGAGCGCCACGGCCTCGACGAGCGTGGCGTGGTCCTTGTGCCCGGCCAGGGCGGCCACGTTGCCGACGACCGGAGAGCCTTCGGGCACGCCGAGACCGGAGAGGGCTTCACGGCCGCCCTCCGAGGGCAGGCGGTCGGGTACTCCTTCGTACACCAGCCGCAGCCGGCTGCGGGGCACGCCGCCCCTCTCCACCACCGCGCCGATCGCACGGCTCACGACGATCACGCGATCGCAGGCCGAGTACTTGGCGCGGGAGAATGGGCCGCGGAGGGGGAAGTCCACGCGGCGCACGGCCACCCGGGGCACGCGGCCGGCGAGCCGCGTCGCGACGAGGCCCGCCGACACCGCGTGCGGGTCGTGGAGCAGCAGGGCGTCCGGCCGCTCCCGGCGGAGGAGGCGGGCGAGGGCGAGGATCGCCGGGGGCCAGAGGTCGCCCCGGAAGGGAAGCGGGCGCACCCCGGCCCCCGCCGCCCGCGCGCGGCCCTCGAGCTCGCCGCCGCGGCGGCACGCGATCGCCGCCTCCCACCCCCGCGCCGCCATGCCCCGCGCGGTGAGCAGCACCTGGTTCTGGCCCCCCCGCCACGTGCGGGCGGTGTCCACGTGGAGGACGCGGGCGGTCATCCCCGGGACCGCGTGGAGCGTGACCACTCGCGGAGCTTGGCCAGCTTGACGAACGTGTAGTGCGTGTTGAGCACCGACACGATGAGCCCCGTGCTCCCGAGCAGGAAGCCCCCCTTGAGGACGAAGTTGCGGAAGAACGCCCAGGAGGCCCCGGCGAACATGTCGGCGACGTTCGAGTGCCGCCCGGCGGCGTGGGCCTGGCGGGCCCAGAGCGTCGTGTACGAGTCGATCTTGCGGAGGTGGTCGGAGATGTCGGCGTAGGGGTGGTGCTCCAGCTCGCCGCGCATCCGGCCCACCTTTCCGCGCACCGTGACCGACTCGTGCACGAGGTCGCCCTGCCAGGCGCCCCGGGTGCGGTCGAAGAGGCGGACCTGCCAGTCGGGGTACCAGTCGGTGCCGCGGACCCAGCGGCCCAGGTACCAGGCGACGCGCGGGATCCGGTAGCCCGCCACGTCGAAGCCCCGGAGGCGCCGCTGCTCGATCTCCCCGTGCAGGGCCTTCCCCACCCGCTCGTCGGCGTCGAGGGCGAGCACCCAGTCGTGCCGCGCGGCCCGCGTCGCGAAGTCGCGCTGGGCCACGAACCCGGGCCAGGGCGCGTTGACGACGACCCTCGCCCCCGCCGCCTCCGCGATGTCGCACGTGCGGTCCGTGGAGCCCGAGTCGACGACGACGATCTCGTCGCAGAAGGCGACGCTCGCCAGCGCGTCGCCGATGTTCGCCTCCTCGTTCTGGGCGACGAGGACGGCCGAGAGCGGGACCATGGCGGCACGAAGTATACCGGGGGCGCCCGGTGTAGCATTCGGCGCGTGGGCTCCGGGCCGCTGGACTCCGACTCCCTGCTCCGGCTCTTCGCGGAGAGAGGCGCTCTCCTCGAGGGCCACTTCCTCCTGACGTCGGGGCTCCACTCCCCGCGCTACCTGCAGTGCGCCCGGGTGCTCATGGACCCCGCTCTGGCCACGCGTCTCGGCGCCGCGCTCGGCGAGGGGCTGCGGCCGCTCCTCGGCGGCGCTGCGCCGGGCGCGGTCGTGGCCCCCGCCCTGGGCGGTGTCCTCGTCGCCCACGAGGTCGCGCGCGCGCTCGGCTGCCGGGGGCTCTTCACCGAGCGGCAGGAGGGCGTGATGAGCCTGCGCCGGGGATTCACGCTCGCCGAGGGGGAGCCGGTCGTCGTCGTCGAAGACGTGATCACGACCGGCGGCTCGACGCGCGAGGTGATGGAAGCCGTGCGGGCGCGGGGGGCGAAGGTGGTCGCGGTGGGGAGCCTCGTGGACCGGAGCGGGGGCGCCGTCGACCTCGGAGTGCCGAGGAGGAGCCTCCTGGAGCTCGAGGTCGCCACCTACACGGCCGAGGCCTGCCCGCTCTGCGCGGCGGGAGGGAAGCCCGAGAAGCCCGGCTCCCGCGCCGCGCGCTGACGCGGCCGTCCCTTGCCCCGCTACCGCGTCACGCTCGCCTACGACGGCACCGACTTCGTCGGCTGGCAGCTCCAGCGGGCGGGGCGCACGGTCCAGGGCGTCCTCGAGGAAGCCCTCGCCCGGCTCGAGGAGGGCGCTCGGGTCGTGGTCTCCGCGGCCGGCCGCACGGACGCCGGGGTCCACGCCCTCGGGCAGGTGGCCGCCTTCTCTCTCTCCCGGGAGCGGGACACCGGGGAGCTGCAGCGCGTCCTGAACGGCCTCCTGCCCCCGGACGTGCGCGTCCTCGACGCCGCCCCGGCGTCCGCGGCCTTCCATCCCCGCCGGAGCGCCGTCTCCAAGGTCTACCGCTACGAGCTCGACTGCGGGGGCGTCCCGCTCCCCCAGCGCCGCCGCTTCGCCGGCTTCGTCCCCGTCCGCCTCGACGAGGCCGCCGTGCGCGCGGCGGCCTCCCTCTACGTCGGCCGCCACGACTTCGCCTCCCTCGCCTCGTCCGGAGGCTCGGCGACGACCACCGTGCGGACGGTCCTCCGCTCGGAGGCCGCCTTCGCCGGCTCGACCCTCGTCTACGAGGCCGAGGCCGATGGCTTCCTGCGCAAGATGGTGCGCAGCATGGTGGGTGGCCTCGTGGCGGCCGGGCGCGGCGCGGTGACGGTCGAGGGGCTGGCCCGCGCGCTCGAGGCCCGCGATCGCCGCGCGTGGCCGGCGCCCGCTGCGGCCCACGGCCTCACGCTCGTCCGCGTGGACTATCCGCCCGCGATGCTAGGATAGGCACGAACCCGGGAAGAGGGCAGCGGATGTCCCTGCAGGACCTGCTCGAGGTCGTGCCCCTCGGCACCGACGAGGAGGACCTCCTCCGCGTCATCGACTTCGCGCGCCTGCCGCGGCACGTGGCGATCATCATGGACGGCAACGGCCGCTGGGCCCAGCTCCGCAACAAGAACCGGGTGGAAGGCCACCGGGCCGGGATCCAGGCCGTGCGGGACACGGTCGAGACCGCGGCCCGCCTCGGCCTCGAGGTGCTCACCCTCTACGCCTTCTCGATCGAGAACTGGAAGCGGCCCGAGAGCGAGGTGAGCGTCCTCATGGGGCTGCTCAAGCACTACGTGCGGAGCGAGCTCGAGACCCTCCTCCGGAACAACATCCGCTTCCGGGTCGTCGGCCGCGCGCAGGAGCTCGCGCCCGAGATCCGCGAGGAGCTCGCGCGGGCCGAGGGGCGCACCGCCTCCGACAACGGGCTCCAGTTCAACATCGCTCTCAACTACGGCGGTCGGGCCGAGATCACGGACGCGGTGAAGCGGCTCTTCGCCGAGCTGCTGCGCGACGGGCGGAGCCCGGAGACGATCGACGAGGCCTCGCTCGGAGCCCACCTCTACACCGCGGGCCAGCCCGACCCCGACCTGCTCATCCGGACGAGCGGCGAGCTGCGGGTCTCGAACTTCCTGCTCTGGCAGATCGCCTACTCCGAGATCTGGGTCACCGACGTGCTCTGGCCCGACTTCCGGCGCCGGCACCTGCTCCAGGCCATCGTCGACTTCCAGAAGCGTGAACGGCGCTACGGCGGAATCGGCCCGGCCTGACCGCCTGCCCCCGCGCGGCCTCCGCGCCCCGGGCTTCCTGCCGAACCTCGCCCGCCGCGTGGGGACGGCGCTCGTCGCCCTGCCCGCCCTCCTCGCCGTCTTCTTCCTGGGCCCGCCGTGGCTCACGGTGGCGGTCGTCGCCGCCGCCCTCGCGGTGGGCCTCCACGAGTTCTCGGCCCTCGTCGGGGCCCGGGGGATCAGGCCCATGCCGCGGGTCGGCACGGTGCTCGCCGCCGCGCTCTTCCTCGACGTCGTCTCCCCGGGCTGGCTGGCCGTCCCCCTCGCGCCGCTCGGCGCGCTCCTCCTCCTCGCCTTCACGCTCTGGCGGGGCAGGGACCTCGAGTCGGTCACCTCCGCCGCGGCGACGCTCCTCGGTGCGGTCTACCTCGGCGCCCTCGGGGGGACGATCGCCGCCTTGCGGGTCGTGCCGCCGGTCGAGGACGGGGCGTGGCGGCTCGCCCTCCTCCTCAGCATCCAGGTCTTCTCCGACAGCCTCGCCTTCTTCGTGGGCCACGCCTTCGGCCGGCGGCGGCTGGCCCCGGGCATCTCCCCGGGTAAGTCGGTGGAGGGCGCCTTCGGCGGCCTCGCCGGAGGCCTCCTCGGGGCGTTCGCCGTGCGCCAGCTTGGCCTGCCCTCCCTTCCCGTCCTCCACACCGCCGGCCTAGGACTCGCCGTCGCGGCGATGGGCATCGTGGGCGACCTCGACGAGAGCCTGCTCAAGCGCTGGGCGGGGGTCAAGGACTCGGGGACGCTCTTCCCGGGCCACGGCGGGATGCTCGACCGGCTCGACAGTTTGCTGTTCGGCGCGCCCGTCCTGTACTACTACTTCCAGTACGTGCACTAGCCCCCGCTGGCAAGCTCCGCCCCGGGCCACTAGACTCGAAGGGTCATGAGGGGGAGGCGCGTTTCGCTGCCCTGCGTGGCCTGCTTCGTCGCTGGCCTCGCGACCGGCCCTTCCGTCCGGGCCCAGGCGCCGCCGGAGCCGGCGAAGGCCGACGTCCTGCCGCCGGTGAGCGTCGAGGTCGTTCGAATCGACGTCGTGGTCACGGATAGGGGCGGTCACGCCAAGGCTGGCCTCGCTCGCGAGGACTTCGCCGTCTTCGAGGACGGCGAGCCCCAGAAGCTCGTCCAGTTCGAGGTGTACGCCCACCGGGTGACGGCCACGCCCCCGGCGCCGGCGGGCTCCCCGTCCCCGCCGGCCACGACCGAGCCAGCGGCCAGCCCTCGGCCTCCCCGGTTCGTGGTCCTGGCCGTCGACGACATCCACGTGGAATTCAGCAACGTGGTGCGGATCCAGAAGGCGCTGACGCGTTTCGCCGACGAGGACATGGGCCCCGAGGACCGGGTCGCCCTCGTGACGACGAGCGGCACGCAAGAATCCCTCCAGGACTTCACGTCGGACCGCGGGCTTCTCCGGCGGGCCATCTCCCGTCTCTCCGCGAAGGATCGCCGGGCCCAATGGTCGGGCGCGCCCCACATATCCGAATACCAGGCGGAGATGATCGAGCGCGGCGACCCGGACGCGCTCTGGGTGGCCATGCAGGAGATCCTGCGCGAGCGGCCGTTCGACCCCGCCGAGCAGGAGGCGAGGCAGCTGGCGCGTGCCATCTTCAACGAGGCCATCGACAACTCGAGGCGGACCTTGGAGACCCTCGAGCGTCTCACCCGGAGCCTGGCCCCGCTGCCCGGGCGAAAGCTGATCTTCCTCCTCTCCGACGGGTTCCAGACCGGCCTCACCGCCCCCGGCGGCGCCGGCTTCGACATTCGCCGTGTCGTCGACGCAGGGACGAAGGCCGGTGTGGTCATCTACTCGCTCGATGCACGCGGCCTGACGAATTCCTCCGGATGGAGCGCATCCGAGCGAGGAATGCCCGACCCGCTGCTGCTGAGCATGAAGCTCATGATCGAGCGGCAGGGCGACGGGGCGGCGCGCGACGCGATGAATGCCCTCGCCGCCGACACCGGTGGCTTCCTGGCCGACTCCTCGAACAGCCTCCAGGCCGGCCTGAGACGCATCCTGGAGGACACAGAGACCTACTACGTGCTGGCCTATG
>Ga0335080_10001267_pt1 | contig 24448 bp, 18 predicted proteins | sample Lox_Sample_34_FD_206720 | JGI IMG/M metagenome (GOLD analysis project Ga0335080, IMG submission 206720) | Soil microbial communities from Loxahatchee National Wildlife Refuge, Florida, United States - Lox_Sample_3.4 | ecosystem: Environmental > Terrestrial > Soil > Wetlands | place: USA... | reverse complement strand
CGGCGAGTGCACAAGGACGGCGACTTCGAGGTCTGGTCGAAAACCCTGGCCGATGGCAGCCGTGCGGTCATTCTGTTTAACCGTGGCGCAACAGAGCAAGACCTGAGAGTTAACTGGGAAGAGATCGGCTATCCAGCACATCTGTCCGCCAAGGTTCGCGACCTGTGGATTCATAAAGATCTCGGCCCATCGACCGGAAGTTTTTCTGCTAAAGTAGCGTCGCACTCCGTAGTCATGGTGAAGATCGAACCGTAACCACAAGCCGAAGTACTAGGTCGGAAAAAGGTGACGCATGGAACCGCGCGGAGATGCCGCAGCATCGCCTCGGGATTTTCTCGCCGCCGAGCGCACCTTCCTGGCTTGGATTCGTACCGGGCTGGCATTGATGGCGCTCGGCTTCGTGCTGGCGCGCTTTGGCTTGTTCCTTCAGGAACTCAGCCTGATGCGTCCGGACCTTCAGACCAAGTCGTTCGGTTATTCTCTGTGGTTCGGTACGGCACTGATTCTCGTTGGTGTTGCGGTGTCGATCTTGTCGCTGATTCGCTACACGCGCCTGCTTGGCATGATGCGCAGCGGTTCCGGGCAATTCGGCAACCCGTCGACGCTCGCTATCGTCATGGCAATTTTCCTCGCCGTTCTCGGTCTGGCTATGAGTTACTATGTCATCTCCACTCGCCATGTCCCGGCGAACGGTACCCATAATTCCCATGAGGTATCTATGCCTATGCCAGCGCCCGCAAACTCCATGAATGGCATCGTTCGCATTGCGAGTCAGCATTCCGTGGCGGAAACTGTTGCCAAACTCGAAGGGATGCTTCGCGCCAAAAACGTCAAGATATTCGCAATCGTGGATCACAGTGGTGAAGCGGAAAGAGCCGGCCTGAAGATGCCCAACACCAAGCTGATGATCTTTGGGAGCCCGAAGGCAGGCACGCCGCTCATGCTCGCCTCACCGAGCTCGGCTCTGGATCTTCCACTGAAAATTCTTGTGGCCGAAGACTCTGGGGGCAAAGTGTGGGTGTCCTACAACTCCCCCGCCTATCTTCAAGAGAGACATCATTTGCCGGAAGACCTGCTTCCGAACATCGGCGTGATCGCCGCGCTGGCTGGGGAAGCCGCGAAGTAGCACGAGTTTTTTCGTGCTTCAGAAACGGAAGACGGCTGGATGCCGTGATCCCGTGGCCATCAGCTTGTCGATCTCCTCGACGGTGCCAATCCCACCTCGCGCGCCAAGCTTCGTACAATTCAGCGCCGCGGCCGCACACGCAAACTCGAGTTGTTGTCGCAATGCCCAGCCCTTTCGCCACCCATAAATAAAACCCGCATGAAAGATATCTCCCGCACCGGTTGTATCCACCGAGGACACCTGAAACGCCGGCACATAGTGGAAACGTGTGCCGTCCCACGCCAACGCACCATCGCTGCCAAGCGTCGCGGCCACAAGCTCGCAACGGTACCGCCGAAACACTTCGGGGAGAGACACGCACAAATCGGTTTGGCCGGTCAATTTCTCCGGAATATCGCGGCTGGTAATCAGATAATCGATCTTCGGAAGCAGTTCCTCAACTCCCGGGTAAAGTTCATCCAGATCGGCCACTACCGGCACTCCGGCTTGGTTGGCCCAGCGCGCAGCTACGATTGCTGCAGCCGTGTCGTGCCCATCAACATGTAGCAAATGGGAATTGATAATCCATTCGCGCTGTAGTTCTTCCGGCAGCAATGTGAGCCGTTGGTCGCGTTTCCAAAGTACGGTGCGGTCACCAGTGGGATCGACGAGGATGTATGCTTGCTGGCTGGAGCAAGCCGGAGCGATCAGAAGGTGCGTCTCAACACCCAGTCGCGCGAATTCGGTGCCATGCAGTTCCGCAAAGTGATCTTCACCCAATTTTCCAACATACCGGGTCTGTAGGCCCCATCGCTGGCAAGCGGTCATCGCCGAGGCGACTTGTCCTCCCAACATGGTGTTTGCTGAGGCGATTTCGACCTTCGATCCGTTTACGGGAAATCCTGGCACCGGAATCAGTGTATCCGTCGCATTCAGCCCAACGCCAACCACATCCACTTTTGGAATAGTCATCATCATCGAAAAAATCCGCTTAGTGGAACCGCGTAGTACGCCAAAGCTTTCGGCCACACAAAATTAGCAGCAGCAATGAAACTGCCGTGAGCGCAGACGCCGGCACCCACCGAATCGCCAACTCGGGCATGTGTGCAATCGTCGCAAAGCCAATCAGGATCGATGTCGCCAGAAGGACGAGCGCCCAATCCACCCACGTGCGGCGCGGTGGAAGTTCGGTCGAAGCCTGGCGGCCCTCAAAACGAGCTTCGATGTACTCCACCGGCACTCCATAGCGTTCGCCTTCGCGGAGAGCCGCCTCTTTCCAACTCTCCTGTTCCTGGCTCGTCGCCGATGAAGCCGCAATGGCAGCAACGCCGAGAATCATGAGCAGAGAGCCGCCAATCACCTGCATATACGTTACGTTGCTCTTCCCGTGCAATTCGCCGAAGACCAGAATTCCCCAGCCCATTCCCCAAAGTTGGTTGGTATTGGAAAGCGGGATGCCTCGGCTAATGCCAACATATTTCGCAGCATACTGCTGAAAAAGGTCGCCAATCACCCACACAAAGCCACCGAGCATCAACCAGAAGATTACCGGGCGTGCTTGGTGCAATTCATGCCAAAGCGGAGCGGCGCCGGAGTAGGCAAGCGCCAACCCCGTCATCATCCCGAACTCCCCGAAAGTAAAGAACGTAACAAAAGACAGCGGATTCATACCGGTGAGATAGGCCTTGCGATACGGAATGTACATCGTTCCCCAGAGGACTCCAGCACCGAGTGCCGCCCATACGCCGTTCATCGCGTGTCCAGATGAACTCTGTGCCGACGACGCAATCGCCAACAGTCCTCCACCGAAGCACAGAATCGCAGTCCCTCCAAGAACACCTGCCCATCGCCTCCAACCAGCCTGGCGAAGCTCGTTGAAAAACAGAAAGCCCCAAAGAATGCCGATCAGGCTGTTGGAATTCCATAACGGAAACGCGATGCTAAGGCCAACATCTCGAATGGCGAAAATCGTCAGCGTGTTAGCCACCGCCCATAGACAACCCGCAAGCAACGCCCATAGCACAAGGTGAGGAGCGCGCCGAACGTCAGCCCTCACTGAAGAAGTTCCCAGCACCAGAGCCGGCAGACTCCATCGTGCAAGGAAAACCCCGGTGACCATGATTAGAGAGATAGCTACGGGGGAAACTCCGATGGAGACTAGTTTTGTGGGGGCTTCCGCGGCTCCCAACCATGCTCCGGCGGTAAAACCAGAGTAGATGCCCAACAGTTGGAGACCGCGGGCTCGCGTGCGTTTTGTCGTTTCCGTCGAATTGGCGACTGCGCCGTCGGCTCGCGTCATAGTCCGAGGGATTAATGGAACATTCTTAACAATAGCAATCCACCGAGCAATATTCCCACCGGCACCCAGAAATGAATGTCTGTCAGTATTTCGGCCCAGCGGCTGCGCTTGTTTGCGATTTGCGTCATTAGGGGTGGACTCGCGCAGCATTATACCCACGCCCGCCGTATCCAGGCGGAAAGTGTTTCACCGAACGCGAACATGGGGATTGCAGCCGTCCAGCCGACATGCTAGCCTAAGCGAACAAAAGGCGAAATACCGGAGATCTTCATGCCTGACTCGCTCGCCGTTCGTCTCGCTAAGGTGCAACCGATCGCTCCCGAAACAACTCGCTTGTCGACTTCCCTTGTGCCCGTCTCGCAAGCCCTAAATGCTTTGGCAGCGCGCGACTACAACGGCGAACTCCTCACCGCGGTGCGCCTCGATCCGGCGCAGGAAGCGCAGTGGGCGGAGTTCCCTCCCTGGATTCAGAAAGATCTTCGCGCTGCCTACGGTGCGAAAGGCATTCGACAACTCTACACCCATCAGGCGGCCGCAGCGGCAGTGGTGCACGCCGGGAAAAATGTCGTGATCGTGACTCCGACCGCAAGTGGAAAGACGCTATGCTACAACCTACCGGTCCTCGACGCGATTCTGGCCGATTCCGATACTCGTGCCATGTATCTGTTTCCCACGAAAGCGCTGGCGCAAGACCAGCTCGTGGAGCTTTACGACCTGAATCAACGCCTCGAAAATCGATTCGGCGTTTTCACCTACGATGGCGACACGCCGACCGATGCGCGCAAGGCGATCCGCGAGAAAAGCCACATTGTTTTGACGAATCCCGACATGTTGCACACCGGCATCCTGCCCCATCACACGCGCTGGACGCGGCTATTCGAAAATCTCAAATACATTGTCATCGACGAACTGCACACCTATCGAGGCGTGTTCGGAAGCCATTTATGCAATGTGCTGCGCCGGTTGCAACGGATCGCGCAGTTTTACGGCAGCAAGCCGCAATTCATCTGCTGTTCCGCCACGATTGCAAATCCAGGGGAACTCGGCAGTCGCCTGATCGAGGATCACGTGGACGTGGTCTCCAAAAATGGTGCGCCCATCGCCGAAAAGACCTTCGTTTTCTATAATCCGCCGGTGGTAAACCGCGCGCTCGGTATTCGGCGCAGCTATATCAATGAAGCCTCGCGAGTCTCGCAGGAATTCCTGAAGCACGGCCTGCAAACTATGGTATTCGCGAACTCGCGGCTGCACACCGAGATTATTCTTACCTACCTGCAGCAAGCGTTCCCGCAATTTCCCGGCAAGCCGGAAACGATTCGCGGCTATCGCGGGGGATATTTGCCGTCGGAGCGGCGCGAAATTGAGCGTGGCTTGCGGGATGGCAGAATTCGCGGTGTGGTCACCACATCCGCGATGGAGTTGGGCATCGATGTGGGCTCGCTCGACACCGTAGTGATGGCCGGTTATCCCGGAACGATTGCCGCAACCTGGCAGCGGGCGGGCCGAGCAGGGCGCCGCACCGGAAGTTCCTGCGCGGTGCTCGTTGCGTCATCCGCGCCACTCGATCAGTTCATCGTTCGACATCCGGATTATTTTTTCGGGAACACTCCCGAACACGCCTTTATTCAGCCAGACAATCTCGAGATTCTCGTCAATCACCTGAAGTGCGCCGCGTTTGAATTACCAATTTCGCCCAAAGACAAATTTGGAGGCGTCGACGTGGAAGACCTGTGTGCGCGGCTTGCGGAAGCGGGGTACCTCCATCGCGCCGGCGAGAGTTATCACTGGACGCAGCAGGCTTATCCAGCGGACACCATCAGCCTGCGATCGGTCACCAGCGATAACTTCATTATCATCGACATCACCGGCGCCCCACTCGTAATCGGAGAAGTGGATTTCGTCAGTGCCCTCACGACAGTGCACGAAAAGGCCATCTACCTGCACGGCGGCCAGCAGTACCACGTTGAGCATCTCGACTTCAAGGAACGTAAAGCCTACGTGAAACGGGTCGACGTGGATTACTACACCGATGCGATCAAGTACACGCAAGTGCGAGTTCTGGAAATTGCCGACACTGCTCGGGTGCACTCCGAGCATCCTGAAATCCCTGCTTCGCGATCGCACGGTGACGTATTGGTCCGATCACAGGTTGTTGGCTTCAAGAAAATCAAATTCTTCAGCAACGAAAACATCGGTTCGGGCAAGCTGGAGCTTCCCGAGAACGAGATGCACACCACCTCGTATTGGCTCACGCTGGAGCGGCCGTTGTTGGAGTCTTTGCCATATACGGTAAGCGAGCGTCAATCCAGCATGTTCGGTCTCCTGCACGCCATGGAGTCGATCGCCACGTTGCTGCTCATGTGTGATGGACGGGACCTTGGCACTGCGATTGGGGAACGTCCTCCTTCTCCCGGCTACGGTGATGACCAATTCACGCCCATGCGCATGGAAAACGCTGTCAGCGCGAATGCGAAGGAATTTTTTGAGCCGAACCTTTATCTCTTTGACGCTTATCCCGGGGGCATAGGCTTTTCCGAGCCGCTCTTTCGCGCACACGACATTTTGATCGAAAAGACGCGCGAACTGATCCGTGCTTGCCCTTGCGAAGCGGGCTGTCCGTCCTGTGTGGGTCCGGCCGGGGATCTGGCGTCGCGCGCCAAGGAAGCTGCATTAGCAATCCTTGATCGCATTTGTGGATAGCGGTCGCATGGCAACTAACCATGACAAGTTCGCTCGCCTCGCCGCTCTGAAGCCCACGCGCATATTTCCGCAGAAGCCGCCGGAACTACGTGCGCCGACGGAGGAAGATCCGGTCAGCCGTCTGCTTGGCGGCGGCATCGCACGAAATCATTATGGTGACCATCTCGCGATTCGAAACTGGTTTTCCACTCCGGAGTTTGCACCCCCTTCACGCGTCGCTCTGGATTTGCTTGCGGAATCGCGCGATGCCGCGCTCACACGTCGTACCCGGGCGGCGCTGGAAGACCCGGAAAAGTGGCTGTTCCTGGACACGGAAACCACCGGGCTTGCAGGAGGCACAGGCACCTATGCGTTTCTCGTCGGGCTGGCTTGGTGGGATGCGGGTGGACTCCAGGTGGAGCAACTTTTCCTGCGCGATTTTTCAGAGGAACATTCCCTGCTATATGAACTCGCGGCAAGACTTGATGAACGTCCGGTTCTCGTCACGTTCAACGGCAAGACGTTCGATTGGCCGCTCTTGGAAAACCGGTTTACCATGACCCGCGCGATTCGCATTCCATCGCTCGCGGCACATCTTGACCTGCTGCACCCGGCGCGTGCCCTCTGGCGTTTGCGGCTGGGTTCGGTTCGGCTCGTCGAACTCGAACGGCACGTCCTGGATGCGACTCGTCTCGGCTGGCAACGTGACGACGACGTGTCTTCTTCGCTCATCCCGCAGTACTACTTTGACTATTTGCGCGGGGCTTCCGCTCAACCCCTCGCGGGTGTCGTGCGGCACAACCAGATGGATTTGCGTGGCCTTGCCGCTCTGTTCGGAAAAATCAACACAATGCTCGAAAACGCCGAAGGGGGCTCGGGATCATTAGAGTCTCTGGATCTGTTTGGTTTGTCCAAATTCCTACATCGTCGAGGGAAAAAGGATTGGGCTCATGCAGCCTGCTCCCAAGCGCTCGATTTGGGCCTGCCGGAGGAGTTTCGCCCACAAGCCACCAGGGAACTGGCGCAAATGGCCCGCCGCCGCGGAGAAGCGGAACGCGCCGCCGCGCTGTGGCAAGAACTGATCACACATCCGCAGGATGGCGTGCTGGCGTGCGAGCAATTGGCTATCCATTATGAGCGTCGCGAGAAGAACTGCACCCGCGCGCTGGAGTATGCGGAACTGGGATTGAAGAAGATCCAACGCCTGGTGCGTTTGCGTGAGCCACTTGCCGTCGCCCGAACCATGCGTCTGGAGAAAAAACTCGTGTGCCGTGTCGAACGCCTCCGGCATCGAATCGCCAAGGACCAGGCCGCCATGCGCGCTCCCTTATTGAACGAATCTGCCATGGCTGCCGGTTCCGGCCAGCGCCTACGCTGACTTCCCCCATTTGCCGAATTTGGAGGTATAAACCGGATGGAATCCACTGCGGCAAAACCACAAACTAGCTATGGAGGCGCCATGGCCACAACGGAGATTGGGTATTTACAGAACGAACTGGAACTACGCCGCGAGCGGCTGATTGATGCCACTCGGCAAAGCGCAACGGATGCAACTTTGCGCGAGCTCTTGAGTAACGTCGACGCGGCGCTTGCCCGGCTGAAAACCGGAACATTCGGTATCTGCGAAGAGTGCCACGAATCGATCGAAGCGGATCGCTTGCTTTGCGATCCCTTAGTGCGCTTTTGCCTGGACCACCTTTCCGGCGAGGAGCAGCGCGCGCTAGAGAAAGATCTCGCACTCGCGGCCGGAATTCAGCGTGCGCTTCTACCGAAATCCGATTGGTCCGTCAACGGCTGGCAGGCTCGCTATCATTACCAGCCCGCGAACCTCGTTAGCGGCGACTACTGCGATCTGATCGAATCGAATGGCGGATTTCTTTTCCTGTTGGGCGATGTTGCCGGAAAAGGCGTGGCCGCCTCCATGCTGATGAGTCATCTGCACGCTACATTCCGGACACTTGCGCAGCAGCACTTGCCCCTTCAGCAGATGATGAATCACGCCAACCGCTTGTTTTGCGAAAGCACTACGGCCGGGCAGTTCGCAACGCTCATCGTCGGATGCGCTTCGCCTGAGGGCAAAGTGGAATACGTGAGTGCGGGGCATCTGCCGCTATTTCATCTTTCCAGCTCAGGAGTCCGTTCACGCGAGGCGACCGGCGTACCGTTAGGTATGTTCTCGAACACGGAATTCCACGTGTGCCAACTGAATTTGGCGCTGGGGGACAAACTCCTGCTGTACACCGACGGGCTGACCGAAATGTTCAATTCCCAGGGAGACGAATTCGGCGTTTGTGGAGTGCAGGCGCTAGCAAAACGCCATGCCGACGCAACTCCCGATACCGTCATGGCCGCGTGCCTGGACCAAGTGCGGACTTTCACGGGCAATTCGCGGCAGACGGACGACCTGACTCTGCTTGTGTTGCACCGCGCGAACTGACGACTCCCTGGTATTAATTTGTGGTCTGAATGTCAGTTGGCGTGGCCTGCGGTTCCGGCGCATCCGAAGCGGCTGGCCAGCCCAATCTCTTCATCCACGCCGGAAAGGCAGAGGGATCTCCGCCTTGCAGGGAGATACATTCCCTCGCTACGCAACGGAGAAACACAGGTCCGTCCTCTGCAACGAATGACACATACTCATTGCCGCGCTTCACATCGTGCGTTAGGGGATATCGGTTGCCTAGCGCCTCGGCGTAAGCCTCGAAGAAGCGTGTAGCCATCTCTTCACTGTTGAAGCGTTCCCGCGTGGCTAATACCAGGCGCTTGGTATCCTTCTGTTCGAAACAAATATAGTCGTCGCCATCCCAACCTTCCGCTACGCCCTTCGCCAACGCAGGATCCACGAATTGCTTCAGGATTTCCACCCAGCCAAACTCGCCCATCGCATTTTCTTCCAGTTTGTTCCAGCCCTTGCCAGGTACGGACTCGGGTAGGTCCACCATTAATGGAGCCGGAACCTTGTTGGCCCGGTACAGAGCCGGATGCATGACCTGTTGCGTGTTGGCCGGAGCACGCGCAAACACGGCTCCGAAACCGCTCCACCCCCCCGTCCGCAGTACTCCTAAAGAGAAACTAAGACCGCTGAAATATGGAAAAAGCAGAGAATCTTTTATGAACGGGGGCGCCTTCTTCAGCATGGGCGTGTCGGAGAGATCACCGACGAACAGAGACGGGTCAACGTCGGGAATGTCTCGCAGGTTCAACCCCTTGTCTTTCAGCATGTAATCGAGCATGCCGGCCATGGCGCTGCCTTCGAGCACCGCCTCTCGTGCCAACTCGGCATCGTCATTCGGACGCGCCGCATGTACCCACGCGTCGATATGAAAGTACTGATCCTGCAGCGCGTGGGTCAGTTCGTGCGACATCACCATCCTCTGCTCATCCGGCGCGATCCAGTCTGCAATATAGAATTCGTGCGTCTTGGGGTCGTACAAGCCGGCAATCTGCTCGGTCAGGAGATCGACCAGAAAATGATCCAGGTCAAAATTCTTCGGAAACAGCCCGAACGCCTCCCCACTGCGCGCTGACGCATACCGTTCCTTGGCGTCCTTTTCATCATCCATTTGCTTCAAAATATAATCGCGGATCTCCGCCCGGGAACGGATTGACTTCTTGAGCGGGCCCTGGAGTTTCCAGCCTGTTATCTCACTCATTTCACTCAGAACTTCGTCTGCGGTCGCCAGAAACTCTGGAGTTGTGGTGGAGGAAGGGGGAGGGGGGATGGATGGGGCCTGTTGAGACCGTGCTAACGGGGCCGTGCAAGGCAGGGCCGGAAATAGCGTTCCAAGAAGCAGCCAGAAGCGAATGAGTGTTCTCAATGACATACAATTTCGCAGAATAGCAGATTCTCAAAGTTCGCTGAAAACGTATAGTTGGTGACGGATTGTTTCTGTGGTTAGCGCGTTCTGAATTCGTAACACATTGGTAATTTGTTATAGTGGGAATACAGCTCGTACTTCCACCCAACAAGGAGCGCCCTATGGCTGTGTACCCTCCCGGGCTTCGATTACGACAAACCCGTGAGTCTCTCGGTCTTACGTATCGTGATGTAGAAAAAGCAAGTTACGAGATAGCAGTTAAGCGCGGACGGTCAGAGTTCATTCTCCACATCAGTCGACTCGCGGATATTGAGAATCGCAACGTCGTGCCCACTCTCCATAAGCTCTATTCCCTTTCCACGATTCTCCATCTCGACCCTGTGGAAATCTCAAACTGGTATGAGGCTCCCTTTCACCAAACCTTCCATGACGGCGCCGACTTTCCTCCCCCGCGTACCCATCTCGGGGAGTCCCTCCTTTCCAGAAGCGCGCCGGATAATGTACTGAAAATGCCGCATGTATCTGAAAACACAGACCTACTATGCGGGAAACCCCCCTCCCTGGGCCCCGTGCCCACGATGACCGGTGGCGACAGCGGCCGTTATCGCTACGGATACATCGGCCTCTCGGATCGTCGGATGGTTCCTATGCTAAGGCCGGGAAGCACGGTAATCATCGATACCGCATTGCAGAATATCGAGGATGAGGAATGGGCCAGTGAATATGACCGGCCGATGTATTTTGTGGAACTTCGAACCGGTTACCGCTGCGGATGGTTTCAAAAGGATAAATCGCGGCTGATCATGCAGCCTCACACCCTATCTCGCTGCGCACCGGAAGCTTGGCGGACGCCGGAGGACGCGGAAGTCGTTGGCAAGGTGATTGGAGTTGCTACGTTCCTGAACGATCCTTGGAACTGCTATCGAGGAGGATTTGCGTCAACACGTTCAGATTGGAACAAAAAAGTTCTCTAAGATAAATCGGCGCGGAACATGGGACCCAAGCTGCTCCTGCGATTTTGCAATTACGCGCGTTTTCCTCGAAACAACCTGCCAAAGAACCCACGTAATTTCGCAAGTCCTTTTCCTGGCTGGACAGTGGCATCTCTAACAGCCGCTCCAGGACCTCCTCGTGACAATGCGAGATGACGTCATCGATTTGATCCACGTTGTATACCGTGGCTAAACGCTGGTGCGTGTACTTGCTGCTAGAGATGTCCCGCAGGCTCGCAAGGTATGCGAGGCGCGAAAACATGCCATCAAGCGGGTCTAAATAATTCGCAGTGAAGTCGAAAAGAATCTGACGACGAGTCTGGAGTTGGTCAAGCATGTCTAGTCTGAACTGAAAAGCCTGTTCCGCAACCGGAACTTTTTACCGCGCAACGCACCACGGCGACTGCACTGGAACACCCTCGAACAAGGAGGGCGTTCAACATGAAAATTCGCCGCGTAATCCTGGGCTTCGCAGTTTCCTTGAATTTAATGCTACTTTCGTTGGCACTGCCGGTCAATCATCGGACTTCGCAGCCGACCGTCGATCGGCCGCAGCTTGTGGCTGATGGCATTCCACTTCCGCCACCGCCGCCGAACAAGAATGGCTAGCCGCAAATTACAGAACCCCCATCATTCCCCCCTCACGGGCAGCATAGTACTATTTACTGGGAAGTCACTTAGTGCTATGCTGTCCGCCGATGGGTGGCTCACTCAATCTCCGTGACGTGATTTGGCTCGCTGTTTCCGTCGTAGAGGTTTTGTTCTTTATTTTCTTAGCTCTGAAGCGAGTCTACCGTACCCACCCATTTTTCTTTTTATACGCACTATCCCTGGTTGCCCAAACGCTCGGCGTAGCCTTAATTTATCGTCGTTTCGGAAACTCCAGTCCCGAGTATCAGTATGTCGCGTGGCTCTCCCAAGGTTTGATCGTAGGTATGCGCTGGCTAGCGGTCGTGGAGATCGCTCGCAAGACTCTTGCAAAATACATCGGCATCTGGCGGCTGGCAAACATCGTACTGTTTCTTGTCGGGCTGATCGTGCTCACCTACGCAATGATCATCTCTGATCTCCGGCTGTATGCGGTGGTGATGTCCGCGGATCGTGGCGTGGAAATGTGCGTCGCCGTGTTCGTTGTGGGGATGTTCGCATTCGCTCACTATTATCGCCTTCGGATTCCCGATCTGGAAAGGCAATTAGCAATTGGCTTCGGCCTCTATTCCTGTGTGTGGGTTGTAAACGACACGATCTACCTGACCTGGCGGCAATGGCTTGGCCCCGTCTGGGATTTCATGTTGACGATCGCGTTTCTGGCCAGCGTCGTTCTCTGGTTTAAGGCTTTTCTTACACCGATGCCAATTGCGGCGAGCGCTCCTGAACTAAAGATTTCTCCGGAAACGTACGCGCAACTTGCAGAAGAGGTCCATTCTCGGCTGGCGATGTTGAACGGCCGGCTGAATCGTTTTTGGAGCTCTTCGGAGGATCCACGTCCATGAACGTCTCTGTTCTGATCTTCCTTCTAGTTCCCGTCATTCTGGTGCTTTTGCTGGCGTGGCTTGGCCGTCCTCCCAAGAGCAGTTTTCATTCCCCCAGCGAGATGCTGGATGCCCTAGCGCGCGACCGGCACTATTCACGGCTCCCGCAGATCCTGCAGGCACTCCGAGAAGAAGACATACAGTATCTGCAAAGCACCGGTAAGTCACAATTGGCGGCTCGCGCGCGTTCCGAGCGTGTCGCCGTTGCCGCGCACTATCTGAATTGTCTGGAGCAGGAATACCAGGTCTTGCTTGAGGCTTCGCGCATGCTTTCTGCGATGGCTCCCGAACTCTCCGCAATCGGTGAATTCGATCGCTTCCAACGCAGTCTACGTTTCATGTTCTGCTGTCGTTATTTGCGCTGGAAGCTGCGCCTGGGCTTGCAGCCCTGGAACGCGATCGGCCTAATCTCCGATATGGCAGGAGATATGACGTTACAGCTTGAAGCGGCTACGGGCCGGCTGGGGGAACGCGCAATGTTCACCTACGACACGTCTTCAGCCGAAGGGCGCGGCCACAGCAAATCCAATTAGGCAGGCGTTGACGAGACACCTGTCACCTCTTGCGCTGCCAATCGTGGCGATAGCGGCAATTCGATGCGGAAGGTAGCGCCTCGTTGCGGCCCGTTTTTCACCAGGATTGTTCCGCCGTGCTCGGTGATAATGCCATAGCAGATGCTCAGTCCGAGCCCGGTTCCCTTTCCCACCGGTTTCGTTGTGTAAAAAGGATCAAAAACCCGCGATGCGTCCTTGACACCAGGGCCGCTATCCGTGAACTCGATAAATATGTGGTTCTCTTCGACCCCTGTGCGCACACGCAGCTCGCCGACATGATCCACTTCGAGGATAGCGTCCACAGCATTGTTGATCAGGTTTAGGAACACTTGCTGGAGTTGGTGAGGGTCGGCTGATATTTCAGGGAGTCGATCGCTCAACTCCAGGGAGACGTGAATCTGACTCATTCGAAGGTCATAATCGCGCAGAGCCAGTGTGTCTTCCACGATCGCATTGATATTGACGGAAGCGCGCTCCGGTTTGTGTTGGCGGGCAAAACTCAGAAGGTTTTGAACAATCCTGTGAGTTCGTTGAGCCTGTTTGTATAGCTTGTCGATATAGCCCAAGGCTCGTGTGCCGATTTCACCGCTGGCCGTCAGCAATTGGCTGTAACCCAGGATGGCGGTCAGGGGATTGTTCAGTTCGTGAGCCACGCCGGAGATTAACTGGCCAACCGCCGCCAGCTTTTCACTGTGCAGGAGTTGTTCCTGCGTCCGGCGAAGGTTCTCATATGCCTGGCGTGTCTCCAGATACAAGCGGCTTCGGTCAATTGCGTTCGCGATCTGGCTGCCCACCGCAATAAACAGGCTGATATCTGCCGCTGTAAAGTCTTTCGCCTGACGACAACCTACAACAAGGCCTCCAATCAGTTTCTCTTTGGACCAGAGCGTGACAATGTAAGCAGAAGCCAGGCCTTCTTTCAGTTGTGCTTCGCGAATGAGCGGCGGCAAGGGAAGCCCATGGGCCGAAATGAAGGTGGCACGCGTAGCACACAGCTGCTGAATCAGTTCCGGAGAAACCGCGACCGGCGATACACTTCGCGCAAATTCCGACCGTTGTCCCACCGCCGCAATCCGCCGCAACGTACTCCCATCTTTTTCAAAGAGGTAGAGCGAGCAAATGTCGATCTCGAACAGTTCGACGATCTGCCGCAGTGTTCGCTGTACCGAGTCGTTCAGGTCTAGCGAAGAAGAAAGCGTTTCTGCGATCGAATTTAACACTACGAGTTCGCGGTTACGACGACGAATCTGCTGCTCGGCGCGCCGGCGGTCACTCACGTCCAGCAAAAATCCCTGGTAGGCGATAACGGCGCCGGTAGAGTCGCGTACCGCCGTGGATGACTCACTCACGGTGCGGACTTCGCCATCCCTTCGTCGAATCTCGAACTCGAAATCGTTCACCGCACCATGTTCGGCGAGTATTTTGAGCAGCCTTTCGCGGTCCGCGGGATTGGCATACAGAGTTCTGCCGACATCGATATTCAGCAACTCGTCGCGGTTTTCGTATCCGGTGATGCGCATAAGAGCGTCATTAAAATCGAGGAATCGCCCCTGCGGCGTGGCAATGAAGACCCCTTCCTGAACACTGGCGACCAGAGTACGGTATTTCTCTTCTGCCTTTTTGCGCTCGGTAATATCCTTTAAGACGTGGACTGTCCCAAGATTTCGCCCGGAGGGATCTGTAAATTGCGAGTTCGATGCAAGGAAGTAGCCAGGCAACCATGGGTCCGGAAAGTCCCCTTCGCCGGAGACTCCCTCGCAATACGGACAGAGCTTGAAGTTAGCCTCTCGAGGATTGAGAACTTCACTCACGACGCGCCCGACAATCGCCGGCGTTTTCTTGCCCAACATATCGGCAAGCCGAGTATTCGTCCTCAACACCCTGCCGTGCTCGTCGTGCACCAGAATCGGATCACCAATCGAATCGAACGTATACACCCACTGCTGTTGGACGGATTTGATCTGCTCGAACAGACTCACATTCTCGACCGTGGTGCCCAGGAAGTTAGCGACGTTTACCAGATAACTGATCTCGTCCGCCTGCAACTGCTTTCCGGGAAGCGTGCCCATATTTAACAGCCCGACCGGGCCTTCTTTCCCGCACATCGGCACCGTGATGAGTTGTGTGATTCCCGCTTCCGCCATGGTGTGGCGTAACTTCAGATCCTTTTCGCCTTCGAATCGCGAAACACGGTATTCCTCTTTCAGAACTTCTTGCACCCAGCTGGCGTTCAAGGGCAGGCGACGGTTTGCGTTCAGGTAGTTCTCTGAAAATCCGACGGAGGCACAAACAACAAACTCGGCGGTGTCGCCCTTGCCCTCGAGAACGCGTACCGTCCCGTGGGTGGCGCCCAAGCTGCTCGCAATTTGCCCCAGTACCTTTTGCAGCAGTTCTTTCAACCCGACGGATTGAATACTCGACGCGGTCAGCATCGTAAACTGCTGCATTTTTTCGCTGATCTCTTCCGTACGTGCTCGTGCGGACTCCAGGAGCATCACGATCATGCCGATGCCCAGGCTGGCGTTTAGAAAGTGGTCGAAGGCAAAACGCAAGAGATGAACATCTTGGTGCATCCATTGGGGGCGGTCCAGGTTGTTCAAGCCCAGCAGCGTAAAGGCACCAGCAAGCAGTTTGGCGCCATGGCCGCGCTTGGCATTCGAAGCGCGCCACAGAACCCATCCGGCGCACAGGCAGGTCGCGCTTGCCAGCAGTGAAGTCTCCCAGCGCGTTTCGGACCAGTCAGCGGACTTGCTTTCGTAATAACAGGTGACGAGCGCCATGACGGCCGTTAACCAGAGCATGGGCAGGTACAAGCGGTTCTGAGACACCGTAAGCTGTACGACGGACGCGAAAAACAGTACCAGAGCCGCTACACCCATCCCAGACACGAGGACGTGGAGACGCGCAAACTGCCCATAAAACATCACTAGCTCGCAAAAGGAGGAGAATGTGAGGCCGATCCATCCCAGGAGCCACAACCGGTAAAAGGCACCCGAGTTGTCCCGCTTCAGGTGCACAAACAATACCAGCAGGGTGAGGCACACCGTTGCTTCGAAGAAAGCAATGCCCTGGAGGCCTTGATTTGGCACCACGGGTGGATCCTCCCAAAGTGCTCAGCGATAGCCTGAATAAACCGGAACGAATGCGGGGACCTGTACCGGCCCGGGTAGGACCAGTACTACCTTCTTTTGACGCTAACACGCTATTTTCTGACTGGGCAAGGCTCCAACAATCTGGTTGTGCCCTCCCCTATAATGCTGGATGGGAGAACGATGACCGTGCAACCCGAGCAAATCCTGGTAGTCGACGACGAAGAAGCGATTCGGGAAGTGGTTTCTACCATGCTCGAATCCCGCGGTTATCATTGCATGGCCGTCAGCAATGGCCGTGCAGCGCAGGAGTCTGTCCGGAAGCAGTTACCAGACCTGGTTCTCAGCGACATGATCATGCCGGAAATGGACGGGATAAAGCTGCTCGAGTGGCTGCGCAACTTTGATCCCGAGGTGCCCGTCATCATGGTTACCGCCATTCATGACATCTCCACCGCGCTCGAAGCGATCCGGCGAGGCGCGTACGACTACATCCTCAAGCCCTTTGAAAAAGACCAGCTTTTCCATGGGGTAGGGCGTGCCTTGCAGCACCGTCGCTTAGTTATCGAGAATCGCAACTATCAGCGCAACCTAGAACAGGAAGTGGCAGCCGCTACCGCCGAACTGACCGCCAAACACCTCGAACTCGAACAATCCTATGACGATACCCTCGAGGCTCTCGGCAGTGCCTTGGACTTAAAGGACGCCGAAACCGAAGGACATTGCCAACGCGTTACAGCGTTTACGATCTCCATCGCTAAAACCATGCCGGTCCCCAACGTATACTTGCCGATCCTCGCACGCGCTGCGTTCCTTCACGACATTGGAAAGATGGCCATTCCCGACTCGATCCTGCGCAAACCCGGCCCTCTGGATGACGACGAAAAGCAGATCATGCGCACGCACTGCGAAATTGGCTATAACGTTCTCACACGTATCCCGTTCCTGCGTGACGCCGCGGAAATTGTGCTTGCCCACCAGGAATTTTTCGACGGAAGCGGTTACCCCCGTAATTTGCGTGGTGAACAAATTCCTCTCGGAGCCAGAATCTTCTCAATCGCCGATGCGCTGGACGCGATGATCAGTGACCGGCCATATCGCAAGGCTCTTCCGATGAATCACGCGCGCGAAGAAATTCGGCGCTGCGCTGGCACACAATTCGACCCAAAAATCGTGGAAGTCTTTTTGTCGATCCCCGAGCAACATTGGCTCGAACTGCGGGAAAATCTGGGATCCCCCTTCCGCCTGACACAGTTAAAGAACCTGAAATCCTGAAACGTTTGCGACGGTCGCGGGTCACAGCCATCTGCACCCGTACTGGCTACGCTGTTCTTGTGCGAGAGTCGCCCGTGTTATCTTAGCTTGGAGACAGTTCATGCCACTGGTTCCCATCAAAACTGCTTCGGAAACCGGCTATTGCGATTGCGTCTGCGGTTGTTACGAATTGGCCAGTCAACGCGACGAAGACACGGGCAAGGGCTATTGCCCTTCGTGCGCAAAGGAACATCTCGACTGGAACGTCGGTATTGGTCTTCAGAATCCAGCCCCATCCAAGTTGGAGGCGGCGGATTCGGCAAGAAACAAAATAAAGCCCCTCCCTCCAGGATCCGATCCACCGGCACGGCTTCGTTAAAAGCTAACCATACGGCACAAGTCCGGATGAAAGTCCTCTACGCGTTTCGGCTTAGATGCTAAACTTGTGCCCCACTAGTGACCTGGCTACCAGGCCTTCCCATAGGTGAGTGCCCCGGGGCTCCTCGACAGCACCTGCTCCGAGGATCCGGCGACTTGATTACGTAGGGAGAAAATCGATGCATCGTGTCCAGCCCTATATTTATGCGTTTTTCTGCGTGGTGTTACTGCTTCTCCTTGTTCCGGCCGCCACCTTAGCGCAAACGGCCAGCGTTGGCGGCGTGATCCGCGATCCGAGCGAGGCATTTATCAGTCACGCGACCATCACGCTGCAGAACTCCCAGACCGACGTTTCCCGCCAGACTAGCAGCAACGACGAAGGCCTATTCTGGTTTACGAGTGTGGCGCCTGGGCCTTATACCATCACTGTCGAACGAGATGGCTTCAAGTCGCTGCACATCCCCGACCTGACGCTCACCGTGAATCAGTCCTTCACCTTCGAAGCGCACCTGGAATTGGGCGCAGTAGCCACCAAGATGGAAGTTAAGGCGTCAGAATTGCCACTCATAGACTTGGATAACGCATTGATCAGCAACCTCGTTGATTCCAAGCGTATGCTGGATCTTCCCTTGGTCACACGCGACCCCTATCAGCTCATCTTGTTAAGCCCTGGCGTGATCCAGAGCAATAGCCAGGGTCTGAGCGGTTTTTCGACAAATGGTACAAGCGAACGCTCCAACAACTTTTTCCTCGATGGCGTCGACAACAACGACACCGATGTTCCCGGAGCTCCCAAGGGTCTGAATGCACTGAATCCGGATTCCGCACAGGAATTTCGTGTCATGACAAACAATTTCGCCGCCGAATATGGCCGGAACGACGGAGCGGTTGTGCAGGTGGTGACGCGAAGTGGCACCAACGACCTGCACGGCGACGCATACTGGTTTGGCCGCTACAGCGCGTTGGGCGCTCGCGATTTCTTCAATCATCAGGAGGATACGCCGAAGAACCCGTATACCCGCAACGATTTCGGCGGTTCGGCTGGCGGTCCGATTATCAAGGACAAACTCTTCTGGTTCGTAAATTACGAAGGCCAGCGGTTCATTACCACCCTGACGAACGCGAGCGTGGTGCCAACCGCGGACTACAAGACAGGCGTATTCACGGTTACTGATCCCAACACGGGAAATCCCGTCACAATCAACGCGAATACCGACAATATCTTGGGCCCTGGAGGTACACCGCTACCACTAGACCCAACGATCCAAAAAATCCTGGCGCTCTATCCCAATCCGAATGGTCCAGACGTCACCCCCGGTCTTTCGGGCGAACTTTTCTATCCTAGCGCTTCGCGCTTGCAGAGCGACGTCGGTACTGTCAAGGTCGATTACAACCTGTCCAAAAAGCACACGCTCATGGGGCGTTATTCTATCCAGCAGTTCTCCGATCCCAATTTCAACCACAGTGACTTTCTACCAAACAGCCTTGGCGGTACCAGTCAGTACGCGCGAAACCAGAACGCCGCGATTGGTCTAACATCCACTCTCACGCAGCGACTGGTAAATGAATTTCGGTTCGGTGCGAATCGCTCGCATCAGGAGTACGGTTGCAATGGCGCAAAGACGTTCGACAGCTTCGGCCAAATCGACAGCCAGGGATTTGGAGCCGACTACAACATCCCCTTCGGCCAGCAGAATGGATATCTGGGATTCGGCTGCTTCTTCCTCGGTGACGCTAATCAGCAGGCACGCTTCACTGGCACTTATCAGACGTTCGACGCAATGACTTACTCGCGCGGCCGCCATCTTTTCAAGTGGGGCGGTGAATTCCGCGACGTCTATTCCAACTCGTATGACGACTTCGGCGTGCGCTCTTATCTGAATTTCACGGGATTCACCTCATCCGGTTTTACGGCGCTCCCAGACACCAATCCGTTAGTCGACGATCCCACGACCGAAGATGCCCTTCTCACTCTGCTCGGCTTCGTGGATTTCCAACAACAGACGCAGTACTTCGACAAAAATCAGAATCGTCAAAGCACGGATTTACGTGGATTTCGCCAACGCGAATGGGCAGGATTTGTTCAGGACACGTGGAAGCCGCTCACAAATTTGACGCTCACCTACGGGCTACGCTGGGAATACTATGGCGTGCCGTTTGAGTCGCACAACAACTTGTCGAACCTTTTCACTGATCCTGGAGCGGTGGCCCCGACAGACGGCTTCCAGTTCACCATCGTGGGGCCCGGTACCGGCCACACTCTCTATAACAATCAGTACAACAATTTCGAGCCGCGCCTCGGTGTAGCCTGGGATCCGTTCAAGAACGGCCGCACGTCGATCCGTGCGGGGTACGGCATCTTCCACGATCGCGCCTACGGCAACTTCTTCGGTAATACTCGTGGCAATCCACCGTTCTCATTGACCGCATTCAGTAATTTCAATCAAGAGGGATCGCCGCTCTCGCAAGTCACTCCGCCATCCCAGGTGACGCCGGTCGATCCGCTACTGGTACCTGACAACTCTTTTTATTATGTGGTTCTGATCGATCCCAAATTAAAAACGCCGTACAGCCAGAATTGGAATGTTGGCGTGCAGCGAGCCATTACCCCGACGGTAGTTCTCGAAGTGAACTACGTGGGGGTAAAAGGTACGCACATTTTCCGAGCGGTTGATGGCAATCCGCCGCAACCTGCCCTTGTCAGCCAGTTGCTTGCCTCGGGGGTGCCCTCGGATCAACTGCAATTTAGCGCTCTGTGGGGCGAAGGTGCGGTTAACAACACGGCATTCTACTCCGGGTTTGGAACTGCACCGGGCGCGTTCTTATACAAATCCATTGGCAATTCGATTTATAGCGGACTCCAAGCCAATCTGCAGAAGCAATTTACCCACGGCTTTCAATTCCAACTCGCCTACACCTTTTCCCACGCCATCAGCGACGTGAATGATCCGCTGGTGCCGGGCCAAGGCAATGGAAATTTGCCGCGTAACTCTTTCGATTTGGCCGCCGAGCGCGGCAATTCCGACTTCGACATTCGCCATCGCGCTTCCGTTAACTTGATTTATGAGCCGAACATCGGCCGTGGCCGTGGTCACCTGAGCGAAGGATTCGCTGGCCGTGTGCTTGAAGGCTGGTCTCTTTCGAGCATCATCAGTGCGCAGACAGGCCTTCCGTATGACATCTTCGACCTGACCGACGCCGAACATACCGGCCAATACTCTCGCGTAACCATCATCGGCCCACTCGGGCAACCGGCCGGCACCGACAAAACGTACACCGGCCCAAATCCCGCGGGCTTGGAGACTACCCCCTTAGACGTTCAGCCAAATGCCGGCAAGAATCGGTTCTACGGCCCCAGTTATTGGAACACCGACATCGCGATGTTGAAGAACACTGCGCTGACAGAAAAGCTCAAGCTGCAATTCCGCTTCGAGGTGTACAACCTCTTCAACCATCCGGAGTTTGGACAGCCGTACAACTTCTTCTGGGAAGGCAACAACATTTTCGGGCAGTCGACCTCAACCCTGACGCGCAGCGATGGCACTACCAGCGCACGCCAGATCCAGTTTGGGTTAAAGCTGATCTTTTAAGAGGACCGGGCCGCCCGCCTCTAGCGGCCGAGGTACAACAGCGCCAACAGGAACAGCCACAGGGCGTCCATAAAGTGCCAATAATATGAAGTCACTTCCGCCGCGACGCTTTGTGTGACTTGCGCTTGGCTGAAGTTCCTCTTTGCAACGAACAGCAGCGCCGCGACTCCGCCTACAAGGTGTACCGCATGGGCACCGGTGAAGATGTAAAAGAAACTGCTGGCCGGATTGCTAGCCAGATAGATTCCCTCTCTTAGCAAAATACGCCAGGCGGCCACCTGCCCAATGAGGAACACAACACCAAGGACAGTTGTAACCAGCCAGAACCTTCGGAATCCCGCCGAATCAGACTTACCCAAACGTTTTCGCGCCATCTCCAATGTTGCACTGCTCACGACCAAAACCATGGTGTTCGCCCAAAGCAGGGCCGGTATCCGTACTGGCACCCAGTCTGCGCCGCCCTTGCGCACCAGAAATGCGCTGGCCAGAGCCATAAAAAACATCAAAACAGCGACAATTCCTATTGCAACGCCAGTGTAATAGCGGTTCGGTGAAGGCTTCCGTCGGCCGCGGTTCTTATCGTCGCCGCCACCACCGTTTCCTCCGGTCGGCGGCAAATCTCCACCGCCACCGCCATCTTTGCGTGCTACGATCGCTGGCTCAAGCTCTTGTATCGATGTGGGTCCCGGCATATTTTTTGAATTCCCTCGACTAGCGTTCGTTCTGCACGGGGAACTTAGGCGCTGCGAACTGAGTTACAAAACCCTCAGCGGTATTGCTGTTGAACTCGTACGCTCCCCGATAGACCTCAGGAGGCACACCGCCAAAATTCAGGCGTGGAGCGGGAGAAGCTATACTCCATTCCAGAGTCGTTGCCTGCCAAGGATTATCAGCTTCGGGAACACGTGGCTGGAACAAGCTGCTGAAAAAATTCCAGACAAAAAGAAACTGCGCTGCAACCGTGCAGATCGTTGCCAGCGTTACAACGTCCCGGATGGAAGAACTCGCCGAAGCAACAGCTCCCCTCTGAACCTCGGAAAGCAGACTGGACTGCGTCAGTAGCCCCAACCAGTGCATCGGCATGAATACAAGGTACACGCCCGCAAAGGTCATCCAGAAATGCGCTTTACCGAGCCGCTCATTCAGTCGGCGGCCGTACAGCTTGGGGAACCAGAAGAACAATGCGGCCAAGATAGCGAAGGTCGCGGCGACTCCCATCACGAGGTGGAAATGCCCGATGACGAAGTCCTCGCTGACTGCTGCGCGATATAAATCATGTCGCGCCAGAAAAATCCCCGACAATCCGCCCGAAATAAAGAGTGATATGAATCCCACAGAGAAGAGCAATGACGTCGTGAGATGGATCCGGCCATTCCGCAGCGTGGCCAACCAACTTGCCAGCAAAATCGCAGCCGGAACTCCCAGAGACGACGCCAGCACCGAAAATACCAGGGGCGCATAGGGATTCATGCCGGTCGCAAACATGTGGTATCCCCATACGCAGAAACCGACCAAGCCCACACCGCATATGGCCAACACCACCAGCCGTTCTTTCCACACCGGTTTGCGCGAAAACGTTGCGACCAAGTGAGTAATGATTCCGAAACACGGCAACATCGCCACATACACTTCCGCTTGGGCGAAATACCAGAACAGCCGCTGCCATAGCACCGGCGAGCTAACATCCCGCACCAAATTGTGTGGCTGCGCCGCTACAAATGTGGCGGCACTGAAAAAATGAGAGCCCAGCAGGCGATCTGACAGCACAGCGGTGTCGCCGGCCAGCAGCACGCTGAAGATTAACAGGCTCAAGATCGCGTTCACGAACCACGCCCATACGGTAACCGGCATCCGGGGAAGAGTCATGCCTATCGTGCGCAATTCGATCACTGTCACGCAGAAATTCAGGGCGCTAAGCAGCGCTGCGATTGAGAACAATGCGGAACCGATAAGCCAGACGTTGATGCCCAGGCCGATTGGGAGAAAGAACGATGCCGTCACGCTAACCAATGAAAGCGACATGAGCCACAGCGACAACAGATTGAAGGTAGGGAAGGCCATTTCTTCGGCGCCGATTTGCAGCGGCAACAAAAAGCTTCCAAACCCCATTTGTGGTGCGGCGGTCAGAACAAAAAACACCATCAAAGAACCGTGCAATAGCCGTACAGCTGCGTAGCGATCCGCGGTGCTTCCGAGCGAATTCAGCAAAGGTGCAGTTGCGGTCGGCCAGGACACATTGACGCGCAGTACTGTGGATAGCGCCATGCCCACGAGCACGCTGGCAAGCGAGAGCCACAAAAATTGCATACCGACAGTTTTGTGCTCTGTAGTGAAAACGCGTGAGAGCCAGCCCGGACGGGGGGACGGGATATTCGCGCCTTCATCGTAAGTGACCATTATCGAAACAGTTGCGTTTCTTCGCCTATCTACTGAACCAGAACGGTATCTTACGCCGGCATCCGCAAATTGCAAAACCGAGCTGGCTTGACACGCTTCCGCCGCCCGCTTAGGTTGATTCCTGTCAATCATGTCTGCGGATAAGTGGGCTAACCCGGAAAAGATGTGGGACGAACGCTTCTCGCAGCCTGAGCCTGTCTACGGCGAGATGCCAAACCTATTCTTGGAGGAGCAAGCGAAGGGCTGGAAGCCCGGCGCTCGAGTGCTTGTTCCGGGTGATGGCTACGGACGCAATGGCATTTGGCTCGCGCGGCAGGGTTTTCGGGTTCACACCGTCGATCTTTCGCCGGTGGGGGTAGAGCGGTCGCGTAAAACCGCTTTTTCGGCAGGGTTGAATATGGCGATCGAGTGCGCCGACCTCGCGAAATGGCAATGGCCCGTGGCCGAGTTCGAGGTGGTGGCGTCCATTTTTGTGCACTTGCCTCCCAGCGTCCGTCCTCAAGTTCATGGATCCATGCTGCGGGTCCTGAAACCCGGCGGCGTTCTCATTCTAGAAGCATTCTCTCCCGAGCAACTGCGATACACTTCGGGCGGACCGAAGCAGCTCGATCTTCTCCACACCGCTGAAATTCTGCGGAAAGACTTTATTGGCGCCGAAGTCGTTGAATTGGTCGAAGCAGTCGTCGAACTGAGGGAAGGCGCGCTGCACAGCGGGCTCGGTGCGGTCATTCGCGGTGCCTTTCGTTCCCGGTGATTGACGCGTT
>Ga0335080_10001266_pt1 | contig 24448 bp, 19 predicted proteins | sample Lox_Sample_34_FD_206720 | JGI IMG/M metagenome (GOLD analysis project Ga0335080, IMG submission 206720) | Soil microbial communities from Loxahatchee National Wildlife Refuge, Florida, United States - Lox_Sample_3.4 | ecosystem: Environmental > Terrestrial > Soil > Wetlands | place: USA... | reverse complement strand
GAGGTAGGTCCCGAACGTCGTGGCGTCGAACAGCTCCCAGGGGGCCCAGTGCATGGCGACCGCCCCTTAACCGGCCGGCACGCGGCGCGCAGGCCTCTCTTCGTCACTCGGGGAGGCTGACCCCGGAGCCGCCCATCTCCGCAGGGAGGTCCTTCAGCTTCGGCAGCCCGTCGCGGAGGTGGAGCACCGTCTCGGCGTAGTTGACGTGAAGCACCGGGTCGAAGGGGAACTCCCGGAGCACGCCTGCCAGCACCGCCACCACGCCCCAGGTGGGGTGCTCGGTGAGGAGATGGCCTCCGCAGTGCCGGCACCACTTCCGGATGGTGCGCTCGGTCCTCTGGAACGAGCCCACCTCCGTTCCTCCGCGGACGATGTTCACCGCGGAGGGCAACCAGAGGCTGACGGCGTTCAGCGGTGAGCCCGACCAGGCCCGGCACGAGCCGCAGTGACAGAACCCCATCACCGCGGGTCTTCCGACGACCCGTAGCTCGACGGCACCACAGAGACAGCGTCCGGTGTAGGTCCGCTCGGCCCGCATCCGTGTCCTTTCCGGGCGAGTCGCCCGCGAGGGTCCTCCCCTGAGATCCGGCCGGGGAGAGCGGGTTGCACCTGGTCCGGAGGTTCGGGCCGGGATCTGTGCTGACGCGCCCCGTGCTCACCGATCGGCCGGTGCCGTCGAGGCGGTCCCGGTCTCGGGTGGGTGCGACTCCTCCACGCGGCTTCGAAACCGGAGGGAGTGGTGCGTCAGCTCAACGGGATCTGCTTCGCGTGTCGCCCGAGCCACTGCCGGAAGGTCTGGAGCCCGGGGTACAGCGCCCGCGTCTCCTCCACCGAACGGGCGCCACAGAACTCGCGCTCGAAGTCGTGCTTGTACTGGAACATGTTCCCCAGGTCCTCCGCGCCGGGGAACCCGAGCTTCCGAAAGGCCTCGAACGGGATGGACTGGTACCGGACGGGCTGCCCGAGCGCGGTGGAGAGCTCGGCCGCCATCCGGGCACCGGTGAGCATCTCGCCGGCGATGCCCACGGTCCGGCCGATCATCTTCGGCCCGCGGAGGAAGACTCCGAACGCGCAGGGACCGATGTCCTCGGCGGCGATCGCGGGGAGCTTCTTGTCTCCCATGGGGAGCGTGAAGACCAGCTGCCCCGAGGCGTCCTTCCTCGGGCCCATCCCGAAGTGGATGAGGTTGTCCCAGTAGAACGAGGTCACCAGCAGGGTCGTCGGGGCCTTCTCCTCGGCGAACACCGCGTCGGCCTCACCCTTCCCGTCGAAGTGCGGCACCTTGTACTTGCCCTGGAGCGTGGGCATCCGCGAATCGGAGAGCGGAACGAGCTTCCGGGTGTCCTCCAGCGTGGACCAGATGACGTGGCGCACGTCGGCGCCGGCGGCGGCCCGTGCCATGGTCCGGGCCTGGGCCACCTCGGTCTCGGCCGAAAAGTGCTCCCAGAAGTTGGTGATGCAGAACGCGCCGGCGGCGCCCGCGAAGGCCCGCTCCACGCTCTTGGCGTCGTTCAGGTCGGCGCTCACGACCTCCGCGCCCTGCGCGGCGAGGGCTCGGGCCTTCTCCGAGTCTGGCTTCCGGGTGATGGCCCGGGCGGAGAAGCGGCGCTCCGGATCCCCGAGGATGGCCCGGACGAGGCCGCTGCCCTGGGCACCGGTGGCGCCGACCACTGCGATGACTGGCTTCTTCGCTGCCATGACCCGTTCCCCCTGCTGGAGGCGCCCGCCTCCGGTGTTCGTGGCGGGGTATAGGCCGGGAACCCTCGGAGATGCACATCGGTCGTTCCCTGCCGAAGGCCGACTTCCAGCTCGAGGGCGTTCGGCGTCAGGCCGGCTGCAGGAACCGGGCGATGACCCGCTTCAGGCCCACCGTGCGGAAGCGCACCGTGAGCTTGGCGTTGGGCCCCGACCCGTCGCAGGCCATGACCTCGCCCTCGCCGAACTGCGCGTGGCGGACGCGCATCCCGACGACCGAGCCCTCCCCCATGTAGTCCGCGTCCTGGGCGTAGCTGCGGTCGATGCGGGGGCCGGTCTCGTCGAGGCGCGGGCGCCGCTCGGCCCGCCGGTAGGAGGGCTCCGGCGGAGGCGCGCGCAGCTCGGGCTGGAAATCGAACAGCTCCTTCGGCACCTCGCGGAGGAACCGCGATGGCGGATTGAAGCGCAGCTCGCCGAACAGCGAACGCGCCTGCGCCAGCGAGAGCAACAGCCGCTTCCGCGCCCGGGTGAAGCCCACGTAGCAGAGCCGCCGCTCCTCCCCCATCTCCTCCTCGTCGCCGAACTCGTCCAGCGCCCGCTGGTGGGGGAAGACGCCGTCCTCCATTCCGGGGAGGAACACCGCGTCGAACTCGAGCCCCTTGGCGGCGTGGAGGGTCATCAGCGAGACGCGCCCCTCGCCGGCGTCCGCGTCGGCCTCGGCGATGAGGCTGATCTGCTCCAAGAAGGCCTGCAGCGGCGGCGCCTCGGCCTCCAGCGCGTCCGGGCCGGGGGGCGGGCGGGCCGCGCGCTGCAGGTCGAACTCCTGGGCCGCCCCCACGAACTCGCGGAGGTTCTCCGCCCGCCCGAGCGACTCGTCGTCCCCGGCCTCCATCAGCGACTCGACCAGCCGCGTCTCCTGGAGCATCCGCTCCACCGCCGCCGCGGCCGACGGCGCCTCGAGCCCGAACTGGACCAGGGGCTCCATCAGCGCCCGGAAGGCGCGGAGCCGCTTCTGGGCCGGCGCCTGGAGGGTGGGAATGGACTCGACCCCGTCCAGGGCCTCCCAGAGCGAGACGCCCTGGTCGGCGGCCCACGCGCTCAGCCGTTCCTGGGTGGTGTCGCCGATCGCCCGGGCCGGCACGTTCACGATGCGCAGGAGGTCGGCGTCGGAGCGCGGGTTGGCCATCAAGCGCAGATAGGAGGCCGCGTCCTTGATCTCGGCCCGCTCGTAGAAGCTCCGCCCGCTCACCAGCGTGTAGGGAACGCGGGCCAGCCGCAGCGCCTCCTCCAGGACCCGGCTCTGGGCGTTGACCCGGAAGAAGATGGCGATCTGCTCGTAGGAGACGAAGTCCTCCTGGTGGAGCGCGTGGATCCGCCTGGCCACCTCGTGGGCCTCCTCGCGCTCGTCCCGGGAGATGAGGAGGTGGAGCAGCTCGCCCTTGGGTCTCTCCGTCCAGAGCCGCTTCGGCATCCGGCGCGGGTTCTGGGCGATGACCGCGTTCGCGGCCTCGAGGATGTTCCCGTCGCTGCGGTAGTTCTGCTCCAGCTTCACCACCCGGGCTCCACGGTACAGGTCCGGAAAGCCGAGGATGTTGCTCACCTCCGCCCCGCGCCAGCGGTAGATGGACTGGTCGTCGTCGCCCACCACCACCAGGTTCGCCCCGGGCGGCGGCGCGATCTGCTGGAGGAGCTCGTACTGCACCGGGTTGGTGTCCTGGAACTCGTCCACCAGCACGTGCTGGAAGCGCGCCCGGTACTTTTCCAGCACCTCGGCGTCCTTCCGGAGCAGCTCCACCAGGAGGAGCAGGAGATCCCCGAAGTCCACCGCGTTCGCGGCCCGGAGCAGCTTCTGGTAGGCGCGGTAGGCGCGCTGCACGGCGAGCCCCCGGTAGTCGTCCGGCGAGACGCGCTCGACGTCGGGCCCACGGCCGGCGTTCTTCTCCACGTCGATCCGCCGCAGCACGTCGCGGGGGTTGAGCACCGGATCCACCCGCTCCTCGCGCATCGCCCGCTTCACCAGCTGGAGCTGGTCCGCCTCGTCGTAGATGACGAAGGAGCGGGTGAGGCCGACCTTCTCCGCCTCCCGCCGGAGGATGGTGGCCGCCGCGGAGTGGAAGGTCGCCACGTTGAGCTCGCTGGCCCAGGGCCCGAGCAGCGCTGCGAGGCGCTCGCGCATCTCGCGTGCGGCCTTGTTGGTGAAGGTGACCGCCAGGATCCGCCAGGGCGCCACCCGCCGGGCGAGGACCAGGTGAGCCACCCGGCGGGTGATGACCCGCGTCTTGCCCGAGCCGGCACCGGCGAGGACGAGCAGCGGCCCGTCTCCGGACAGGACCGCCTCGCGCTGGGGTGCGTTGAGGTCCTCGAGGAGCTGGTCAGGAGACTGGAGCGGCGACGGCCCGGACATCGGAGACCGCGCACCCTCGCATTCCCCGCGTCCGGATTCCAGACGGCGCCGACGCCGAAACCACTCGGCGTCAGTGCCCGCCCGAGGCGTCGTCCACCGGGGTGGTGATCCACGGTGCGACGGCGAAGCAGACGGCCATCACCGCATACCCGAGCGCCCAGGGCCAGGCCGGCGCGAGCGAGAGCACCGTATCGGACGGCGTCCAGCGATAGGAGTGGATGAGGCCCACGGCCGAGAGCACCGCCCCGGCGAGGCACCATCCCGCCGCCTGACGGAAGCGCCGCTCGATCACCCCGACGGTCGCCGCCGCGAGGAGCACGCTGCTGAGGATGAAGCCCTGCTCCAGGCGCAGCGCCCCGTCCAGCCACAGGTCGCCCCGGAGGAACGCTCCGACGAGGTCGGCCGTGAATGGCCGTCCGCCGGGTGCCCCCAGGCCCGCGGCGTGGAGCCCGGACTTGGCCATGTACACGCCCCAGGCGGCGAGGCTGGGCAGGAGCCCCACCACGACCGCCGGGGCATGCGCCCGGGGAGTCGCCTGGAACGCCTGCGCACCCATCACGATGCCGATCCAGAGGACGATGGCCATCCCGGCGTCGATGGGGACCGCCCAGGCGATCCACTGAACGGTGCCGGTCAGGCAGACGAGGGTCATGAACACGCCGTTGAGGATCGAGTAGCCGGCCCGCGCGCCCAGGGCCTTCCACCCCGGGTGCCCGATGTAGAGGGTCGTCGGGAAGCACGAGCCGAAGGCGCATGCCGCCAGCGTCCCCACCCCGTTCACCGCGAGGGAGATGCCGGTGGGGTACGGGTCACCGGCAGCCCGCGCGGACTCGATGTTCTCGATCGAGCCCACCGTGGCGAAGAGCCCCATGGGCAGGATGACCGAGAAGTAGGTCGCCCAGGCTCCGGTCCCGAAGGCGTGTGCCAGCGCCCCGAGCACGGGCAGCGGCGGATGGAACGTCGGGCCGGGCGGCGTCACCGCGGCCGGGGCGAGCCCGCTGAGCCAGGCGAAGCCGGTTCCGAGCGCGATGGCCACCAGCCCTCCGGGGAGCCCGCCCCGGAAGCGGACTCGCCCGAAGTAGACGACGAGGATGATGGCCAGGGTCCCGAGGCCGATGATCGGCCGGGCGTAGGCCCGGAAGAGGAACCCGATGGCGATGAAGGTCAGGGCGATCCCGGCCAGCGTCGAGAGCAGGGCGGCGCGCGGAGTGGAACGCCGGATGCGCTCGGAGACCGTGCTTCCCAGGAGCTCGATGGCGCCGGAGCCGAAGCACGCGACCAGCCCCGCCTGCCACGCCACCCGGGCGGGATCGGCCGCCCCCGCCGCCTCGGCTGCGAGCCTCGCCGGGAGCATGACCAGGAAGACGTGGGCGAAGAGCGAGACGGTGTTGATGCCGTAGGGAAGCGCGCAGACGTCGGTGCGCCCGGTGGAGCGGGCGAGGCGCATCGCCTGCCAGGCGTAGAAGAGGTTGCCGACCAGCAGCGAGACCGCGGCCCCGGGGAGGATGCGCCCGTAGACGAGCGCGTCGGGGAACCCCAGCACGGTCCGGCAGAGCTCGGACAGGACGAGGAGCTGCACCAGGTTGTCCAGCGCGAGGCCGAAGAACCCGTCGATGTCCCCGCGGACGAACCAGCGCATCTGGCCCACCGGGCCAGGGACCTTGGCACGCCCGGGCCGGCCCGGCGACACGAGATTCAGAACGTCCAGCGGACCCCGAGCTCGGCCAGCTCGTCGTAGGTCGTGGGCAGGCTGGTCCCCCACAGGCGCTGACCGAACTTCACCCACAGCCGCCAGTGCCGGGTTGGCTCCCAGTCGCCCTCCAGCTCCAGGACGGCGGCGGTCGAGGGGCCCTTCGTCCAGTCGATGAGCGGCTTCGGGTTGAGGCTGACCAGCCAATGCTCCCAGCGGGCCTCGAGCTTGAGCTCGATCTTGGTGGAGTCCACCGCCGCCCGGGCCGGATCGCCCGCCACCCCGATGTACTGCTCGACCAGCGGGATGAAGCTCACCGCCGGCGCCCGCCAGGAGAGCGGGAGCCGGTAGGAGGCCCAGACGCCGGGGATGAGGATGTACTTGCCCTGCCCCAGCGAGTCCGCCGCGGTCGGGAAGGTGAAGTCCACGTAGAAGGCCAGCGGCGCGGCGGGCACCGGCAGCGGCGCGAAGCCCACCCGGGTCTTGAGGTCGCCGATGCCGGCGTTGGTCGGGTCGCTCGTGAAGCTGTTGTTCTTGTCCACGAACGGGACGTCGAGCCGCAGCACCGAGACCACCGAGCGCAGGAGAAGCTCGACCCGGAGCGTCGTCCTGCTCGTCTCGTCGACCGCTCCCCGGTTGGTCAGCTGCCGCTTGAGCTCGACGCGCGGCCGGACCGAGGGCTCGTCCCCGGGGGCTTCCTCCGGCGGCTGGGACTCCGTGGTCCGAGACTCCGCAGGCTGGGGCTCCGCGGGTCGGTCCGGGCGGTCGGGCGGATCGTCCCCGGCGGCGACGGTGGGAGCGGAGAGCAGCGCGGCCATCACCAGCAGCGATCGAATCCCGCTCCGGAGGGGCGGCGAGGGAGCTTCCACTGTCCAGCGCCTCCCGCGAGGAGCGGTCACGCGTGCGCGTCCTGCCGCTCGACCGCCTCGAGGCGGGGGAGCACCTCGTCGGCCACCGCGGCGACGCGTGCGGCGAGGGCCCCGGCCTCGGAGAGGAGCTGCTCCTTCCGGGCCGAGCGGTTTCCGAGGACGAAGAAGAGACGCGCGTCCCGGATCGCCTCCGCGCGCCGGGCGAGGAAGCGGCGGGTGAAGAGCGCGAGCGGCAGGGCGCCGGCGGCCACCGCCACCGCCCACCACGGGCCGAGCGACCAGCCGGCGGCCACGGCGAGCACGCCCACGTAGAGCGGTCCGAGCAGCAGGGCCGCGAGCACCTTCACGGTGGCGACCATGTCCGGCTCGGTGTGGGCCAGGCGGAGCAGGAGCTTCGTCCCGAGCACCGGGAGGCCGAAGACGAGCACGCCCAGGAGGGCGAGCGGCAACCCCAGGACGGCGGCGACGAGGTTCCGGGCGACGAAGCGCAGCACCGTCCACGGCCGGTAGCGGATGCCGAGGTCGGCGGCCTCGGCCCGGGTCAGGGCGAGGCGGCGCCTCAGGGCGAGCACCTGACCCGACAGCTCGGCGGCCCGCTCCGGCTGCTCCGCCCGGAGGAGGGCCAGCCCGCGGACGAACAGGCGCTGCCGCTCCGCATCGCGGGCCGGGGCGGCGGTGGCCAGGACGTAGAGCGCATCGGCGGCCTCGATGAGGGGCAGGTCCTCCCAGGCGGCCAGGTCCAGGGTCAGCGCACGGAGCGACGCGGCGATCCGCTCGGTCAGGGCGCGGACCCGCTCCGGGTCGGCGGGACCGGGGGCCACCTCCAGTGCCGGTCCGAACTCGACCCGCACCGCGCTCCGGAACCGGCCCTTCTCCGCGTAGGTGAGGCCCACCGGCACGATGCGGACCGCGACGCCGGCCTGAAGCGCCAGCCGGGCAGCGCCGGTCTTCAGCGAGCCCAGCGACGGCTCGGAGTGGCTCCGTCCCTCGGGGAAGAGCGCCACCGCCCGTCCGCCGGCGAGCCCCCGCGCAGCCGCCCCCAGCGCCTCCACGTTCTCGCGCATCCGCCGCGGGTCGTCCTGGGCCCGCACCACCGGGAGCGCGCCCAGCGCGCGGACCAGCGATCCGAGAACCGGCATCCGGAAGATCGGCTCCTTGGCCAGGAAGGTGAGGGGGCGCGACGTGACGGCGATCATCAGCCCGGGATCGATCAGCGCGTTGGGGTGGTTGCCCACCAGGACCACCGGCCCCTCGGGCAGCGGCGGGCCGGCGCGCTCGATGCGGTAGAAGCAGCGCAGGGCGAACGAGACCACCCCGCGGACAGCCCGGTAGACTGGCACCCCACCCATGGGAACGCAGGCCTCGACGGAGGGCAAGCGCGTGTTGGGCAGCCGGCCCGAGCCGGACGGCCCGCCGGGGAGCGGGACATGGCCTACCGCTACCAGGAGCAGCTGGTGACCGAGCTGATCCAGGCGCTCCGGGAGTTCGAGCAGGGCCTCGGCGAGGCGCGCGGGCAGACGGCCTGAGGGGAGACCTCAGCCTGCGGCGCGGGGACCCGCCGCCAGCGTCCGGCCGGCGCGCACCGCGTCCGCCAGGCCGTGGAGGACCTCCTCGGTCGCGTCCCAGCCGAGACAGGCGTCGGTGATGCTCTGGCCGAAGACCAGCTGCGCTCTCGGGCCGGGGGCCTGGCGCCCCTCGACGAGGTGGCTCTCCAGCATCACCCCCAGCACCGCCATGTCTCCGGCGGCCCGCCGGCGGGCGAGCTCGGCCGCGACGTCGATCTGCCGGTGGGGGTCCTTGCCGCTGTTGCCGTGCGAGCAGTCCACCATCAGCCGGGGGCGCTGGCCGGCGTCGCGCAACCCGGCGCACGCGCTCGCCACCGAGGCCGCGTCGTAGTTGGGTCCACCGTTGGCGCCGCGCAGGATGAGGTGGGTGTCGGGGTTGCCCTTGGTCTCGACGATCGCCGCCAGCCCCTGCTTGGTCACGGAGAGGAAGCAGTGGGGGTGGCCGGCGGCGGTCACCGCGTCGATGGCGATCTGCACGTTCCCATCGGTGCCGTTCTTGAAGCCCACCGGCATCGAGAGGCCGGAGGCCAGCTCGCGGTGCACCTGGCTCTCGGTGGTCCTGGCGCCGATGGCGCCCCAGGAGACGGTGTCGGCCAGGAACTGCGGGGTGATGGTGTCCAGGAACTCGCAGCCGGCCCGGACGCGCAGCCCGGCGAGTCCCACCAGGAGTCCGCGAGCCAGGGTGAGCCCCTCGTTGATCCGGAAGCTGCCGTCGAGGTGCGGATCGTTGATGAGCCCCTTCCAGCCCACCCGGGTCCGGGGCTTCTCGAAGTAGACCCGCATGATTAGGAGCAGCGCGTCCGAGAGCCGGGGCTCGGCGGCGGCCAGCTTCTCGGCGTAGGCCCGCGCCGCGTCCACGTCGTGGATGGAGCAGGGGCCGACGACGACCAGCATCCGGTCGTCCAGGCCGTGGAGGATGGCGCTGACCTCGCGCCGGGCGGCGAAGACGAACGCCTCGCCCTCGGGGCCGAGGGGGAGCTGCTCGATGAGGATGGCGGGGGGAAGGACCGGGCGCAGGCGCGCGATGCGAACGTCGTCGATCCGGTTGGCGGGCAGGTCGGACATCGGTTCTCCGGCCGGCAGTGTACGCGGTTCCGGCCTCAGCGCGCCGCGGCGGCGGTCGGACTTCCCAGATAGCGGCCCAGCCAGGACACCTCGCGCTGGGTCCGGTCGAGGATGTTGGCTGCCTCGCGGAACCTGTGGCCCTCGTCGGCGTAGATCACGAGCTCGGTGGGGACCCCCAGCGTCTTCAGGGCGTGCCAGAACTCGTAGCTCTGCGGCGCGGGGCACTCGGCGTCCCGCTCGCCCACCATGACCAGGGTCGGTGTCTTGACCCGGGTGATGAACTGCATCGGCGAGCTGCGCGCGTAGATGGCCGGGTCCGCGTACACCGTGGCGCCGAAGTACGGCAGCATCCACTGGTCGATCTTGTTCTGGCCGTAGTAGCTCTGGAAGTTCGCGATGCCGGCGCTGGCCACCGCGGCCTTGAAGCGCTGGGTCTGGGTCACCGCGAACATGGCCATGTACCCGCCGTAGCTGTGGCCGCGGACGCCGACCCGCGTGCCGTCCACCCGTCCGGTCTTCACGGCGCGATCCACCCCCGCGAGGATGTCCCGCAGGTCTCCGTGGCCGAGGTCCTTGACGTTCCCGCGCGTGAAGGCCTCGCCCTGGCCGAAGCTGCCCCGGGGGTTGGGGGCGAGCACCGCGTACCCCTGGCTCACCAGCACCCCCACCTCGACGTCGAAGGCGTTCTTCGCGGCGCTCGCCGGTCCGCCGTGCACCGACACCACCAGGGGCCGCTTCCCGGGCCAGGCCTCCTCGGAGGGGAGGTAGAGCCAGCCCTGGACGTTCTGCCCGTCGCTCTTCCAGGTGAGGTTCTCCACCCGCGCCACCGTGCTCCGGAGCGCGGGGTTGACCCGGGAGAGGACCGTCCACCGGCCGATGGACCCCGCCCACACCTCGGGAGGCTCGATCGCCGTCTCCCGGGCGACCGCGACGGTCACGCCGTCGGCGGCGTAGGCAGCCGAGGTTCCCCACCGCGCCTGGAGCTGCTCCGGGCCGCGCCAGAGAGTCACCGGCGTTCCCGGGCGATCCGGATCCACCCGGAGGAAGCCGGTGTCGCCCCCGAGGGTCGCCGTGGCCACCAGGCCGGAGGCGCGCGTCCACACCAGCTGCGTGGCCGAGGCCCGCATCCCGGGCGTCAGGTTCCGGGCCTTGCCCCCGCTCACCGGGACGACCAGGACGTCGCCGCCGTTCGAGCCGGCGTCGCTCATCAACCCCTCGATGAAGGCCACCCCGCGGCCGTCGGGGCTCCAGGTGGGCTCGCAGATCTGCAGCGCCGGATGGTGGAGCACCCGCGCCACGCCGCCCGAGGCCGGGACGAGGAACAGCTCGGCGCTCCACCAGTTGTCGTCGCCCGAGCCGTGGGCGCCGGTCGCGGCGAAGGCGGTCCCGTCCGGGCTCCACTCGTACTCGTAGACGAAGAGGTCCTCGGGCGAGACGGGCCGCAGGTCCCCGCCCTCCACGGGCACGAGGGCGATGCGCTTCTCCCGGACGACCGAACCGATGACCCCGGTCTCGCGCGGGCTGGGACCGAGCGGACCGAGCGCGTCGGCGGCGCCCTCGAGGTAGAGCACGGCCAGCCGCTTGCCGTCCGGAGACCAGCGCGGCTTCTCGAGGTGCCCGTCGGCCCGGGTGAGCTTCCGGATCGCTCCGGTGGCCAGCTCCGCGACGTAGAGCTGCGGCTGACCGGAGTGCTCGGCGTCGGAGAGGAACGCGAGGCGGGCGCCGTCGGGGGAGAAGACCGGCTCGTCCTCCTCGTGGTCCTTTCCGTCCTTCACCGCCGTGATCCGGAGCGGCGCGCCACCGCTCCGGGACGCGAGCCGGATGAGCCGCAGATGGCCGGAGGGACCGGCAGGCGTCGACACCGTCTCGACCCAGGCCACCCGGGCTCCGTCGGGCGAGATGGCCACCCGCTTGAACTCCACCAGCGTGTTGAGGTCGGTCAGCACCGACTCGACGCTCGGGTGCACGGGAGTGACGGACAGCACGGCGAGGAGGGCGAGCGTCGTCAGGGGACCACCTCCGGGATGGGGGGGGCGCAGACTACCCGGCGCGGCGCCCGGAGCGAGGGGCGAGGTGGCCCACGCGTTATTTCGGAAGCGCACCTGCCGGGCCCCCGGGCGAGCCCCCTACCGTTCCCTGACGCGTGGGGGGTCCACCGATGCGTGGCCGACCCTCCACCGCTCGCCCCAGGAGGCCCCACATGCGTCGCACGCTGTCCGCGCTCGTCCTCGCCACCGTCCTCGGATGCGGTGGATCCAACAACAACGGCAGCAACGGCGGCGGAAACACCTCGGATCCCGTCGCTGCCTGCAAGAGCCTCTTCACCACCCTCTGCAACAAGCTCTTCCAGTGCAACCCGAGCGGGGCGGCGCAGGCCTACGGGAGCTCCTCGGCGTGCGTCACCGCCCTCTCCGGGAACTGCAACGCGGCCGGGACCGCCTGCCCGAGCGGCACGAGCTACAACGCCTCGAACGCCGCGGCCTGCATCAACGATTACTCCAACGAGTCCTGCACCGACGTCACGAACAACGTGAGCCCGGCGAGCTGCAACAAGATCTGCCAGTGACTTCCGGGGGCCTCCGCGGCGGGAGGTTGGCTATGCTCCCGCGCCCCGCATCTCGCCCTGGAGGCCCCACGTGCTGCACCGCATCCGCCCCGTCCTGCTCGCCGTCACGATCGCCGCCGCCACGGCCTCGGCCCAGACGCCGCCCAAGCTCGACCTTCCCCGTCCGAGCCCGAAGGCATCGGTGACCCAGACCGTCGGCCTGACCGACATCTCGATCACCTACTCCAGCCCGGGAGTGAGGGGCCGGAAGATCTGGGGCGAGGTCGTTCCCTTCGACAAGCTCTGGCGCTCCGGTGCCAACGAGTGCACGAAGGTCACCTTCTCCACCCCGGTGACCATCGAGGGCAAGGCGGTGCCGGCGGGGGCCTACTGCCTGTTCCTGCTCCCGAAGAAGAGCGGCTGGACCTTCATCCTCAGCAAGAACTCCGAGCTGTCGGGCACCGACGGGTACAAGGAGAGCGACGACGCGGTCCGGGTGCCGGCGCGCACCCACGCCATCCCCCTCCGCGAGCGCCTGGCCTTCGCCATCCTCGACTTCGACGACGAGATGGGCACGCTGGCCATGGAGTGGGAGAAGCTCCGCGTGGCGGTGCGCTTCACCACCGGCACCCGGGAGCGGGTGCTGGCGCAGATCCGCGCGCTCCAGGGCGACGACTGGGCCCCCTACAACTCGGCGGCCCGCTACCTCTACACCGCTGGCATCGAGCCGAAGCTCGCGATGCAGCTGGTGGACCGCTCGATCCAGCTCAAGGAGGAGTGGAACAACGTCTGGACCCGGGCCCAGCTCCTCCACGCCGCGGGGAAGGCGAGCGAGGCGCTGGCCGCGGCGCAGCGGGCGCAGACCCTGGGGAAGGCCTCGAAGAACTTCTTCGCCGAGGAGGACGTGGCGAAGGCGGTGGCTACCTGGAAGTAGTCGCGGGCCAGGTCCAGCCGGCGTAGCGCTCGCGCAGCTCGGACTTCCTGAACTTGCCCGCCGAGGTGCGAGGGATGGCCTCGGCGAAGACGATCGCCTCGGGGACCCAGAACTTCGCGAACTTCGGGCGGAGGAATTCCTGGAGCTCGGCGGCGGTGACCGAGGCTCCGCGCCGGAGCACCACCGTGGCCAGGGGCCGCTCGCCCCAGCGCGGATGGGGGACGGCGACCACCGCGGCCTCCAGCACCGCCGGGTGGCCCATCAGCGCGTTCTCGAGGTCGACCGAGGAGATCCACTCGCCGCCGGACTTGACCAGGTCCTTGGTCCGGTCGGTGAGCTTGATGTTCCCCGTCGCGTCCAGGGTGACGACGTCGCCGGTGCGGAACCAGCCATCGGCCGTCCAGCGGTCGCGGGTCTCGTCGTTCTGGTGGTAGCGCGCGGTGACCCAGGGCCCCCGGACCTGGAGCTCGCCCATGGTCCTGTCGTCCCAGGGCACCTCTCCGGCCTCGTTCACCGCTCGGATCTCCACCAGCGGCGAGGGTCGGCCCTGGCGCGCTCGGCCCGCGTAGCGCCCGGCCTCGTCGAGGATCTCCGCCTCCGGTCCGAGGTGGCAGACCGAGCCGAGGGGGGACATCTCGGTCATCCCCCAGGCGTGCACCACGGTGATCCCGTGCCGGTCGTAGCCGCGGAGCATCGACTCCGGGGCCGCCGAGCCACCGACGATCATCCGCAGCCCGGGAGCGAGCGCCCAGCGCCCCGGGTTCCGGTCGAGCGCCTCGAGCACGCCCAGCCACACCGTGGGGACGCCGGCGGAGAGCGTGACCCGCTCGCGGGTCATGAGGTCCAGCACGCTCTCCGGATCGAGCGCCGGGCCCGGGAAGACGAGCTTGGCGCCGGTCATCACCGACGCGTAGGGCAGGCCCCAGGCGTTGGCGTGGAACATGGGGACCACCGGGAGGACCGAGTCTGCGTGGCGAATGCCGATGACGTCGGCGAGCGCGGCCCCGAGCGTGTGCAGGAGCGTGCTGCGGTGGGTGTACACCACGCCCTTCGACTGGCCGGTGGTCCCGGAGGTGTAGCACATGCCACAGGGGTCGCTCTCCTCGAGCTTGGGGGGAGTCCACCGGCCGGTGGCGGTGCGGAGGAGCTCCTCGTACTCGCCGCCCTGCGACGCCGAGACCACCACCACCCGCTCCACCGAGGCCCGCGGCCGCACCTTCTCCCAGAGGGGAACGAGGACCTCGTCGACGAGGAGGAAGCGATCCTCGGCGTGGCCGATGATGAACGCCAGCTCCTCGGGCGAGAGCCGGAGGTTCAGGGTGTGCACCACCCCGCGCGCGAGCGGCACGCCCAGGTACGTCTCGAGGTGGGCCGCGTGGTTCCACATCAGGGTGGCGACCCGGTCCCCCGGCCGGAGCCCGGCCCGGGTGAGCGCCTCGGCCAGCGCGCGAGCGCGGCGGGTCACCTGTCCGTAGCTCGTCCGGTGGAGCGAACGGTCCGGAAGCCGCGACACGACCGGGACCGTGGGGAACATCCGCTCGGCCCGGACCAGGAGATGGTCCAGGGTCAGGGGGAAGTCCATCATCGTTCCGAGCGAGGACATCCTTCGAGGCCTCCGCCGGAGCCGGGAAGGCGGCCGCCGGAACCTCGGACCCTCGCACCGTCCTCCGCCCGGATCCATCGGCGCCCGCGTGAACGGGCGTCCTACCTCCGGAGCGAGCCCGGTGTCAGGCCGTCGCCGGGCCGCGGCCGGCCCGCGAGACCGGTGGATCGAGGACCTCGCGGTAGATCTCCTCGACGCGCGACACCAGCGGCCCAGGCTGGAACAGCCCCAGGGCCCGGGCGCGCGCCGCGCGGCCCATCCGCGCGCGCCGCGGCGGATCGCCGAGGAGGGAGAGCACCGCCGCGGCCATGGCGCGCGGGTTCCCGGCGGGAACGAGCCACCCGGTCTCGCCGTGCGTCACCACCTCGGGGACGCCTCCCACCTCGCTCGCCACCACCGGAACCCCGGAGGCCAGCGACTCCAGCGCGGCGAGGCCGAAGCTCTCCTGCTCGCTGGGGAGCAGGAAGAGGTCGGCGTGGGCGAAGAGGTCTCCCAGCGAGCGCCGCTCTCCCGCAAACGCCACGGAGTCGCGGACACCGAGGGCGCCGGAGAGCGCCTCGACGGGAGCTCGGTCCGGCCCATCGCCCACCAGGACCAGCACCGCGTCCCGGGTCCGCCGGACCTCGGCCAGCGTGCGCACCGTGTCGCCCACGCGCTTGACCGGCCGGAAGTTGGAGGCATGGAGCAGCACCGCCGGGCGGCGGGCGGCCGTCCACTCCAGCCCCGGGAAGAGCGCCGGTACCTCGCCACCGCCGTTCTGCAGCGGATGGAAGGCCTCGGGGTCCACGAAGTTCGGCACCACCTCCAGCCGCACGCTGGAGGGAAGCGCGAGCGCGTCGACCGCCATCCGGCGCAGCCAGGCCGACGGGGTGAGCACCGCGGAGCTCCCCAGCACCGTCTCGCGGACCTGGGCCCGCATGGCGGCATCTCGCCCGACGCCGGTGACGTCCGTCCCGTGGAGGGTGGTGATCAGCGGGGGAGCCCGGCGCCCGTTGCCGCGCAGCAGCTCGCGGGCGAGGAGCGCGGCCGGACCGTGCGGCAGCGCGTAGTGCACGTGGAGCACGTCCAGGGAGGCGCGCTCGGCCACCTCGGCCATGACCCGCGCGAGGGCGAGCGGTGGAGCGACGGCGCCAGCCGGCGGGCGGGGCGAGGTCTCGGCGCGATGCACCGTCCACGGGCCGTCCCCCTGGAGACGCACCGGGACGTCCGAGGCGAAGACGTGAACCCGGTGCCCGCGGCCGGCCAGCTGCATCGCCAGCTGCGACGCCGCGACGCCGCTGCCGCCGATGGTGGGGAAGCAGGCGATGCCCACCCCGAGCGCGCTCACGGCCGCACCGTCCGCGGCTCGGGCGAGAGCGGCGCCGCCGCCGCGACCAGGCTCGACACCAGCGCGCGTGGGCCCACCTCGGCGGCGATGGCCCAGAAGCCGTGCACCCTCTCCTGCGGCTGTCCCCCGGGCTGGAGCGCGGCGCTCACCCGCTCGAGGTCGGTGAGCGCACCCGAGCCGGCGCCGCTCGCGACGAGCGCCGCCCGCTGCAGCCGGCCGACGAACCGATCGACTCCTCGCGCGACGTGCCGCCGCGTCTTCTCCAGATTCCGGGCCAGCGCCGGGTCCAGCGCCACCGCCTCGGGGCGCAGCCGGTCCAGCTCCCGCTCCAGCGGCCCGAGCAGCCGCTCCCGGAGCGCGCCGTCCATCCAGGGAGGCCAGGCGTGCAGCCGGGCGGCCAGCATGTGCAGCGGCAGCTCCGTCTCCTCGGGAAGGAGCCCCAGCCGGTCGAGCACCGCGGCGGTCCAGGGGTCCACCACCCGGAACCGCGCCCGCGGGGCGATCATCGGCATCTCCAGTCCCGCCAGCCGGTAGAGGGGGGGAAGCTGGGCGAAGTACGCGCACTCCGCCGGACCGCCCAGCGTCGCCGCCGAGGGCAGGAGCGAATCCTGAAGGAGCGGACGGAGGAGCGCCGAGGTGCTGAAGCTCAGGGGATCGGCCGCGAGACGGGCCAGCAGCTCGTCCATCGAGACGCGCCCCAGCGGAGTCTGGAACCCGTCGCCATCGGCGTCCGGACGGAACCGCGGCCCGGCCGGCCCGGCGGGGTGGAAGAATGCGAGCGCAGCGCCGGACCGGACGTGGACCTGCTCCTCGAAGCCGCAACGGGAGAGCTCGGCGCAGCGGTCCTCCAGCAGCGCGCCGATCGCCCGGTGCTGCTCGAGCGCGAGCTGGACCAGCGGCGCGGCGCGCGCGGCCAGCGCCGGCGTCCGGGGATCCAGGAGCACCAGCCCCTCGTCGGCGAAGAGCTCGGAGAGCACCCCGGCGAAGGCCGCGCCCGGCGGCCGACCGGGGAGGTAGTGCCGGCCGAGGAGCGCGCTCACCTCCGCGCCGTGCGGCAGCGAGGCCAGCGCGCGGGAGAGACTCCCGAGATGCAGCTCGATGTCGGGCGGCAGCCGGCGCTGCGCCATGGAAACCCGCGCCTCGGACGCCGGCTCGGCAGGGAGCCGGCCCGAGATCCATTTCCCTCGCACGCAGCCGTCGAACCGCGCGACCTCGGTCCAGTCGTGGTCCTCGGTCTGCAGCCAGAAGACCGGAATGCAGGGACGTCCGGTGCGTTCGGCGAGCCACCGGGCCCGCGCCACCGCGGTCGCCGCCTTGTGCAGGGTGTACAGCGGACCCAGGAAGATGCCCACCTGTTGCCCCGTCACCACGCAGGTCGTCCCCGGAAGGGCGAGCGCGGCCAGCGCCGCATCGCGCGCGGGGGAGCCGGGGAGCAGCGCCGCCTGTCGCTGCAGCTCCTCGACCACTCCCTGCATCGGACGGCGCCGCGCCGCCCGGGCCGCCGCTTCCTCCCAGGCCTTGGGGTCCAGGGGCCTCGCGGGCAGAAGCGCGGCGGCCGCTGCTTCCCCGGCGATGAACTGCGCGAAGAAGTCCGAAGCCATGCCAGATTCCACCGTACCAGTGCCCATGCACCCGTCCAAACGTGCGCGCCCGGTCGCGCTTGCCCCGATGGCCGTCACCCTGCTCCTCTCCACCGCGAACGCAGCTCCCACCCTTCGCCCCTCCCAGCCCGACGGCGCGCGGCTGGAACGCCGGCTCGACCGGTTGCTGGTGGTGGGGGGCGTGCTCTACGTCGCCGCCCATCCCGACGACGAGAACACCCGGCTGCTTGCTTACCTTTCCAACCATTCGCTGCTCAGAACGGGCTACCTGTCGGTGACGCGGGGCGACGGAGGCCAGAACCTCATCGGCCCCGAGCTCGGACCCTCCCTGGGGCTCATCCGTACCCAGGAGCTGCTCGCCGCGCGGGCGATGGACGGCGCGGAGCAGCTCTTCACCCGTGCGCGTGACTTCGGCTTCTCCAAGAGCCCCGAGGAGTCGCTCGCCATCTGGGGGCACGACGCGGTGCTCGCCGACGTGGTGCTCGCCATTCGGCGGTTCCGGCCCGACGTCATCATCACCCGCTTCCCCCTCGAGGCCGGCGACACGCACGGGCAGCACACCGCCTCGGCGCGCCTCGCGGTGGAGGCGTTCGACCGCGCCGCGGATCCCTCGTACATGCCGGACGCCGAGCACCGCCGGCTCGGGCCCTGGAAGGCGCGGCGGGTGGTGTGGAACGAGAGCGGGTTCTTCGGGAAGTCCGACGCCGAGCTGGCGTCCCTCCCCCACCTCGACGTGGGCGGCTACGACCCGTGGCTCGGCCTCTCCTACCCGGAGCTGGCCGCCGACAGCCGCAGCAACCACCGGAGCCAGGGCTTCGGCGCGCCCCGCCGCCGCGGCCCCACGCCGGAGGCCTTCCATCCGCTCGCTGGCGAGCCCATGAAGGACGGCCCGCTGGACGGGGTGACCGCCGACTGGTCGCGCGTCCCCGGGACCTCCCGATTCGTCTCGGAGCTGAAGCGGGCGCGGCAGGCATACCGCCCCGGCACGCCCGAGGCCGCGCTTCCGGGCCTGCTCGCCGCCCGCGCCGAGCTGCGGAAGCTGCCCGAGAACCCCTGGAAGGAGCAGAAGCTCGCCGAACTCGACGAGGTGGTCGTCGGCTGCGCGGGCCTCTTCGCCGACGTCACCACGGACCGGCCGAGCACCTCTCCCGGGGCGAGCGTGACCGCCACCACCAGCGTCCTGCTCCGGCGACCGGCGCAGGTGACGCTGACCTCGGCGAAGGTGGGCGGCCGCCAGCTGCTCGGTGCGTCGCCGCTCAAGGCCGGGGTGCCCGTCGAGGCGAAGGCACCGCTCGAGGTTCCGGTCGACACGCGGGTCTCCAATCCGGCCTGGCTGGAGGCGCCCGAGGCCGGCCTGTACCCGGTGGCGAATCCGGCGTGGATCGGCCTTCCCGAGGAGCCGGCGCCGCTCGAGGCCGAGCTGGTCTTCGCCTTCGGCGCCGAGTCGATCTCCGTGCGCCGGCCGGTGGCCTACAAGTGGACGGACCCCGTGCTCGGCGAGCGCTACCGGCGGCTGGAGGTGCTCCCCGCGGTGACGGTCGACCCCGCGAGCGGCCTCCTGCTCTTCCCCGATGCCTCGCCGCGCCCGCTGGAGGTGACGGTGCGCAGCGTCCGCGGCGCCACCGGGACGCTGGCCCTCGAGCTGCCCCCGGGCTTCTCCGCCGATCCGGCGTCGGCGCCCTTCACGGCCTCCTCCGGCGGCGAGGTGACGCTCCGCTTCAAGGTCACCCCTCCGAAGGCGGCCGCACGCGGGACGCTCCGCGCCGTGGCCACCGTCGACGGCCGCCGCTTCGACCACGGACTGCACCGCATCGACGCCGCCCACATCCCCATCCAGACCTGGTTGCCTCTGGCGACGGTGCAGCTGACGCGGGCCGACGTGGCTCACGCCAAGCGGCGCATCGGCTACCTGTCCGGGCCCGGGGACGAGGTGCCAGAGGCGCTGCGCCAGGCGGGCTACGAGGTGACGCCGCTCACCGTCGCCGACCTTCGGGAGGGCGCCCTCGACCGTTTCGACGCCCTGGTGTTCGGCATCCGGGCGTTCAACGTCGAGCCGCAGCTCGAGGGGCTCCACCGGAAGCTGATGGACTACGTCGCCTCGGGGGGAACGGTGCTGGTCCAGTACGTGACCAGCAACTTCATCGCCAAGGCGCCACCCGAGATCGGGCCCTTCCCCTTCACCATCGGACGCGGACGGGTGACGGACGAGACAGCCTCGGTGGAGGTGTCGCCCCACGGCATCCTCACCGCGCCGAACCGCATCGGCCCAGACGACTGGGCGGGCTGGGTGCAGGAGCGCGGGCTCTACTTCGCGGAGTCGTGGGACCCCCGCTACGCCACCCCGCTGTCGATGCACGACCCCGGCGAGGCGCCGCTGAAGGGCTCGGTCCTCGTCGGCAAGTCGGGCAAGGGCGCGTTCATCTACACCGGGCTGTCGTTCTTCCGGCAGCTCCCCGCCGGGGTACCCGGAGCCTTCCGCCTGTTCGCCAACCTGGTGGATGCGGGTGGGTGAGCCGGGTCCGCCGGAGCGCTGGGGTCGTCTCTATGCCCTGGTGCTCGGGGTGCTCGTGCTGGAGATCGCCGGTCTCTGGGTCCTGGCCAGGGCCTTCCAGTGAGCGCGCTCGACTGGGCGGTGCTGGTCCTCACCCTGCTTGCCATCGTGGCCTGGGGCAGCTGGCGGAGCCGCGGCGTGCACAGCACCGAGTCCTTCCTCCGTGCGGGGAAGGACATCCGCTGGTGGACCATCGGCCTGTCGGTCATCGCCACCCAGGCGAGCGCCATCACCTTCCTATCGGTGCCTGGGCAGGCGTACCAGGACGGGCTGGGGTTCGTGCAGTTCTACTTCGGGCTCCCGGTGGCGATGGTGCTGCTCTCGGCCCTCGTCCTGCCCGTCTACCACCGGTTGAGCGTCTACACGGCGTACGAGTACCTCGAGCGCCGCTTCGACCGCCGCACCCGGCAGTTCACCGCGTTCCTCTTCCTGGTCTCGCGGGGGCTGGCCTCCGGGCTGGCGATCTACGCTCCGGCACTGGTGCTCTCCGCGGTGCTGGGGTGGCCGGTGCTGTGGACGAACATCATCCTCGGGGCCGTGACCATCGTTTACACGGTCGCCGGCGGGAGCCGCGCGGTCAGCCGCACGCAGACCGCGCAGATGGCCGTCGTCGGAGTCGGGCTGCTGGTGGCCTTCGGCGTCGCGGTCTCCCAGCTGCCGGGGGGCATCTCCCTCGGCCAGGGCGTGGCGCTGGCCGGGGCGCTGGGGAAGCTCGAGGGCGTGGACCCCTCGGTGCGCCTCGACACCCGCTACACGCTCTGGTCCGGCCTCCTGGGCGGGCTGTTCGTGCAGCTGGCCTACTTCGGAACCGACCAGTCTCAGGTGCAGCGCTACCTGGCCGGTGGACCGCTGGCCGAGAGCCGGCGAGGGCTCCTGATGAACGGGCTCCTCAAGGTACCGATGCAGCTCTTCATCCTCTTCATCGGGGTGATGGTCTTCGTCGTCTACTCGCTCCGCGAGCCGCCGCTGTTCTTCAACCGAGGGGAGCTGGAACGGGTCCGGGCCGCGCAGCCGGCCGAGGTGGCGAGGCTCGAGGCAGCCCACGACCGGCTCTTCGCCGAGAAGCGCCGCACCATCGACGCCTGGCTCGCGGGAAGGGCCGACGTCGGCGCCCTCCGGAGCGCCGAGGCCCGCATCCAGGAGCTCCGGAAGGAGACCGGGGCGCTGGTGGCGCGAACCCGGCCCGGCGCGGACCCGAAGGACGCGGACTTCATCTTCCTCCGCTTCGTGCTGGACCATTTCCCCCGCGGGCTGATCGGCCTCCTGGTGGCGGTCATCCTCTCCGCCGCGATGTCCGCCAACTCGGCGGCGCTGTCGTCCCTGGGGGCGACGACGGTGGTGGACTTCTACCGGCCCCGCCATCCGGATGCGCCTGACACCCGGACGCTGGCCGTGGCTCGCTGGTCGACCGCGGCCTGGGGCCTGGTGGCGGTGGGATTCGCCAGCTTCGCCTCGTTGCTGGACAACCTCATCCAGGCGGTGAACGTCCTCGGCTCGCTGTTCTACGGGCCCATGCTGGGCGTGTTCCTGGTCGGCTTCTTCCTCTCCAGGGTCGGCGGCCGGGCTGCCTTCTGGGCCACGGTGACGGGCGAGATTGCGGTGCTCGCTGCAGCGGCGTTCGGCAGCCTGGGGTACCTCTGGTACAACGTCCTCGGATGCGCGGTGGTGGTGGGGCTGGCTCCCCTGCTACAGCGCGTCCGGTTCCACGCCTCGCCCACCCTTCCTGGAGCCCCCACATGACTCAGATGCGAAACGTCGTGCTCGCCTCCTGTCTCGCCCTCTCGCTTGCTGCCCTCGCCCAAGCTCCCGCACCCGCTCCCGCCGCCGCGCCGAGCTCCAGCTTCCAGTCGGACGCGGTGGGGGTGATGGGCCACACCCAGAAGGAGATGGTGTCGCTCGAGCAGGCCATGCCGCAGAACAAGTTCTCCTGGCGCCCGGCGAAGGGGGTCCGCTCGGTCTCCGAGGTCTACCTGCACGCAGCAGGGTCGGCGTACTTCTTCGGGAAGATGCTGGGGTTCACGGTCCCCGCGGACGTCGAGGCGAAGATGAAGGACTTCGAGAAGTCCACCACCGACAAGGCGAAGATCGAGAAGGCCCTCACCGAGGCGTTCGACTGGTTCGGCGGTCAGGTGAAGGCGATGCCGGATTCCGAGCTGACGAAGACGGTGAACTTCTTCGGCCGCGACCTGACCAAGCGCGCGCTGGTGATGATCACCCTCGGCCACTTCCAGGAGCACCTCGGCCAGTCGATCGCCTACGCCCGGTCGAACGGCGTCGTGCCTCCCTGGAGCAAGAGCGACAAGTCGTAGCCGCGCGCCGTCCCGGTCGCGGCGCCGCCGGGCTGCCGCCGCTCGCTCGCTGCAGTCGTCACGCTGACGGGTGGAGCCGCCCGGAGTAGGGAGGCTTCACCCGCCACGGCGTTGCGACCGGACCGGGCGCTCCGCGCGCTAGCGTCGCGCCTCCCATTCCCCTGCCGGAGGTCGCGCCGATGTCCGTCTCGCGAAGAGCCCTGCTCGGAACCGGAGTCGTCCTCGCCGCCGTCCGCTCCGGCGCGGCCCCGAAGGACGGAGGAACGACGAATCCTGCGCCGGCGGCCTGCGGCGATCGGATGCCGGACATCCCAGCCGACCGGCAGACCGAGGCGCAGCGCAAGGCCTCGGCGGAGTTCTTCGCCGGGCGCAAGGTCGCGGTGTTCGGCCCCTTCGTGCCGCTGCTCCGGAGCCCCGAGGTCATGCTCCGCACCAAGGCGATGGGCGACTACCTGCGCTACCAGAGCTCGCTCCCGCCGAAGCTCAACGAGCTGATCATCCTCCTCACCGCCCGGCACTGGACCCAGCGCTACGAGTGGGCGGTGCACCAGCCCATCGCCCTCAAGGCCGGGCTTCCGCCGGAGGTGGCGGCGGCGGTGGCCGACGGGCGCCGGCCGGAGAAGGTCGACGCGGACGAGCAGCTGGTCATCGACCTCGTCCACGAGCTGCTCGACAACCAGGCGATCTCCGATCCCACCTACGCCGCCGGGGTGCGGCGCTTCGGCGAGCAGGGGCTCATCGACCTGGTGAGCGTCTGCGGCTACTACACGTTCCTGGCGATGGTGCTGAACGTGGCCCGCACCCCCGTTCCGGCCGGTGCCCCGACACTCGCCCCGTTCGTCTGCGGGCACTGACGCCGGAGCCAACCGCCAAGGCGCGAGCTGAGGTAGGGTGCCGGGCCTTTCGTCTCCCGAGGGCCCGATGAAGCACTGGTCGACCATCGCCCCCCTGCTGGCCATCGTGCTGCTCGGGTTGGCCGCCGCCTTCCCTCCCAACGGTGTGTTCGGGCTGGTGTGCGGGCTCGCCCTGGTGGGCGCGGTGCTGGCCGCAGTTCATCACGCGGAGGTCGTGGCCCACAAGGTGGGCGAGCCGATGGGGACGCTGATCCTCGCGCTCGCGGTGACGGTCATCGAGACCTCGCTCATCGTCTCGATGATGCTCACCGGCGGTCCGGAGACCTCGGTGCTGGCCCGGGACACCGTCTACGCCGCGGTGATGATCATCGCCAACGGCGTCATCGGGCTGACCATCCTGTTCGGCGGCCTGCGGCACCGCGAGCAGTCGTTCCGGGTGGAGGGCGCGGGACCGGCGTTCGCCGCGCTGGTCACGCTCACGTCGCTGGCCCTGGTGCTCCCGGGATTCACCACCAGCGTCCCGGGACCGGGCAGCACCATCGCGCAGCTGGACTTCGCCGGGCTGGAATCGCTGGTCCTCTGGGGTGTCTTCGTCTTCGTCCAGACAGTCCGCCACCGCGACTACTTCCTTTCGCCCGACCCCGACGACGACGGGCACCTTCCGCCGCCCAGCGCCCAGGCCGCGTGGATCAGCGTCGGCCTGCTCCTCGTGGCACTGGTGGGGGTGGTCGGGCTGGCCAAGGTGCTGTCCCCCACCATCGAGGCCGCGGTGAAGTCGGTGGGCGCCCCCGACTCCGTCATCGGCATCGCCATCGCGATCGTGGTCCTCCTGCCGGAGACGGTGGCGGCAGTGCGCGCGGCCCAGGCCAACCGGCTCCAGACGAGCATGAACCTCGCGCTGGGCTCGGCACTGGCGACCATCGGTCTGACCATCCCGGCGGTCGTCGTCGCCGCGCAGCTCTTCCACCTCCCGCTGGTGCTGGGGCTGGCCGGGAAGGAGATGGTCCTCCTCGGCATCACCTTCGTGGTCGGCGCGATCACCCTGGGCACGGGGCGGACCAGCATCATGCAGGGCGCGGTGCACCTGGTCCTGTTCGCGGCCTTTCTCTTCCTCTCGTTCGTCCCCTGAGGCGGTCGAGCCCGGGGCATTCGCACTCCGCCCTTGTGAGCGCCACCTCGCACTGCGAGATTCGGCGCGGGGAGGAGGTCAGGGTGAACGAGCTCACCGAGAAGCCCGGGGACACCACGGTCGCGGGGACCATCGCCGGACCGAGGCTCGACAGCACCTCTCCCCTTCCCCCGCCGTCCCTGCAGCCCGACCGCCGGGTGGGCCCCTACCGGTTGATCCGCGAGCTGGGCCACGGCGGGATGGGCACGGTGTTCCTCGCCGTCCGCGCGGACGAGCAGTTCGAGAAGCGCGTGGCGCTGAAGGTCGT
>Ga0335080_10001264_pt1 | contig 24455 bp, 27 predicted proteins | sample Lox_Sample_34_FD_206720 | JGI IMG/M metagenome (GOLD analysis project Ga0335080, IMG submission 206720) | Soil microbial communities from Loxahatchee National Wildlife Refuge, Florida, United States - Lox_Sample_3.4 | ecosystem: Environmental > Terrestrial > Soil > Wetlands | place: USA... | reverse complement strand
GACCGGTGTCGTGGGTAATGGGATTGGCTCCATTGAAGTGGAATATCTGCAGCCCCTGCTGCCCGGCAACGGCGAGCAGCTTTCCCGAGGGCGACATCTTCATGTCATAAGGGTTCGAGATCAGGGTTGGCGGCATGTTCCCGTGATTGCTCTTCGTCCTGATGACGCCTGAGGAGTCCACCGAGTAGGTGGCTAGTTGCAATGTGCCCTCCGCGCAACCCGGCGGATTGGCGGGCTGCATGAGAACAGCAAGGTGGTTTGTAGGATCGGCTGCCAGGAGGTCGGGCACATACCTGCGAAAGTTCTGCGGCGGAGTGGGCAGGTTGGCGAGAGCGCCGCCAGAGACGAGCATTCCGTTGCTCTCACGCTTGAATCCATAGATTCCGTAGTACGTGCAGGCGGAGTTGACTGCTGTGTAGGCATAGACATTGTTTCCGATAAACCAGGCCTCATTGTTATCGCCGGGAAACACGCCGGTGATGTCAATGCCGAGGTAATGCAGCGCTCCGCTGTGTTTGTCGAGAGTGAACGATGACACGCCGGTGTTGGCGCAGTCGGCGTTGAACTCCTGCACGTACAGGGTCGCCCCGGTGTGATCAAAGAAGATCTGGTTGGCACTGGGGCAGTCTTCATCTCCTGAGTACTTGGCATAGTTGGTCGAGGTTTCGTAACGAAGGGCTCCCCCCGGCTCGATCACGAAGGTGTCGATCGCGGGCTCTGACCGGTTCACGGCGACCATATGGCTGCCGTCGACAGCCATGGAATCGACATCTTCGCGGAAAGGCGAGCCGAAAATCGGGGTCAGCTTGCCATCCGCCGCGGCTGTCCAGGCAGAGATTCCGTTGGTGCTGCTGTTTTTGGGATTGTTGGCTACGTAGATATAGGCAACTGCCTGGGGAAATACTGTTTTAGTCGCCAAGGCAAGGGTGAGGACTGCAAGGAAGTGCAAACTGCGCTTCATGAGAGGTCTCCTCTGGAAAAGGGCAGACCCTGAACAGGGCCCGGGCACTACTTACGACAGTTCGAGCCATTCTGCTGACTCCCAGTTGTCTCGATTTATGACCAAACGACACAAATCAGATGGAGAAGCGGTTCTGGTTGCCCCCGCACTGAACATTTTTTCGCCCATCCGCGTACCTTTTGCATCCTGAACCGCATTCCCCTGCGGAATAAGAGGTAGAAGCGAAACCCATGGCGCACAAATGGCAGCCGGATTTCGAGCAACTGGTGGATGAACACCAGTCCATGGTGTTTTCGCTGGCATGGCGCATGACCGGCGACCGCGGGTTGGCGGAAGAGGTCGCGCAGGATGTTTTTCTGGAGTTGGACAGGCACATGGATCGGATCGAGAGCCCGGAACACGCGCTGAACTGGTTGCGGCGGGTGGCGATGAATCGCTCGGCCGATGCCCTCCGGCGGAGAAAGGTCCGGGGATTGGATCTGTGGGTCGACATTGAAGAGAAGCACGGCGCGCCGGCCGAGGAGCGGCAATCCGCCCTGGGGGCGCGGCTCGAGTATCTGCTTTCGACTTTGCCCGAACCGCAGCGGGCGGCGTTGGTCCTGCGATACCAGGAGGACCTGACGCCGGAAGAGATTGCGGCATCTGTGGACGCGCCGTTGGCAACAGTGAAGAGTAATCTGCACCGCGGCTTGAAACTGCTGCGAGCCAAGGCGACAACGCATCTGAAGGAGTACATCCGTGGACTTTGAGTGGCCTGATCAGTCAGAACAAATCGACGAGTTCGAAAGGGAACTGAAGCAGGCGATGGAAAGGCGGCCTGCTCCGCCAAGCCTGAAGCGACGCATCATGCAGCAACGCAGCGTGCGCCGCACGGAGCGGGTACATACCTACACGGTGTGGTGGCAGCGGTTGGCCGCCTCACTGCTGATCGCAGGCGTCATCGGCGGCGGTTTTACGTGGCGCCAGATGGATGAACGACGCAAGGGCGAAGAGGCCAAGCAGCAGGTGATTACGGCGCTCCGCATTACAAATCAGGTTTTGAACAATATGAACCGCAAGCTCGCTGATCGCGACCGGGCGGAAAGCAAGTAGCTGCTCCATCGACAAAGACCGATCGATGGGAGAGCAGCTAGTTAAAAGGAGAGATCGATGAAGAACCGGGTTGCAGTCTGGGTGATGGGGTTGACAATGCTTGCTGTTGCAGCTGCGTCTGGTCCGGCAGCGGCACAGAGCGGGCTGCCTCTGCCATCGCCCGTGGAGAAGGAACTCGCGGCGCGCGCTTCCAACGTCACCGAGGTGACGCTGGGCAAGAACATGCTCGGTTTTGCTGCAAAGTTCATGAACGGCAAGGACCAGGATGAAGCTGCGACGCAGCGCCTTATCCAGGGCCTCGATGGCATATATGTGCGCGAGTACGAGTTCGATAAGGACGGGCAGTACTCGATGGAGGAAATGCAGAAGCTGCGCACCTACTTCGAGACAAGCGATTGGACAACGATTGTGCGCGAGCGCGAGAAAAACGGCGAGAGCACGGACGTGATGATGAAGATGGTGAACGGCGAGCCGCATGGCCTTTTCGTTCTCGATGCGGAGCCGAGAGAACTGTCCATCGTCCTGATTCTCGGTGCGATCAAGATGGACGACCTGCACAAACTCTCGGGCCTCGGCGGCCTCGGCGTTCTGGGCGACATCGACACGGATTCACCCGGCAACGCCAATAAAAACAAAGACAAGGACAAGTTCGAAAAGGACAAAGCAAAAGACAAGGCAAAGACTGGCGGTGACCAATGAGACGCCTGATCCTGATTCCCATTTGCTTCCTTGCCCTTGCCGTGCCCGTGGTGGTGCTGGCGAGCGGCGTGCACGGCGGATTTGACAGCGTGGTCAGCTCCATCGAAACCCGCTACCACGTGCATGCGCAGCGCATTCCCTTTCTCGGCCTGATCAGCTTTATCTCGCACAAGGCGACCGAAGGCGGAGTAAGCGGAATGCATGTAGCCGAGATCGAAGACTTTCAAGCGGACGTGGACGGCGAGGAACTCAACAATCTCGTTCAGCAGAAGCTCGGCGAGGGTTGGGAACGTGTGATTCGAGAAACCAGCCGCGCGGGCGGCAGCCAGACGCTCATCTTCATGCATCCTGAGGGAAAGCGAATGGGCATGTTCGTCCTGGACCTCGACGGACACGAAATGGACGTGGTGCAGATGTCCGTGGACCCCAACCATCTCAATGAGACGATGGGCAAATACCAGCATCACCATGATGGTGACTGGGACAAAAGCGACCATGAGGATGGGGAGTCAGATTGAGTTTCGGGGATCGAAGACCTGGCAGCAGGGAACAGAAGGAGGCCGCGGGCATGGCGGCCTCGCAGTTTTAAGATGATTCAGAGCCGCAGACTCCAACCCATTTGGAGAAGATTCGAACAACCGCGTTTGTTAGAGGTGATCCGTTAGCGCGCTTGTGAGGCTCGGGCCGGCGCGAGCGACTGCAACGCAGCATGATACGGCGAAGACAGAGGCGACTTACGCTGCGCTTCTGGCGCCGTGGTGAGATACAGATACGTATATTCGGGTTCCTTGGCCAGCTCAATTGCGCTAGACGGGACCAAAGCAACCGGTTGAACCTCAGCGAGATTGTCGACGTCGCTTGTACTCTCCAGGGCAGGCTCAAGCCTGGGCGGCTCGATGACAGCCAGCACTTCGCGGATCCGGTTTTCAAGCCTCAGACGGGACTCATGGTCAGCCTCAAGCTCTTCTTCCGTCTTCTTCTTCGAACCGAATACCGAAGCGAATAGGCCTCGTTTACTGCTTTGTGTCATGGCCCGGAGCTCTCCTGGGGATTGAAGTATTGCTGCTGGCTCACCATTGCGTCCCGTTTTGACTGTCGTGAGGCGGGACCGGCGCTTACTCCATAGATAGTAGCCAGTTTCTCTGCAGTGCGTAAGGCCCTTTCGGTTACCTCAAGCGGCAAGAAAAGGGTCACCATTCAATGGGTTACCCGACGGGACCGCGCAGTCACGGGGCCGTCGCAAATCCAAAACGGAGACGGACGCCGCTCACTCGGCGGGGGTTGCGTCGAGCACTTCGGCCGGGCTCTTGCCGCTCCGCCTCAGTTCCCGAATGCTCAGCGAATCGTGACGTTTGGCGAGCCGGACGCCATTCTCGTCCAGCACAAGTTCGCAGTGGAACCAGGCAGGATCGGTGAAGCCGAGCGCCCGATTGAGCAGAATCTGCCGGGCCGTGGACTTCAGGAGATCCGCTCCCCGCACCACCTCGGTGATGCGCATAGCGGCATCGTCAGCAACGCATGCCAGTTGATAGCTCGGAAGCCCGTCCCGTCGCCAAACCAGGAAGTCGCCAAAATCCACGCCGGCAACAAAGCGCTGGACACCCATGTTGATATCGTCGAATGTAATGGCCTCCCCACCTGGAACCCGGAAACGCCAGTTGAACCTCCCCGGCCCGTCAGCCGAGTCGGCAGAAGGGTCGAGGTCCGCAGCGCTCAAAGGACGGCAGGTGCCGGGATAGACAGGTTCGTCGTCGGGATCCTGCGCACGCCCTGCGCCTTCGTGCGGAGCGCTCAACGCGGCGGCAATGTCCTTCCGCGAGCAACGGCAGGGATAGATAAATCCCATCTCGTGGAGCTTTCGCCATGCGGCGAGATAGACATCGTGTCGCGCGCCCTGTGCGTAGGGACCGTATTGGCCGCCCCGATCGGGACCCTCGTCCCAGTCCATTCCCAGCCAGCGCAGATCTTCAAGCGCTGCCTCAACATACTCCGGCCGGCTGCGATCAGGATCGAGATCCTCCATGCGCATAACGAGGACGCCACCCGCAGCTCGCGCCCGCTGCCATGCAATGTAGAAGGTCCGCGCATGCCCTACATGCAGGTAGCCCGTAGGAGACGGCGCGAGCCGCCCGCGGTATGGCGCAGCCATATTCACCATCAGCTCCAGTCTATGAGCTACCGCAGTTTCTCCCGCACCTCGGGACGCGCCAGGTAAAAAAAGAACACGAGATTCAGCAATCCCTGGATCAGCGAGGCTCCGAGGTGGAACCGGGCAAACAGCCACAGGTTATAGCCGCCCAGTAGCAGCACCGCCGATAAGGCCATCGCCCACGCCCAGCGAAACAGCATCAGCAATCCGCCGCACGCCGCCAGCAGAAAAACCGGCAGCAGCAGGAACAGCGGCGGATAGTGCCCGCTCACGACGCCAACCACAATCACGATCGACAAAAGCAGCAGGTACAGGGCAATCGCGGCGAGACCAGGAAGGGGCAACAGTTCCCGCTTCACCGGCGAGGTTCCGGCCTCGCCGGCCGCCGTCCTGCTTTTCTGCTCTTCCTCGCTCATAACGTGCGGAGATAGGCCAGCAAATCCTGCAGCTGCTGGTCGTCCAGCGCTGTGCCCGGCATCGTCCCGTGCCCGTGCAGGATCACTGCTGTCAGTCGCTCATCCGTTGGCGGAGCGCCCGAAGGCATGGCCTTGAGTTTCGTCAAAGCCTGCAACCCCGGTCCATGCAGTCCGTGTGTCGAAGTTGGATAGTGGCACTTCGCACAGGCCTGGTGAAATACCGCCGCTCCGCGCGCCTCTTCGGAGGTCCACTCTGATTCCGGCTTTGACGGCGGCAGAGGCTTACAACCCGCCATCATCGAAACCGCCGCAGTGCACGCGCTTAAAGCCAGCAACATGCTGCCAATTTGTATCCGCATCTCAGCCTTGATGATACAAGCCAGACCGCCCGATTCCGCGCGCCATCGCCGCCCGAACGAACAAAGAACCAAGTCCTCTGAATCACGATCCTCACTCGCTCGCCGCGATCGCCTCACAGATCTTTTCCATCGCCGGAATCTCCGCCCCGCTTCCTGGCCGATGTCCGTTCACCAGGATTGAAAAAGCAAGCATCTTCCCGCTTGTCGCCTGCAGGTACCCTGACAACGCGTTTGTCTCATTCAGCGTGCCGGTCTTCGCCCATAGCTTGCCTCTCAGTGGCGAATTCCTGAACCGCCCATAGAGCGATCCATCAACGCCCGCAATCGGAAATGTGTTCCGCCACGCTTCGCCCCAAGCCTGTCGCGAGGCATAGGCCAGCAGGTGGGTGTATGCCCGCGGCGTGATCCGGTCGTCCATGCTCATTCCCGAGCCGTCGTAGAAAAAGAAATCCGAGTCGCTGATCCCCATATCCACCAGGAACTGCCTCACCACCCGCGTCCCCTGCGCCAGGCTTCCATCTTTGCCAAACGCCTTTCCCAGGAGCCGGAGCAGCAACTCGGCGTGTAGATTCTGGCTCACCTTGTTGGTCATCATGATGTCCTGAGCCACCGGCACCGACACATGCCGCGCCACTACCCGTCGCCCATCGGTCGGTGCTTCCATCGTCACCAGCGCCAGGGGCGCCAGCTTCAGGGGTTCAGCTCGTTCACCGCTGAAATCCCCAGTTCCGTCCGGGAGCCGGTGGGCCGAGGTCGCATCGCCTTTCACGATCACGCCACGATGCATCAGCGCGTCTTTGAGTGCCGCCGCCGTGAATTCCGCCGGATCCTCCACAGCCAGCGGCGCATGCAAACCTTGCGACGGAGCCGTTCCCCACGCTCGCACCAGCAGGGCTCCCGGTCGCCTTTCCAGACCCGGATGAGCTACCTCCCCGGGTTGCGCCATCGTCATCGAGTTCTGCAAGGTGTAGTACTGCACGTTCGGAGTCCACTGCTCCACGGTCGCGCCGGGCTTCTCCGGGCCAGGCATCAGTGTGAGTTCGATGGAATTGTCAGCGAACGAAAGCGCTGACACCGGGGCGCCGTATCCCCACTGCAGATCGTCCCACGCCCATGCAGTGCCGTAGGGTTCGCTGAGGTAGTAGCTGTCGTCGCCCACCACGCTGCCATCAACACTGCGCACGCCGGCCTGCACCACTTCCTGCGCCAGCAGGTCCAGCACCTCCATCGCCGGCGACTTTGCCTCCACCTCTTGAGGAGTGGGCGTAGCCTCTGGTTTTCCAGATGGCGATTGCGCCGGCGGATTCGCATCACTTGGGGGGACCGGCGGTGGGCTCGGCAGCTTATATGGATAGCGCCTGGCACTCATCGTTGGATCGCCCACTCCCAGGATTACAAGGTTCCCGTGCAAAACGCCCTCTGAATCGATCCTCCCGTCAGCAACTATCTGCGTCGTCCACGTCAGCGTCTCCACGGGCAGCAGTGCATACGCCACCGCTGTAGTTGCCAGCTTCGCATTCGACGCGGGAATGAACAACTTCCCATCATTCAAACCAAAGAGTTGCTGGCCATCCAGCGTGGCCACACTGATCCCGAATTCCGTGTGGCTCAAGGCAGGATCGGCAAGAATCGCCGCGATGCGTTCAGCCATCGGACCTTTAGCCGGCGATGTGTGCGCTGGCTGCCGCGCTGCCGGATGCGCAGGATGATGCTGCGCAAAGAGGCCGGTACTCAGGCTCAGAAATAGCGCGAGAGAAAGCGCCTCCTTTTGCCATTTGATGAACATGCAGGGAGTGTAGCAGGCGAGGATTGTCACGAAGCTCGGCATCACCGGCTCGCGTGCACATAGAATCAAGACTGTCGGCAGTCTGCGTGAAAGCCCGCCGATGCAGAATCGATTCGCGCGCACATTACGATGGCTTTTGCCCGCACCATTACTCCGTGGAAGCTCCGCAGCCGTTCCCTCGAACTCGGCCGGCGCACGCTGGTCAGTGGTGTCATCAACATCACGCCGGACTCTTTCAGTGACGGGGGCAACTTCCTTGATCCTCAGGCTGCCATCGCCCAAGCGATTCAATTGATCGAAGAAGGTGCAGACATTTTGGACCTCGGCGCCGAAAGCACACGCCCCGGCGCGCAGGCCGGCGATGAAGCCGCTAAGGTTAGTGCCGAAGAGGAACAAGAGCGTCTACTGCCTGTCATCAAAGGCATCCTCAAACTGAAACCAGACACGGTGCTCTCCGCCGACACCTACAAAGCATCCACCGCTCAGGCCGCACTCGCTGCAGGGGCGGAGATCATCAACGACGTAAGCGGATTCACCTGGGACGGGGCCATGCCCGCCCTCTGTGCACAATCCGGATGCGGTGTCGTCCTCATGCATACACGCGGCCGTCCTGACGAGTGGCGCGCGCAGGCGAAGCTACCCGCCGACGCACTCCTTAAATCGGTCCAAAAGGGACTCGCCGAAAGCCTCGCAACTGCATCCCGCTTCGGCATCGCACATGAATCCATCGTCCTGGACCCCGGTTACGGCTTCGGAAAAAAATCCGACGAGAATTACGCGCTTCTCGCGCGCCAGTCGCAACTCCTCGCCCTCGGCCGCCCGCTCCTCGCAGGCCTCTCCCGCAAATCCTTCCTCGGCCACACGCTCTCTCCACTGCATCGCGGCGCGCAGGCGCCCATCGACGCGCGCGAAACAGCAAGCATCGCCGCTCTCGTGGCGGCCGTTCTCAACGGTGCATCCGTTGTGCGCGTACACCAGGTGCGTCCCGCCATCGAAGCTGCACGGATCGCCGACGCCATCCTCAACGCGGTGCAAACCCTTTACTGAATCGTTTTTCTTCAAGCTACTTCTAAAACTTAAGTTGTAACGGCTTCGACACTACCGGTATCGGCGTTTTCGACCCATGTGCTATTCAGCTTTTCGAGCTGGCGGAACATCATGAAAGAGAATTCTTACTTGGGGAAGTGAATATGAACACTGCTTTGCTTCGCACGCTTTTCTGCCTCAGACGGCTACTCGAAGAGGAACAGGGCCAAGACCTCGTCGAATATGCTCTCATTGTTGCCCTCATCGCCTTTGGCGCGATGAGCGGTATGCGCTTTCTGTCCACTGGCCTCAATCATGCTTTCTCCAGCATCTCTTCAACGCTGACTGCCAACGTTTAATGGGCAACCAATGATCAGGCTTACCCAAGGGCTATTGTTGAACGAGTGGGCGCTCTTTTCGTGCATTGCTCTTGGCAAGAAAGGCGGCATGCTGAATCCTCTTCGACTGAAATGCAGGGAATCGAAATCAAGCGCGTCGCTTGCGCTCAGGGGCGCGACATCTCGTGCAATTTCAGAACCGTATTCCAGTTGCGCCCGGTTCCCATCACACCCAGTGCCTTGTCAAGCGTCTTTCCGCTGAACTTCGTCTCCGCTGCTCCATCGGGCAGATGGAAATAGATGTGCTCCTCCGCGAGATGATACCGGTCACGTCGCTTCGGATACTGTGTCACAATCCTTTCCAGCGCTGACCGCGCATTCGTGTTCGCCGGTCCGGCCAGGAACGCGACATGCACCCTGGCCCCATCTGACGCCTCAGCCGCAAACGGGTTCTCCCGGATCACCCGATCCAATTGCTCGTGCGTCCGCACCACCACTCCCACTGGCGAGCCCATCATTTTCGCAAGGCCCGCTGCAACGTCCTTCGCAACTTTGGCCGCAGATCCCTTGGCACTCACCACTGCATTGCCGCTTTGAATGTAGGTCTCAACCCTCTCGAAACCAAGTCCGGAAAGCATCTTCCTGAACTCCGCCATCGGCAGCTTTCCATAGCCTGCGAGGTTGACGGCGCGGAGAAGAATCACGTAAGTAGCCATGGCCACATACCTCCATTTGCGGGTCTGCAGCATCTTACAGGAATCAAGCTTATGGCGCGCTCGAAGAACCCAGTTGCTGATGCGAGTGTATCCCGGGAAATTCCCGGTTGGTCCCGCATTGACCACGCGAAAGCCCCCACTCAACGCGCTCAGACACTGGACGAGTTGGAAGAGCAGTTCACGGCCATTTGTGCACGCTTCCAGGCCCTGGTGACCTCCGCTGGTCCAGACCTGTGCAGCACATCGCCTGCACCCAACTCCTGGTCCGCCGCCGAGTGCCTGCAACATCTCAATATCAGCGCCGACGCGTACTTCCCGGTCTGGCAGCAGGCCATTGCCGGCGCCGGTCCGCGTAAGACAGAACTCAACGCGCCCTATCGCATTGATTTCTGGGGACGCCTTCTTTCCTGGATCCTCGAGCCGCCCGCTCGCATCCGCTCCAGAACGCCCGCCCCTTTTCAGCCCGTTGCCTGCGGCGAGATCGCGCAAGTCCTCGATGGATTCCTCTCCCGTCAGGAACGAGTCATCGGCGCGCTCCGGCGTTGTCGCGGCCGCGCAGTCGACGAGGTAAAGATAGCCTCACCAGTTGACGGGCGGATCCGCTACAGCATCTGGTCAAGTTTCGTGGTCAATGCCGCGCACCAGCGCCGCCACCTCTGGCAAGCCGAACAGGCGATCGAAAAGCTCGGTGGGAAATTGCAATAGGCACATATCCGGGTGCCCCATCCAAAACACGCCTTGTGTTTTGGGTGGGAAAGCGCGAATCTCCTCGCGTGCCCCGTCCAAGCCGCATCTATCTGCGCCTTGGGTGGGAAGGTAAAGACACAAGCTCACCGTCGGGCGGTCTTACTCGCAACCAACCGGTTGCCTATTGCTTCTCTGAAGTCAGATAGACAACGACTCCGCTCAGCAGCGCAATCATCGCCAGCACCGGGACGACAATCCACAGCGTCTCGCTGGAATTCCCCATCGACGCCGGTATCAGCGCGTCCAGATGCAGTGCTCGCGGCAGTTCCTCGATCCACGCGCGCCAGTTGTCCGCCTGCCAGATCGCTACCCCGACAGCCACCACCAGCGCCATCGCCAACGCGAAAAGCTGCGCGCCCAGGATTGGCTTCGCCACCTTTTCGATAGCCGCATTCCTTCGGCGGAGCTGCGCCCGCCACCAGATCGCCCCTGCCGGCTCCAGCCGCGGCAGCTCGGCGCTCTGTCTCCTCGCGGCCTGCATCGTTTCAGTCACCAGCACAAGGTCGGAGCAGATCCGGCACGTTGCCACATGCGCTTTCAGCTCCGCGGGACACGCCTCTCGCCAATATCCCCGACGCAGCAGATCCGTTACTTCCCGCTCGCGCGCACACCTGAAGGGACTCATGCTTCACCGCCCCGTCGCAGCAGCCGCGCCATCTTTCGCCGCGCGCGAAACAACAGAAGTCGGATGCTAGCCGATGCCAACCCGGTCACTTCCGCAATCTCGTGGTGCGAGTAGCCTTCGGCATACGCGAGCCAAAGGAGCTGGCGGTCCCGCGGCCTCATCTGCGCCATCGCCGGCCCCAGCATAGCCTGCGAATCCGCCTGCCCCTCACCGCACTTCGCCGCGAAGACCTCCTCCGGCACCTCGTCGATCGAAGAGGACTGCGGCCTGCGCCAGTGATCGCGCAACAAATTGGTTGCTATTCTGAAAAGGTACCGCCGCGCCGCGACTTCTCCGTCCTCGGGATGCGAAGCACAAAGAAACCGCACATAGCTCTCCTGCGTCAGATCGTCCGCCAGCGCAGGATCGCGGCTCACCCTCGCCAGGTAAGCCCAAAGCGAACGGGCCGATCGCGCATAAAACGACGCGAACTGCTCGTGATCCATCGCCTCAACAGACGATGCGCCGGCAAGCGACTGCCCATCGCATGCCAGCACATTCGAGATGGTCGAGTCCCAGGACATCGGCTTCTGCTTCCTCGCCTTCAACGCGCTCTCCGGAGATCACTGCCGATCCTTAAACACCGAAGAAACGCCAATCGGAGCATCGAGTTTATTCTGTGCCGTCATCTCCGGCATCAATCCCAGCCGCGCCGCCAGGAACCACGAAACGCCTGCCGAGATGATAAATCCGATTCCCGGCATCAGGACAACCGTCCCGAAAAACAGCATCGGTGTATCCATGTCCGGCCCCGCATGCCGCAGCAACAATAGCCCGATCCCCAGCAGCACCATCACGATGCCCGCCTGCAGCGGCGTCAGCACGCGGGCCACAGCGCTCGGCACCCGGTGCCTCTGTTCGAACTCCACCGGGATCGGCGCTGCCTCCAGAAACTTTCTCCCCGCGTCTGTCTCCATATACGCAGCCAGTTCCTGATTGTTCGTGAAACGCTCAATCAATTTCGCGTGCACGTCGCTTTGCATCTTGAAAATCCGGCTCCAGCGCCGATTCTCGATGAACATCCGCGCCAGTAGAAGGACTGCGACTACGCCGCATGCGAACGCAATCAGGGGAATCAAATCGTTCCACACCCTGTCGAACGACGAAGGCTGATACTGCTGACGATAGACATCCGGCCAAACGGCACGTTCCAGGGTCTCATCCGGCTGACCGTCCTCGTGCTTCAGATGGGAGAAAAGGTAAAACTCCGGATTACGCGCCACTTCGGGGTGCGCAGCGAGAAATGCCGCCAGTTGTGGGTTGTTCTTCGCAACGTAATCCTGATTCGAAAGGAGTGACGGATCGTGCGACACAACCGTGGTCAGCGTGGGACTCAGGCGAAGCAGATGAATCAGCTCGCTCTGCATCTCCGCCACGTCACGCTCGTTCGGCACTGGAGCCGGGCTAGCCGCCGGCGCCGCCGCTGCAGGCGTTGCAGGCCGCTGCTGCGCCATCCCCAAGCTCGCCAGCATCAGGCCTGTCAGTGCGATTGCAGAAAGAATCCGGTAAATCACTTGCCGTTTGTCCATCGTTGTTCTCTGACCCTCTGCTCGAACAACGAACAAACCCCGACCGTGGTTAACAAGATCTTCCTGACCAATCGGTCTTCCTTTCCCTTCAGCTCGTGACCAGTAAGATCTCCAGCACTCCACCTTTGCGGTATTTAAGTAATCTACTTCATAGGTTACTTTGTACGTAGCCCAGAACCTGCTCTGTTGGATTGAATTGGTTGTGAGCTTCACGAATCTCCCATGGCTCGGTTTCGCTCCAGAGGAGAGGTACGATGAACGAGTTCTACCAGCCTAGGCTCTTCGCCAGGCTTAGACAAAGCTACTCAGACCGCCGCAACACTCTCACTTGGGCCCTTCTCATCTGGTCCTTCACAGCCGTCAGCTTTGCACTCTTCATGCCCGTCCAGGCCACGATGGTTCGCTCCATCGGCGTAGTCTCGGTGTGGTCGGTTGTCCACCTGCTTCGGAGGCCATGATCTCCCTTCCAAATGATTCAAAACAGAGCGTCTCGATGCCCTCGGCAAACAGGGCATCACCACCTGAGATCTTCAAGAAAGCCACCTGAGTAATGGAGCCTCTCGAGTAGCACAAGCCCTTGTTCTCTGGGGCGAACACAAGGCGAAACCCTGTCGTTTACTACATATGCACTTCTCCGACGTTTACAAATCGCGCTAAACTTCTCACTCTGCGGGTCTCTGTCCCTTCGTCTGTTTTGACCCGTCTTTGGGAGGTTTCATGGCACGTCCATACTGGTCCGGCAATGTACAAATCTCGCTCGTCTCGTTCGGCGTGAGCCTGTACGTTGCCACCGAGAGCAAAAGCCAGATCAGCTTTCATCAGATCAGCCGCCGCACAGGCGAACGCATCCGCCACCAGAAGGTGCTCGAAAGCGCGGCCGAAAGTCGCGAAGCCACCACGGCCGTCGAGAGCGATGAGATCGTGAAGGGCTACGAGTACCGCAAGGGTCAGTATGTCGTCATCGAACCCAGCGAGCTTGAGAACCTCCGCGTGCCCTCCAAGCACACCGTCGCGATTTCGCAGTTCGTCGATATCTCCGAACTCAATCCTGAATATGTCGAGAAGCCCTATTTCGTTACGCCTGAAAACGACATGTCGGCCGAGGCCTTCAACGTCGTTCGCCAGGCGCTCGTCAATACCGGCAAAGCCGCCGTTGGCAAAGTCGCCTTCTCGGGCCGCGAGCATATTTTTGCCCTCGTGCCCGCAGGCCCTGACAGCCCCGGCCTGATGGGTTACACCCTTCGCTATCAATACGAGCTTCGCAACCAAGCCGACTACTTCCGCGACATCAAGCAGCCCGCCATCCCTCCCGACTCCCTGCAACTTGCCGAGATGCTTATCAAGCGCATGGAATCAAATCTCGACATCAGCAAGTTCGAAGATGGCTATGAGACTGCGGTAAAGGCTCTGGTTGAGGCGAAGGTCAACAACCTTCCGGTTCCCATCGACGAGGCCCCAAGACCGCGCGCTGCCAACGTCGTCAACCTCATGGACGCCCTGCGCAGGAGCATCGGCAGCGACATTCGCCCAGTCGCCCGCGCTTCTGCCGCTGGAGGCAAGAAACCCCCCAAGAGCGTAAAGGAGCCGCCCGCCAAGATCAGTGTCGTCAAGACTCCCGCCAAAGCCGCCAAACGCAAATCAGCCTGACCTCGATGGCGAAGCTTCTCCGGCTTGCGACAGGCGACCCGGGTTGCGGGAAGGGGGTCTCGCGTGGTGTTGTTTCGCCTGCAAGAGCAGATTTCCCCTTCATATCCCCCTCCTCGCTGCTTGTGCAACGTGATTGAATTGGCTTAAGGCCATTCGGAGGCAATGTTCATGCGAGGGGAAACCAAGTCATACGCCGAACAGCTCATTTCACCAGCGGGAAATCCTGTCAGCGTGCTCCGTTTTGAAGGCGAGATTGCCGGCTCCTCAAAAAACACGGTCCTGGCAACCTTCCACGGACTCCCAAAGGACGCTTCTAAGTTCGTCCTTCTGGATTTCACCAAGGTCGGCTACATCAACTCCGCCGGCATTGCTCTGATGGTTCAATTGCTGATGGAAGCCGACAAGGCTGGTCAGAAGGTTCATGTATTTGGCCTGTCGCGCCATTTCGAGAAGGTCTTTGCGGTTGCCGGAATCGACAAGTATGCAAAGCTCTCTCATGACCTGCCCTCCGCCCTCGCATTAATCTGAGGACGATGAGAGAGTCTCGCGTCTGAGACAGAACCCTCACCTGCCGTAGCCTATTCGTCGCGCAGCAGCACCAGCGGATCGACTGCCAGAGCCCGCCGCGCGGGAATCCACGACGCCAACATCCCCAGCAGCAGCATCGTCAGGCACACCCCGCCCAGCACCATCGGGTCTTTCGGCGTCGCCTGGTACACGATGAACGAGAGAACCCGTGTCGCCAGCACTCCCAACACCACGCCCGCGATCGACCCGATCGCCAGCAACCGGAAAGCCCTTCCCAGTGATGTATGCAGAACCTGTTGTCGGCTCGCGCCCAGCGCCACCCGGATTCCCAGCTCGCGCAAGCGTTTGCTTACGGTGTAAGACGCCATGCCAAACACGCCCGTCACCGCAAGCATCGCGCCCAGCAGTCCCAGCACGCCCAACGCCACCGTGGCCACACGCGGAGCGAACAGCGCAGTGTTCATCTCCCCGGTCCACGTCCGGATATCGAGAGGCAATGCGGAGTCTATCCCGTGCAGGGTGCGCTCCAGCGCCGCCGTCATCTCCTGTGGATCGCGGCCCGAACGCACCAGCAGCAACGCCCTTGGAGTCTTCTGTTGAAGGAATGAGAAGAACATTGCCGGCATCTGATCCTCTGTCAGCGTCCGGTATTTCCCGTCTTCCACCACACCTACAACTTCCGCACGATTTCCGCCCCAGAACTTGAAATGCCCCCCGATCGCCTTGTCGATCGAGCCGAAGACTTTGACTGCGAATTGTTGGTTCACGAGGGCCACCTTGGGCGCCTTGTCGTTGTCATCCATGGTCAGATTTCTGCCCGCCAGCAACTTCGTGCCCGCCGCCTCCAGATATCCGGGTGAAATGTTGTAGTCCATGGCGTCTGCGGCGTAGTTAGTTGGACGATAGTCGGTTGTTGTGTCGGTATACACGTAGGAGTCGCCTCCACCGAGGCTAAGGGGAAGGTTGCTGATGTATCCCACAGCCTGGACGCCCGGGATCGCCGTCACCGCGTCGATCATGCGCCGCTGCATCTCCGGGTCGCGCGCCTCGGCATATCCCGCCATTTGCAAATCGCTGTCCGCGAGGATCACGTTCTGCGGCTGGAATCCGAAATTGCTGTGCAGCGATCGCGCCAGCCCTCGCACCGCTACCAGCGACGAGGTTACCAGTACCGCGCAAATCGCGATCTGCGTGACCAGCAGCACGTCGCGCAGCGTGAACCGCTTCATCCCAGTCGTCGCGCTCATCCCCGTCCGTATCATCTGCCACGGATCCGCGCGCATCACCTGTCGCACTGGAACCATGCCAAACAGCATTCCGCTTAAGACTGCCAGGAGCAATGCCACCACATAGGTGCGAACATCCGGGTTCACCGGAACATTGATCGGGATATCGGGCATCGGTTGCCAGGCGCTCAACGCGTGGAGGATCGCCACGCTGCCAGCCAACCCGATCACCCCTCCAACGAGCGAAACCAGAACCGCTTCGGTCAGCAGTTGCCTCAGAATTGTCCCACGCTTCGATCCCAGCGCCAGCCGCAGCGCGATCTCCTTCCCCCGATCGGCCGCGCGCGCCGCGAACAGACTACCCAGGTTGGCGCATGCTGCCAGCAGAATCAATCCCGCCAGCAGCATCAGGCCCGCCAGGAAGGCTTTGGCCGGACCAGCCAGCATGTCGCCGGCCAGTCCCGGCTTGGCCAGCGAGAGCTTTAGCCCATCGTCGTCCGCCGGATAAGCCTTGGACAATGATGCCGCGATCGTATTCAGGTCCGCTGTCGCCTGTGCCGCGGTCACTCCCTGCTTCAACTTTCCAATCACAAACGGCGAGTGGTTGCCGCGATACTTGATGTTGTCGCTTCCCATCACCGTCGGTTGCTCGATGATCGGAATCCACATCGCAGGCGCAAAGAAAAGCTCGGTTCCGCGAAACGCCGGCGGAGCAACTCCGATAACCGTGAATGGGTGCTTGTTGATCTCTATCGTTCGCCCGATTACAGCTTTATCGCCAAGGAAATGGCCGTGCCAGTAGGTGTAGCTCAGAACGATGTAGGGAGCGCTGTTCATCCCCTTTTCATCCGAGGCGTGGAAGAACCGACCCAGGTATGGCTGAATTCCCAGCGCGTCAAAGTAGTTTCCGCTCGTAAGGTAGGGCCATGCAGTCGTCGGATTTCCGCCGGAATTCACTCCTACTGGACCGATGATCATCGACGCCACCATGCTCTCGAAGGTCCGGTTCCTGTCGCGCAGATCCAGGTAGTCCGGGTAGGACTGCGATGGAGTCTGCATTCGAGAGAACGCCCGCTGGATCGTGAACACATTCTGAGCGTCGGGCACATTCAACGGCCGCAAGATCAGCGCGTTCATCACGCTGAAGACCACGGCATTCGCGCCAATGCCTAGCGCCAGGGTGAAGATTGCTGTGAATGCGAAGCCTGGCGATTTCGCCAACTGCCGGACTGAGAGCTTCAGATCGCTGAACATGATTGAGAATGGTACGCGACCTTTCGGCTAAGAGTTCCGGAGTTTGCGCTCTGAGTGCGGCAGATCACGCACAAGTACCAACACTTGCTACGAAGCGTCGATTCAGACAACTTGTAGTGATCGAAGTCACACGTGCAATTACGAAGACGGCTGATACCACGCAGGCGACGGCCCCGCTGCCTGCTCGATCGTCGGAACAAAAGTCCGGTCGAGCTCGCGCACCATCGCGGCGAGATTCTCCACGATCTTCTGCCACTGCACTGCATCTCCGATTGGATACTGTCCCCACGCCTCCGGCCCTACCGGAATGCCCAGCAATGCCCTGAACCCCGCGCCATGGACTTGGAAGCTCGCGATCACCATGTGGCTCCATGTACCGACATCGAGTGCAAGCTCTACTGTGAGATTCCCTGGCGTCCTCCTCTTCAAGTGAAACTCCCCAGTCCCGCCTGTACAGCTATACCCCATCGGCTTAAATGCCGCCTCCAGCGCGGGTTTCCGCGGGCCAGCCAACACGCCCAGATTCTGCATTAGTGCCTCCGCGGTCGGCGGCAGGTTGTGCGGCATTCCTGCGGCCGCTACAATCTCGCGGATGCGGTCTCGGTAATCCGCATTCACCGTCTTCACTGCTTCCAGGTTCTCCGCCGGAATCGAAATCGTCAGTCCGCCGCCCGGCGCGAGCGGATTCACCTGCACTGTCTTCTTTGCCTTTCCCAGCACCTTGATCACCGCATCGACACTCGGCGGAAACGGCGGCAGTTTCTTGTCCGTCATCTCCGCCTCAACCACCGTGTAGACCGACAGCGCCCTCTGCCGCCCTGTCACCCACCAGTTGTCCGTAATCAGCACGCCAGGATACGAGTTCCCCATCGCCGGCAGCCCGATCAGACGATCACCGAATGGCGGCGCATGGAAATGAAGGCCAATGGCGGGGAACGGAAAACTCCGAGGCACCCCAACCGCGATTGCCTCCAGGGTGGCGTAATCGAGGGCCTCGCCCGTCTCCACATTCGAAAGCATCCGCAGATTTGCAGTCAGGCCCCTGCCCATCTTGAGGAATCGTTCCATCTCCGGATAGCGTTTGATCACACGATCGAGTGCCGACACGCGTCCGCCCTCGGGTGCATCGGTCAGAGAAAAGCGGATCGCGGGCTCCCCCAATCCCGCATCCGCGAACGCCTTACGTACCCGCCCTGCCATCTCGGCGAGCGGTTCCTTCTTGCTGGCGGCAAATGCAGTGTGCAGTGCGATGCGCATCGATGTCCCTTTATTGCACACCAACTACCTTCGCGTCGTAAATGATTTTGCCGCCTACCAGCGTGAGAACAGACTCAGTCCTGGGCAAGTCCCCGGCCGCTACCGTGAAGATATCCTGCGAAAGCACTGCCAGATCCGCCAGCTTTCCGGGCTCCAGGCTGCCCTTGTCCTTCTCCGCAAACTCCGCATAGGCTGACGTCAGCGTATAGGCCACCACCGCCTGCTCGCGCGTCAGAGCCTCTGCAGGATGCCGCTCGTAGGTCGTCGCCAGCATGATGTTGACAAAGGGATTGTTCGATCCGTCGGAGCCAATCGCCACCGGAATTCCTGCGTTCACGAGAGTCCGCAATGGCTGCAACTCCAGCGCTCGGTTCTCTCCATACAGCTTCGTCATGATCTCTCCGAATGTGAAGTGGGTCGGATTCTGCACAACGATCACGCAGAGCCGCTTCGCTCTCGGAATCAAATCCGGCATCAACCCGTCGCCGTGTTCCAGCCGCACACGCCGCTCCGCCCAAGCCTTTTCGCCCCCCGTCGCGTCCATCGCATTCAAAAACGTCTCCATGGTGCGGTCGCCCACTACGTGAACCATCAACTGGTCGTCGTTCTCAAGCGACTCGCGCAGGATCCCCTCCATTTCCTTCTCGTCAAAATCCATCGCGCCCGAAGTCGCTGGCCGGTCCGCGTACGGCTGCCGCATCGCTGCGGAGTGCTCCATCGGCGTCCCGTCGAGAATCCACTTCGTTCCGCTCACCGTCACTAGCGGGGCAGGATGCAAAGGCAGCCCGCGCCCCTCTTTCGTCAGCCGCCCATGCTCATCCGTCAATCCAAACCAGATCACCCGCACACGAATCGGAGGTGGCTCGTTCCTGAGGAGTTCGACAATACGCGGCGCAGGGATGGGCATCGCCATGTCCTGCACTGATGTGATTCCCAGCCTTGCTGCGTTCGCAAAGAAATCGTGCACTTGTTTCGTTGCCTGATCGTCGCTAACCAGATCGGTGTACCGTACGCTGATCATGAAGTTCGCATACTCCATCACCATGCCGGTCATCTTGCCAGTCGCCTTGTCCCGGACGTAGACCCCGCCAACCGGATTCGGCTCGTCCTCGTGAACTCCCGCGCTTCCCGAATGCCTGCGGATCCCCGGCCCCTCGTCTTGCTGGATCCCAAGCCTCATCATTGCAACGCTGTTCAGCAGCGATGCATGTCCCGTCCAGTCTGCGAGGACCACGGGGCGATCCGGCGCCAGCGCGTCCAAACCCGCGCGCGTAGCGCTTGGGTCATCGATGACGTTCATTCCAAAATCCCCGCGGATCCATGTTTCCTTGGGCGTAATGGCCGCCGCGGCGGAAATAGCTTCTCTTATTTCCTGCCAGCTCGGATCAATCCCCTTGAGCGTCAGCTCGTAGGTATCCGGAGCAATCGACAAGTGATCGTGTGCATCGTTGAATCCCGGGACCACTGTGTGGCCTCCCAAGTCGATGCGTCTGGTGCCAGCACCGGCCAGAGCGACAATCTCAGTCGAGTTGCCCACCGCTACTACGCGTTCCCCTCGAATCGCCAGCGCCTCCGCATACGGCTGGCTGGAATTGCTCGTGAAGATCTTTCCGTTGAAGAGCACGAGGTCGGGAGCGGCCGTTTGCCCGATCCCAATCAAGTTGAGTAAACCGAAGACAAGCAAGACAACAGCCAATCTCCTCGCGGAAGTGATGGGCATGAGACCTCCAGGAAGGGGAGGATTCATATTAACGTGAACCTTCTGGATTTGCTTGAGACGAAAATTGGTCTAGTTGGAACTGGCGGCGTCCCTTGTGCCGGTCACTGCGAGCATCTTCGTCAGCCATTCCTCATATCGGTGCATCGGCACCTTCACACTTCCATGAATCGTTTCGCCACGCTTGTCATGGCTCGCAAGGGAAAGAAGAGACGATCCCACGCGCGACAGTTCGTCCGATTGGTCCTCAGGGATGAACCCGTCGCTGCTGGCCGATAAAGAAGCCGGCACAGTGGTCAGTTCGTATTCAACCGTAACCTGCCTGCCGAACTGAAACCCGAGTTGAAAGACTCCGCCTGCCTCGACTGCCTTTCCCATCTCCGGATCGAGCAAACCGAAGACCCGCTTCAGATGCTCGCCCGAAAGAGGGATTGCCACAACGCTCCAGCTAACATCCTTCTTGCTTAGCCGGTCGAGCTTTTCCACGAGAGCTGAATCTGCGCGGCTGCCATCCAGGTACCTATCCAATTCGCACTGGACGCTGGCTTCGGTGCCGAAGACCGCAATGTTCGACTCAAGTATCGCCAGCCAGCGCCGGCTTTTTATATATTCCCGCTCCCGCTCAAATGGCCACACTGCGAGAACCGGGATCCCGCGATATTCCGCCGTCCTGGCCCGCACACCATCCGCATATTTCAAGATCGCCCCCCGCCCGAATACTCCGCTGATGAGGAGACTATGTTCCCTGCCGGAAGCGGCGAGATCTCCGCCGACAAAGATGACCTCGCGGATGATCCGGCTCGGGTCCATGCCGGTAAGGGCGAGAAAATCGTCGAGATCCACGCGATTGTCTTGCGTGATCATGAGGTAATTCCGCGGCAGATCCGATCCGGAGGTTGAGCGGACCCCGGCGACAATCGGGTTTCCGGGAGGCACCATCTGCACCAACCGTGGATCCGGCGATACTGCGCCGCACACAATCGTCGCCTGCCAGAATAGGAGCGAGAGAAGAGCTCTAGAGCCTCGAGCAAGCATGTGGATCTGCCTTTGTTACGCCTCCAACATCGCTCTCACTCGCAGATTTTTCCCACTGGCAGTTTTAGTAGATTCCGCTCTTTTCCTCTTTCGTGGAAGCAAAGCCATCTCTGCTATTTCTTTGAAACGCAATCCGGTTGACTCTCACAATTTCTTCGGGCTACACTCCCGCCAGTCCCGGTCAACCCCGGCTGCTCTTCTCGTACCGCACAAACCCTTCGGAGGATTCTCATGTTTCGGCGTATGCAATTTTTTGTTATCGCTACTGCTATTGTTCTTTCCGCCAAGCTTTATGCGAGCGACTACACGTATCAGCAAACGACCCAGCTCACCGGAGGCTCGCTGCTCAAAATGATGAAGACAGTAGGCGTCTTCAGTTCGCAGGCGCGCCACGCCGGCGATCCCATCGTCTCCACCATTTACCTCAAGGACAACCGCCTGGCCAACGTTTCTCCTGACGAAATCCAGATCATCGATCTCGACAAGGAGACCATCACGCAGATCGACGTGCAGAAAAAGACTTACTCCACCATGACCTTCGACCAGATGAAGCAGGCCATCGAGAATGCCCGTCAGCAGATGAAGGAAGAAGCCGCAAAACACCCCCAGGAACAACCGCAACCCGCCAACCCCAATGCGCAGGACGTCAAGATGAGCTTCGACGTGAAGGTGCGCAAAACCGGCGCGCAAAAGCAGATCAGCGGCCTCAATAGCAGCGAAGCCATCCTCACCATGACCATGACCGCGACCAACACCCAGACCCAGCAGTCAGGAAACATGGCCATCACCAACGATATGTGGATGGTGCCCGAGATTCCCGGTTACGACCAGGTGCGCGATTTCTACCGGCGCTTTGCCCTGAAAATGGCCGATGCCACTGTGGGACTCGGCTTCGACTTCAGCAAGATGCTCGCCCAGAATCCCGGCGCCAACCAGGCTCTCGGCGATATGGCCAGCGAGATGCAGAAACTCGACGGCGTGCCCATCATGCAGGTGATGCGCATGGGCACCACCGCCAACGGCCAGCCTCTGCCCGCCGCCTCCGAACAGCCCACCATGCCGGAGCCTGCCGGCCCCAGCGCCGGTGACGTTGCCAAATCCGGTATGTCCTCAGTGCTCTCCAGCCATCTCGGCGGCTTCGGCGGATTCGGAAAGAAGAAGCAGAACAATCCGCCTCCCGACCAGAACCAGAACCCGAATCAGAATCAGGCCAACCAGCCGCAGGCCGCCATCCTGATGGAGACCCAGATAACCACGTCGAACTTCTCGTCGGCTCCCGTCGACCCATCGCACTTCGAAATTCCGAAGGGCTATACCCAGGTCACGCCACCCGCACTGCAGCGAGCCAACAAAACCGCCCAATAAACCAGGTTGAGCCCCGTTCATCGCAGCGTTTCGCGATGAGCGGGTGCATTCGCGTTCCAACCTGTCTCAGATGCCCGTTTCCCTGAGAGCCATGAGCAACTCATCGCTCCTCTGTCGGATCATCGCAAACGTCCGCTCAACCTTCTCCGGAATCTTTGAAAACTCCATCGAGCCAATATCTTCAATCCCCCACACCTCAACCCGATGCCGCCCCGGCTCGATCCATTCCGCGCAAAACCGCTCGTGCTCCGGCTCCATGAACACCAGCACGTCGCTCGCCTGCACCAGCGCCTCACTACTCCGTTGCCAGTACGGCGCTGCATACGAAGCGAGTCCATACCTGTCCAGGACGTCCGCGGCCCATGGCGAAATGGCCGCGTTCCCGTCGCGCCCCGCAGCAATCCCACTCGAAGTAACACGAATTCCGGGAATCCTCCTGGAAGTGCAATAAGCCTCAGCCAAACGGCTACGGTAGATATTGCCCGTACATACAAAGTGAATGTTGATCAGGGAAGGCACGAGGCTAGGATCGCACGCAGCGCTTCCTCCATTCCGTTCTTTCCGTCCAATTCACAGCTGCTGTAAGCTGATCGCGCGGGAGGAAACGCATGCGACACCGAGTGATTTGCGCTGTGCTGTTGATGTCATGTCTGGTGGCGACAGCCAAAAACAAGAAGAAGATCCCGTTGCCGGCAGACATTGTGCAGGCGCGCACCGCCTGGGTGATCGTCGATCCTGACGCCGGAGTCGATGTGAGAAATCCCACCGCAAACAATCTCGCTCGCAGCGCTGTTGAAAGCGCCCTTGCCAAGTGGGGAAGGATCGAGCCGGTTACCAGCGCTGAGCAAGCCGACCTCATCATTGTGGTTCGCAAGGGCAATGGGAAAATGGCGCAACCCACCATCGCCGACACACCCATCAACACTCCGCCTCCCGTGATTGGCCAGCGCACCGATTCAGGAGTCAGTGGTTCTGCCTCCGGTCGCACCGGTCCCCCTCCCTTCGGAGCATCCGATCCTCATCCGCAAATGGAGGTCGGCGATGCGGACGATACCTTTGCGGTCTATCGCTGCAACCGGCTGCACGACACCGGCAATCCCCTCAACGCGCCCGCCGTGTGGCGATACAGCGCACCAAATGGGCTCGCCGCTCCCGGAGTTCCCGCGGTCGATGAGTTTCGCAAAGTAGTTCTGGAATCCGAGAAGCAGCTCGCCAAACCCTAGCTCTGTGCGACCACCTCTACGACGCATCCATCGGCACGATCTGCGAAACCTCCTCATAGATGGTCTCAGGGCGCGCCGACTTGATCAGCACATCCGGGCCGAGATGCCCCGGCAGAGTAGTCTTCGATAAAAGCCGCGCATTCGGATGATCCGAAAGAAACACAACCCAACACGAAGGGAACCGTGCCTGGATCTCTTTGGCGAGATCCACCCCAGTCACATCCGGCAACTCTGTTCCGAGAATCGCGAGTGTGGGCTCAAACCGGGAGATTAACTCCAGCGCCTCGCGTCCTGACTGCGCAAACTGCGCGTAGTGCCCATGTAGTCCGTATCTCAGCGCCAGAGCAGCTGCGAAGACGCGGTCTGCCTCAACCACCAGGACTTGCCAGCTTGTCGCGATGTCAGACATACCCTGCCCCTTTCGGAGTCCTTTTACCTGCCGCGTTCACTCATGGATTCTCTTGTGCCAGGAACAGTTCCCCGGCTAGATTTGGAACTCATGTTTCCGTGAAAATTCCAGCGAGGGCCAATCGGCTAAACCGTCCTAAAATCGCAAGTGGACTGCGACCGGTCGAGGGTCCGTGCGGTCCGTTCCAGAAGACCCAGGTAACTTTGTAACCCGTGGTTTGAAAAAATGCTATCTGGCAAAACTACGAGTTCCTGGATTCTTGCGCGGAAATCCCGCCACACTTTCGACTTGAATACACGCTTCGCTCGCGAA
>Ga0335080_10001262_pt1 | contig 24477 bp, 16 predicted proteins | sample Lox_Sample_34_FD_206720 | JGI IMG/M metagenome (GOLD analysis project Ga0335080, IMG submission 206720) | Soil microbial communities from Loxahatchee National Wildlife Refuge, Florida, United States - Lox_Sample_3.4 | ecosystem: Environmental > Terrestrial > Soil > Wetlands | place: USA... | reverse complement strand
CGCTGGCCCGCACCCGCAACTGTTTCCATTTGGGCTTGCCCAGGCCGGTGGTGGCCAGGGTTTTCTTGAAAGCGTGGGTCAGCCCTTTCCGGGACAGGAATTTCCGGTCGTATAGCGGCGGCACCTCGCACACGGTCAGCGGCCGTTGCATGGATTGAGTCCAGTCTCGCCACTTGAATTCGGAGAACCGGTCGTACAGGCGGAGCGGAATCCACGGCACGCGCAACGCATCCGCCACGATGGCGCCGTGCAGCGCCTCGGTCAGCAACAAGCCGGTCTGGCCGAGCTCCGTGAGCACCTGGTCCACGCTGTCCCGCGGGTCAATGAAATGAAAGCCCGCGCGCCCGGCCAGCGCCCGCCAGTCCGCCTCGAACACGCTCTGATGATGCAACATCAGCGAAACCGGGTAGGTTTTTTTGGCGGGCGCGGAATAATAACGCCGGGCCAGGATGGCCGGGTCCGTCAGCGCGTAATTCAAATCCAGACCGAGCTTCTTGGCCGTCAACGGCCCGCGCACGCAATAAAACCGCCACCGGTCATCGAGTCGGGGCGGCGGCGCGTCGCCGCAACCGGAGCCGAACACGACCTTGACGGGCGCCGCCGGCACGCGCGGGCTGAGCACGGTGCCGATGCCCAGAAACAGAACGTCTTTCCGCTGGTCGCAGGCTTCCGGGCAGAGTTTTTTCCACAACCAGGGATTCAGGGCGTCGCCAAAATTTCCGTGGGCGATTCTAAAATAGTAAAGCATGGTGGCGGCTCCGGCTCGTGTGCGCGCATGGTAGGGGGCCGCGGCCCGGCCCGCAAAAAAATTCCACCGCGACAAACTGCTCGCCTTGCCGGCCGGGCCGCCGCATATTGACGGCCGACTTATGCTGGCCTTCCTGTTCAAAGTCTGGAGTCTGGCCAAACCCTACCGGATGCGATTGTTCCTCGGGGTGCTGACCGGGGTCATCAGCGGATTGATGATGCCGCTGCTGATCTGCACCGCCATGTTTGTGTATGGGGCGGTTTTTGGATCGGGGAACGATCCTGCCGCGCCACAACAGCCGTTTCATCGGATGCCGGAGTTTGTGCGGGAATGGTTTGCTAGCGTGCGTCTGGCCCTGGAAAGCGGAGTGCACGCGCATCCGTGGGCGATCGTGGCGCTCATTGCGGCAATCCCCGCCATCATGTTTTTGCGCGGGTTATTCGGCTACCTGAACGTCTATTTCCTGCAATGGGTTTCCAGCCGGACCATTGCCGACCTGCGAACGCGGCTGTTCGCACACTTGCTCAATCTGTCCGCCGGTTTTTACACGGAAAATTCCTCCGGCCAGCTCATCTCGCGGGTGATGAACGACACCGGTTCGTTGCAGGTCATTTTGAGTAACGCGACTTCCGTGGTGGTTCGCGACCCCATCACGCTCATTGGCCTGCTGGCTTTGTTGTTCTGGCAGGAGCCCCGGCTTACGTTGATCTCCATGATTGCGTTGCCGGTGTGCGCGGTTCCCATAGTCATTTACAGCCGCAAGGTCCGGCGCTCCAGCCGCGAGATGCAGACGCAGACTGCCGAATTGACGCAGATCATGGCCGAAGCTTTTACCGGCCACCGCATCGTCAAAGCGTATAACCTCGAAAACATTGTCACCGAAAAATACCGCGTCACCATCCGCCGATTCGTCAGCCATTACATGCGCATCATCCGGGCGCTGGAAATTCCCGGGCCGCTGATTGAGTTTTTTGGCTCCATTGGCGTGGCCCTGCTGCTGGCGTATCTGATCTATTACTCCACGTCCCGGCCCGACCCGACGGTATTCCTGCAATTGCTCTTTTCCATCTTCGCCATGTATCAGCCGGTCAAGAACCTGACGCGGCTGCAAAATCAGGTGGTCCAGGCCCGCGCCGCCAGCGAGCGCGCCTTTGCCCTGCTCGCCACACAAAACACCGTGGCCGAACCGGCCCAGCCGCGCCTGCTCCGCGCCGACAACGCGGACATCCAGTTCGACCACGTGAACTTTGCCTACGGCGAAAAAATCGCGCTGCGCAACATCAATCTGCAAATCAAGGCCGGCCAACTGGTGGCGCTGGTCGGCGCCAGCGGTTCCGGCAAGACGACGCTGACCAATTTGCTCCTCCGCTTTTACGACCCGGCGAGCGGCGCCATCCGCATCGGCGGCACGGACATCCGGGAATTCGCCACCCGCGACCTCCGCAGCCAGATCGCCGTCGTCACCCAGGAAACCATTCTGTTTGACGAAACCATCCGGCGGAACATCGAGCTGGGCCGGCCGGGCTCGAAGGATGAGGAAATCGTCGAAGCCGCGCGCCATGCCCATGCCTACGATTTCATCATGGAAAAACCGCAGGGCTTCGACGCCGTAGTCGGCGAGAAGGGCGTGACGCTCTCGGGCGGCCAGCGCCAGCGCCTGGCCATCGCCCGGGCCGTGCTCCGCAACGCGCCCCTCCTCATCCTCGACGAGGCCACCAGCGCGCTGGACACCGAATCCGAACGGGCGGTGCAGACCGCGTTGGATGAATTGATGAAAGGCCGCACGACGCTGTGCGTCGCCCACCGGCTCTCGACCATTCTGCATGCCGACTTCATTGTGGTAATGGACCAGGGCCGGATTGTGGAGACCGGCAAACACGCGGAATTGATCCAACGCGAGGGCGTTTACCAGAAACTCTACGAGCTGCAATTCAAGGGTTGAAGGGTGCATCCGCGCACAGCCTGCCATGAACTTGGTAGGGCCGAGCTGCCGCTCGGCCTGGCGGCGCGGCAGCGCCGCCCTACCTGTGCTCCGTATAAGAGCGCCAGCATTTTGAATTGTAAATCCGCCACGTTCCGGCTAGCCTGTCCCGAACAGGCGGAAAAAACAAAAAACTCATGGCTGACAAAGTTCCCTATCTCGATCTACCGGCACAACTGCGTCCCCTCCGCAAGGAATTGGACGCCGTTATCGCGCGAACCCTTGACAATTGCTCCTTTTGCCTCGGCCCCGACGTGGCCCAGTTTGAAAAGGACTTCGCCCAATTCATCGGCGCGGAATATTGCGTTGGATTCAACAGCGGCACTTCGGCATTGCATATCGCCATGTTGCTGCTCGGCGTCGGGCCCGGCGATGAAGTCGTCACCACGCCATGCACATTCGTTGCCACGAGCTGGGCGATTTCCTACGTCGGCGCCAAGCCGGTTTTTGTGGACGTGGACGACGCCACGTTCAATCTCAACCCGAAGCTGGTGGAACGCGCCATCACGCCGCGTACCAGGGCCGTCATGCCCGTGCATCTCTACGGCCATCCGTTCGACCTCGATCCCATCCTGGCTATCTGTAAAAAACACAAATTGCCGCTGGTCGAGGACACCGCGCAATCGCACGGCGCGAAATACAAGGGCAAAACCGTCGGCACGTTCGGCGAAATTTCCTGTTTCAGTTTTTATCCGGGCAAAAACCTGGGTGCCTGCGGCGAAGGCGGCGCGTTGTTGACGAACAACGCCGCGTTCGACAAACGCGCCCGGGGGTTGCGCGAGCACGGCTCCACCGTGCGGTATTATCACGACGAAGTCGGCTACAACTACCGCATGGAAGGCATCCAGGGGGCGGTGCTGGGCGTGAAGCTGAAACATCTGGCCAAATGGTCGGCGGAACGCCGCCGCGTGGCGCATCGCTATCACGAACTGCTGGCCGACACGCCGTTGCAACTGCCGCGCGAAGCCGCCTGGGCCGAAAGCGTGTATCACCTCTACGTCGTGCGCCATCCGCGCCGTGATGATTTGAAGAAACATCTCGAAGCCAATGGCGTCGGCTGCGCGTTGCATTATCCGGTGCCGCTGCACCTGCAAAAGTGTTACGCCAGCCTCGGCCACAAAGCCGGCGATTTCCCGGTGGCTGAAAAAGCCGCGCGCGAATGTCTCAGCCTGCCGATTTTCCCTGAATTGACCGACCCGCAAATTCAGCGCGTGGTCGCCGTCATCAAGGATTTTTTTAAGAAATGAAACCGGAGAAGTTGCTCCGCAGTTGCTCCGCAGTGCGAAATATCGTTGATTATCTGTCAGGCAGCACATGCCAACCGTACATTCAGCCAAGAGTCAGCTGTGCATAGATGCAGAGCATCCGACTTTTGTTGAGCGTTGGGTTGTTGGCACTTATCTTGTTGCCGCTATTTTTCCCACCAATGGTCGCGGCTTGACTTTGGAGCATCTCGAGTCGCAGATTCCAATTTTCTATGCCGCGGCTCGTTCGCACAAACAGGCAATCTGGCCACGAGGCATTTGTGGTTATTACCTTATTCCTATTTATATTGCTGAATCGTTTGACGCCAGCGTCATCGAATGGGTGCATTCATATCATCCGTATCGCTGGGCAATCTGGCATGTGCCTGTTCTTTACACTACCACCCGCAACAGCGTAGAGAAAAGAGCCTATCGCGATCCGCGCTCCGACAAATATCATTGGCATGGCTCGGCATTCCGGCCTTATCTTGAGCATGTCATCGGCACAGCCCTGTATGCCGTTTCGCGCCGGTTTGGTTATGATTCGCCAGAGAGAGTTAATGGGGTGGCTGTTCAGAAGGTTACGACTTGATACGAGAATCAACTGCCAGCACTGATTTTTCTTCGCCCGGTATTTCAAGATGCATCCCTTTCTTGCGCGGAGTCGGTGTCGGGAGGTAACGTGGAGCCATGTCGCACGCGGACTTTGTTCATCTGCATCTGCACACCGAGTATTCACTGCTCGATGGCGCCTGCCGGCTTGCATTTGCACGAAAAGCGGCTTAATTAAAGAATATGGAAGCCACCCTGCCATTGGATAAGATGACGGTCGCCGAAAAATTGCGCGCCATGGAATTGCTTTGGGCCGACTTGAGCCGCAACGACGAGCAATTGGAATCGCCAGCGTGGCATGAAGACGTGTTGCGTGACCGCGAGGCGAAAATCAAATCGGGCGACGAAAAATTCATGGATTGGGAAACGGCCAAGAAGCAGCTGCGCGACAAATTGACATGAAAATTGTCATATTGCCGTCGGCACGGGACGATTTGGCAGATGGTTTTCGGTTCTACGAAAATCAAGGAGAAGGCTTGGGTGGCTATTTCCTTGAATCGCTTTTTTCCGACATTGACTCGCTGCATTTGTATGCCGGCATTCACCGGACGGTTTTTGGCTCGCACCGCTTGCTGTCAAAGCGGTTCCCGTACGCGATTTACTACGCCCAAAAGTCAGAAACGGTGTTTATCAAAGCCGTGCTGGACTGCCGACGAGATCCGGTGCTTCACCGGCAAAGGCTGGGATAAATCATTCCAAACTTTGTCTCTTGGTGTCTTGGTGGTGAAAAGTTAAACTGTCTCCATGTCGCACGCGGACTTTGTTCATCTGCATTTGCACACCGAGTATTCCCTGCTCGATGGGGCCTGCCGGCTGGACCGGCTGGTGGACAAGGCGCATGAACTGAAATTCCCCGCGCTGGCCATCACCGACCACGGCGCCATGCACGGCGTCATCGATTTTTACAAGACGGCGCGCGAGAAGGGCATCAAACCCATCATCGGCTGCGAAGTTTATGTCGCGCCCGGCAGCCGGCTGGACAAGAAAACCAGTAGCGGCGGGCGCGACGTGTATCATCACCTCGGGCTGCTGGCCAAGGACGAGACCGGCTACAAAAATCTCATCCGGCTCACGACCGCCGCGCATCTGGAGGGCTATTATTACAAGCCGCGCATCGACAAGGAACTGCTCGCCAAACACAAGGACGGCCTCATCGCCATGTCCGGCTGTCTCGCGAGCGAAATTCCCGACCTGATTACGAAGGGGCAACTCGACAAGGCCCGTGAGACGGTTGACTGGTTCAAGCAGACGCTGAGTGCGGACAATTTTTATCTCGAACTCCAAAACCACGGCATCGCCGAACAGGCGAAGGTCAACAAACAGCTCATCGCCTGGGCGAAGGATTTCGGCCTCAAACTCATCGCGACGAACGACGTTCATTACATCGAGAAAAGCCATTCGCACGCGCATGATTGCCTGATTTGCATCGGCACCCAGACGCAACTGGCCGACACCAAACGGTTGCGCTACGAGCCGGAACAATTTTATCTGCGCACGGCGGAGGAGATGAAGGCACGCTTCACGGACACGCCGGAAGCTATCAAAAACACGCTGGAAGTGGCCGAAAAATGCAATCTGGAGATTGAGTTCGGCAGATTGCATTACCCGGTCTTCGCGCCGCCGGAACATTTCACGCGCGAAGGCTATCTGCGCAAGCTGATCGCGGAAGGATTGCTCCGGCGCTACACCATCCACGCCAAGGTGGAGGGGAAGGAATTCGTAGTCGAGGGCATTGACGATCCGACGCGATTGCCGACGTATCAGGCTGAGTCGAGAGACGAGAGTCGAGAGACGAAAGCTAAAATTGCCCTCGACCCCCGACCCTCGGCCCTCGACCCACAGGTCGCTGCCGCCATCAAAGCCGTGATGGACCGGTTAAAACTTGAACTCACGGTCATTGAGAAAACCGGGTTCACCAGCTATTTCCTCATCGTGGGCGATTTCATCCGGTACGGCCACGAGCACGGCATCGCCTGCGTGGCGCGCGGGTCCGCCGCCGGTTCGATTGTCACCTATCTGCTGGAGATTTCCAACGTGGACCCCATCCGCTACGGGCTGCTGTTCGAGCGGTTCCTCAATCCCGAGCGCGTCAATCCGCCGGACATTGACATTGATTTTGCGGACGACCGGCGCGCGGACGTCATCGAATATGTCCGCGAAAAGTACGGGCGCGGTTCCGTTGCGCAAATCATCACCTTCGGCACGATGGGCGCGAAGTCTGTGGTGCGCGACGTGGGCCGGGTGATGGGCCTGAGCTACGGCGAATGCGACCGGCTGGCCAAAATGATTCCGTTCGATTTGAAGATGACGCTCGAAAAGGCGCTCAAGCAGTCGCCGGAATTCAAGGAGGCCTGCGCAACCGAAGAGGTCACGCGCGAGCTGGTGGACACCGCCCTCATCCTCGAAGACCTCACGCGCAACGCGTCCGTCCACGCCGCCGGCGTTGTCATCGGCGACCAGCCGCTGGTGAATTTGCTCCCGCTCAAGCAGGACGACAGCGGCACGTTGGTCACGCAATACGCGATGAATCCCGTCGGCGATCTTGGCCTGTTGAAGATGGATTTTCTCGGGCTCAAGACGCTCACCGTCATCCGCAACACCTGCGACATGGTCAAACGCATCCACGGCGTCGAGGTGCCGATCGACCATCTGCCGCTCGACGATCAGAAGACCTACGACCTGCTTAACCGCGCCGAGACGTTGGGTGTGTTCCAATTGGAATCCGGCGGGATGCGCGATTTGTGCCGCAAGTTTCAGATCAGTTCCATCGAACACATCACGGCGCTGGTGGCGCTGTACCGGCCCGGCCCGATGGAGCTGATTCCGGAATTCATCAAGCGCCGCCACGGCGAGATGAAGATTGAATACGAGCATCCGCTGCTCGAAACGATCGCGCGCGAGACTTATGGGATATTAATTTACCAGGAACAAGTCATGCAGGCCGCGCAAATCCTGGCCGGGTTCACGCTCGGCGCGGCGGACATTTTGCGGCGCGCGATGGGCAAGAAAAAAGTCGAGGAGATGCGGAAGCAGCGCGAGAAATTCGTCAAAGGCTGCGCCGGGAAAAACAGGATTCCCGCCGCAAAGGCGAACCAGATTTTTGATTTGCTGGAAAAATTCGCCGGGTATGGCTTCAACAAATCGCACGCCGCCGCCTACGCCATCGTCGCCTACCAGACCGCGTATCTGAAGGCGAATTACCCGGTCGAATTTTTCTGTGCGATGATGACCAACGACATGGCGGACACCGCCAAGTTAAGCCAGTACATCAATGAAGCGCGCGAGTTTGGCATCGAGGTCCTGCAACCGGACGTGAACGAAAGCCAGGTGCATTTTGCGCCGGCAATTCGGAGTGCGCCCGTCCCGGGCGCAGCTACTTTAAATACGGATACCGTGACAGAAAAGCCCGACGCGATCATGGCTGGCAAAGTTGCTGCGGGCGGGGACGCCCGCACTCCAAAGCAAGGCATCCGCTTCGGGCTCGCGGCTATCAAAGGCGTGGGCGAAGTCGCGGTGCAGACGATATTGAAGGCCCGCGAGGCCGGCGGGAAATTTAAATCATTATCTGATTTGTGCGAGCGGGTGGATGGCCGGACGGTGAACCGGAAAATTCTGGAAGCACTCATCAAATCCGGCGCGTGCGACACCTTCGGCCAGACCCGCGCCACGTTGTTCGCCCAGATCGAGCGCACGCTGACCCGCGCCGCCAGTATCCTGTCCGACCGGCAGAAGGGGCAAAGCTCGTTGTTCGGCGCATTGGAGGAAAAAGCGCCGCCGATGCCGGAAAATATGAGCAACCTGCCCGAATGGCCGCAGCACGAATTGCTCGCGCACGAAAAGGAATTGCTCGGATTTTACGTGACCGGCCATCCGCTGACGCCGTTTGTGCCCATCCTGGAGAAATACGCGCTGACGAACACGGCGAAGCTCGCGGAACTGTCAAACCGCAACCTGACGCGCATCGGCGGATTGATTGCCGCGGTGCAAAATGGCGTGTCGAAGAAGAGCGGCAAGCCGTATTCGATGGTCACGCTCGAAGACCTCGAAGGCTCAGTGCAGATCCTGTGCCTGAACGAGAACTACGACAAATTTCGCGGCCTGCTCACGCCCAACAAAGCCATTCTCGTCATCGGCGAAGTCAACACCGGCGATGACCGCCCGAAAATTTTTCCGCAGGAAATCATACCGCTGGAGGACGCGCCGCGGCGTTTCACCAAACAGGTTCATCTGCGGCTGCACACCGCGCACGTGAAACCGGAGCAATTGGAATCCGTGCGCGAGCTGGTGTCGGCGCATCCAGGCAAATGCCCATTGCTGTTGTGTTTCATGCGGCCCGGCGGCGAGGTGGTCTTCGTGGACACGAACGAACGATTCAGCGTCATGCCGTCGCAGAAATTGCAGCAGGAAGCCGACGCGCGGTTCGGGGAGGAGACATATTATGCCAAGGTAGACACGAGTCCGCCCGAGCGGGCGCCGCGCCGGTGGGAACGCAAAAACGGCGGCAACGGCGGCGAGGAATAAATTTCATCGGTTGCGAACCGGCATCAGACCGAAGTGCAACACCAGCCAGACGGGCACGGCAAAAATCGCAATGGCCAGCAGCCGGTCCCACGTCCACAGCAGGCAATGCGCCTGAATCGGAAAAATGGTGATCATGAAATAATTCGCAAACCGGGTATGGCCAAGGAAGCGGGCATGGCGGGGAAACCGTTTGCGCAAACCGCTCACCAGCGCAATCAGGCCCAGCGTCAGCACGAGAAAGGTAACCAGCAGATTCACCGGCAGCATGGCGTTCAATTCCAGATACCGGCCATGGGCGGCATGCGGCACGAAATACGGCCACAGCCATTGGGCGCCGGCCCAAAGACAACTGAAGCCGGTCTGGATGGCCGTGCGGAAATTCGCCTTCGCGGACGTCAATTCATTCAGGAGCAGCGCGAAATAAAGCGGCACAATGCCCCAGATCAACGGCCCGTGCTCGAACGGCGCTGCAATCAATTCGGCGAAGGTGGCCCAATAATGACTCATAAACCGCGCGCCATTCTCGTCCAATCCTGCCTGGTCCGGCAATTACTTCCGTATTGGCGCCCGGCCAGGATTCGAATGCGACAAGAAAAACATTGTCTTTGGGGACGGCCCTGAAGAAGAATGGATCAATGTCTGGCACCCTTCGTTATCTGCTTATCGAGTTCGTCGTGCAAACGGTGATCCTGCTCGGACTGCTTTGGGGCATGATCAAGATTCAAAAACTCGACCAGCGATTCGAGTACAGGTTTCTGTGGTTGGCGGGAACAGCGGCGCTGGCGACCGGTCTGGACCAGGTGCTGCAAAACGTGCTGGGCCATTTTATCGGAAGTTACTTTGCCTCTTACATTTCCACTCCGATTGTAGGCACCGTGCTGTTGCTGTGTCTTAAAAAAGTCACCCAGGCGCCTTTTGTTGACGTCATTTTCACCGCCGCCATTTCCTACGCGCTGTTGTTCGGCGTGAACCTCTTCATTCTGGGATCGCTGATGGGTGATTTGCGGCCGTCGGCCAGATACTCCGATGACAGTGAAATCGTCGCGCAGCAACCGGAAGCGAGAGAGCGAACTCAAACCGTCATCATAACCAATCTGCCGGTTCAAAAGGCCGCTCCGCCAGCCAGCCCGACAAAACCGGCCAAGGTGGCTGTTCCCAAGACCAATCCGCCTGCGCGGAGCACGCCTGCCACCGCGGTCAACCCGATTGAAAAAGCCGCTGCCAAGACCAACCCGCCGGCTCCCGGCGCGCTCACCAATGCGGCCAAACCGGCCAAAGCAGCGGCTCCTGTGACCAACCCGCCCCCGCCAGGCGCGACGACCAACTCGGCCAGGCCGCCTGAATCAGCCGCTGCTGCGACCAATCTCCCGGCGCAAACCGTGCCCACCAATGCCGCACCGCCGGCTCCGGCAAAGCCAGTTGAAGTCCTTGTCAAATATTTTGCCGTAAGAGGTGTTACCCGAAACGCCGCCAAATCGGCGGTGAGCATTCAATGCGGAACGAAGATTTACAGCATTTTCCTCGGCGAAACGGCCCTGACGCAAACGCCCGACGGCCCAATCCCGGTGCATTTCAAAGATCTGGGCGATGACTGGGTGGAGTTGGAATTGAACGGTGCACCGGTAAAACTTCCCATCCACTGACCCGTGCCGTTGCACTAACGCCAGCGCAACAACCGCAGTGCGTTGCCAATCACAATCAAATCCGACATGCCCATCGCCGCCGCGCATAAAATGGGACTGATGAATCCCAGTGCGGCCAGCGGCACGCCAAGCGCGTTGTAAAAAAACGCCCAGAACAGATTCTGTTTGATTGTCCGCAACGTCGCCCGCGCCAGACCGAGCGCCTCCGGCACGGCTTCAATCTCCGATTTCAGCAAAATGATGTCCGCCGCCTCGCGCGCCAGGTCGCTGGCGCGGCTCACGGCGATGCCCAAGTCAGCCTGCTCCAGCGCCGGCGCATCGTTGATGCCGTCGCCGACGAACGCCACGCGTTCGCCCTGCGCCTGAAGTTTTTTCACAAAGTCCGCCTTTTGCTCCGGCCGCACCCCGGCAAAAACGTTTTTACTTTCAATGCCGGCTTCCTGTGCGATGGCGGCGGCCGTCAGCGCGTTATCACCCGTCAGCAAAAACGTTTTTAAATTCTGACGGTGCAATTTTTCAACCGCGCCGCGCGCGCCCGGTTTGACGGTGTCTTTGACGGCGAACAACCCGGCAAGTGCCCGGTCAACAGCCAGGCCGACAATGGTCGCGCCCGATTCCGACCATTCCGCGATGAACTTTTCACCCGCCGCCAAATCCACGCTCGCTTCCTTAAGCCAGCGCAATGAACCCAGGCGGACAGTTGAGAGTTGAGGGCCGGCTCGCGATCCTTCGGAGTTGAGGGTTGAGAGTCGGGTCTTTGCCTCGACGCCGGCGCCGCGAATTTCCTTCCAATCCAGCAACTCAATTTCTTTCGCCGACAATTTCGCGACTGCCTGGCTGATCGGATGGGTCGAGGAACGTGCCAGTGCGGCGGCCAAATTGGCAAAATCCGAAATCCGAAATCCGAAATCCGAAATTTGTGCCGCCACTTCCGGTTTCCCTGTCGTCAGCGTGCCGGTTTTGTCAAAAATCACGGCGGTGGCTCCGCCCGCTTTTTCCAGCGCCACGCCGTCGCGCACTAAAATGCCCCGTCGCGCGGCGGCATTGGCACTGGCCATGATGGCCGCCGGCGTTGCCAGACCCATCGCGCACGGACACGCGACAATCAACACCGCCGCGGCAATGATGAATGCCGCAGCCGCCCCGGCTGGCATCATCACCGGCCAGAGAAATGGCGCCAGCAGGTTGTGAAGGTGTCCGGCCGATGCCGGCGCCAGCCCCCACCAAAACGCGGCGGCGATGGCGACAGCCACGACAACCGGCACAAACACACTGCTTACCCGATCGCCGAGACGCTGGATGTCGGCACGGCTGGTTTGGGCGCGCTGGACGGCGGCGATGATGTGCGCCAGCGCGGTCGCCTCGCCGGTTGCCGTCACACGCATGACCAGTCGGCCGTTCAAATTCACCGTGCCGGCATAAAGTTCGCCGCCGGACTTTTTGTCCATCGGAATGGATTCGCCGGTGAGCATGGCCTCGTCCACGGCGGAATCGCCCTCAGCTACCACGCCGTCCACCGGCACGCGGTCCCCCGGGTGGAGCGCGACCAGGTCGCCGATTTGCAATTCCACGACCGGAATTTCAACTTCGGTTGGAGCGCCGATTTCCAAATCGGCACGGGCCGAACCGGAGGTCGGCGTTCCGATTCTCCGGGCAGTTTGGGGCGCAAGATGCAGCAATTGTTCCAACGCGCTTGAAGCACGCGCGCTCACACGGGCTTCCAGCCAGTGGCCGAAGCTGACGATTGTGATGATGGCGACAGCCTCCATAAAATAGAGATGGCCACCGCAACCGCTCAGGAGCGCCCACGCGCTGTAACCAAACGCAGTGGTTGAACCGAGCGCGACGAGCGTGTCCATGTTCGAGCTGCCGATTTTAATCTGGTTCCACGCTCCGCGGTAAAACTTTGCCCCGGCAAGAACCTGGACCACGGCGGCCAGCGCAAAAGTCAGCCAGCGAAACCATGGGGCCATGCCCAGGCCAAAGCCCCATTCGCCGGCCATCAACACGACGGTCACAGCGACCCCGAGCCAGAGATTAATTTGCCAGCCAGCGTGTCTGGTTTCACCGCCAGCCGAGGTTGCGGCCTGGATTTCCTTCGCCGTGTAACCGGCCTTTTGGACGGCTTCGATGACGGCGGAGATATTTTGGCAATCGTCGGAATTCCAGCGCACGGAGGCGCGTCCGGCGTCCAAAATGACCGTGGCGCTGCGCACCCCGGGCACGCCCCGGATGGCCTCGGTGACGTGCCGGGCGCAGTTGTTGCAATTCATGCCGCTAACTTGCAGATTCGTCACGACGGCATTTTATCGCGGGCTGGAAGCTTTGTCGAATTTCGTGACCAGCGAACTGGCGGAAGGGGTGGGATTCGAACCCACGTTAGGATTGCTCCTAAGCCTGATTTCGAGTCAGGTGCCTTCAACCACTCAGCCACCCTTCCGCTGCGGTGCCGGACATTAAACCAGAAACCCGGGTGCGGTAAATCATATTCGGGTAAACCCCCGGTTCGCCGGCAGTCCCGATCAATTGGTCGGCTCGCCGTCGGGGTGTCGGCGGAGGAACCGCTGGTGCATCTGGATTAACAGGTAATACACCACCGGCGTGGCGATGAGTGACAGAAGCACGGCGATGAACAGCGCGCCGATGACGGCGATGCCCAGCGGCTGGAGCATCTGGGCGCCGGTGCCCACGCCGTAGGCCAGCGGCAACATGCCCAGCGCTGCGGCCAGCGACGTCATCAGCACCGGGCGCAACCGGCGATGGCCCGCGCGCACCAGCGCCTCGACCAGTTCCACGCCTTGCGCCTGTAGTTGCTGAAAATAATCGAGCACGAGAATGCCGTTCTTGGCAACAATGCCGACTCCAATGATCATGCCGAGGAAGGAAACGATATTCAGCGAAACGCCGGTCAGCCACAACGCGATCAGTGTGCCGAACAAGGCAAGCACGGAGCCGAAGACTATTGCGATCGGTTCGTAGAACGAACGGAATTCCACCAGTAAGACGGTAAACACCAGCAGAATGGCGGCGAGCAGCACGGCCAGCAAATTGCGGAAGGATTCCTGTTGTTGCTGGTAAAGTCCGCCGTATTCCACCGAGCCGGGAGGCAGCGCGGTGTCCCGGCTCAGCCTGGCCTGGATTTCGCGCATCGCCGTGCCGAGGTCAACTCCCTCGAGCCGTCCGGAAACCATGTCTTCCTGCCGCCAATCTTTGCGGTTCAATTCCGATTCACTTGGCGCGACGTTCACATCGGCAACCTGGTCCACCCGCACGGTCACGCCCGTCGGTGCACGAATCGGCAAAGTCCGCAATTTGGAGATCGTATTCACGCTGGTCGGCTCGATCAGCACGCGGATGTTCACCGTGCGATCACCTTCAAGCACGTAGGAGGAAACCTGGCCGAGCAACGCGGTGTTGACGGCATCGGCGATGTCCTGGGCGGACAGGCCGAATCGCTCGGCATCAGCAGGGCGCACACGCAGATTGACGGACGGCCCGGTTTCGGTCAGGCCGTCAAACGTATCGACCACGCCGGGAATCTTTTTAATTTCGGCCTCGACGACCGGCGCATTGGTCTCCAGCCAGTTCAGATCCGGCGAGTAAAGGTAAATTTGAATTGGATCGGGGTTCATCTGCAAATCGCCGATCAAATCTTCGAGATAACCATGAAAATCCCAGCGGATCATCGGAAAACGCTGGTTGAAATCGTGGCGCATTTCGTCCAGCACCTCCTCGGTCGTGTGTTCCCGGCCGGCCTTGAGTTTGATCAGATAATCGCCCCGATACGGCTCGGTGATGAATGGTCCCAACTGTGTGCCCAGCCGGCGGGAATAGCCTTCGACGTCTGCGTTGGTGCGAATGCTTTGCTCCACCTGGTCCAGCACGCGCGAAGCTTCAGCAAGGCTGGTGCCGGGCAGCGCGTTGAAGTCCATGACGAACCCGCCCTCATCGAAATCCGGCAGGAAACCAGTCTCCAGCTGGCAATAGACGGCGATGCTGGCCCCGAATACCAATCCGCACGCCAGTAACGTGAGCCAGGCGTGTCGTAAAGCCCAACGCACGGCGGCTTCATAAATCCGCAGCACCGGCCTCAACACAAAACCGGCCTCCCCCCGTGGCTGCGACGCCCCCGTCGCAGATGGTGGCCGCGATGCCTCGTTACCAGCTTGTTTTTCGCGCGACGAAAGTGTCGCGCCTGCGCCCGGCGACGAGGCGTCGCCGCCACTCCGGCCGCGGATCAGCCATGCGGCCAGCGACGGCGTCAGCGTGACGGCCAGCAGCAGGGACACCAACAATGCCACGACCATCGTCAATCCCAACGCCCGGAAGAACACGCCCGCCATGCCGTTCAAATACGCCAGCGGCAGAAACACCACCACCGGTGTGAACGTTGAACCGATAAGCGCGGTTAAAATTTCGCCCATCGCTTCGTGAATACATTGCAGGCGCGGCCCGCCCGCGGCGAGCCGATGGCACATCGCCTCCACCACAACAATGGCGTTGTCTATAATCAGCCCGATGGACGCCGCGATGCCGCCCAACGTCATCATGTCGAAGCTCATGCCCGTAACCTTGATCACCACAAACGTGATCAGCACGGAAATCGGAATGGTAACTATGGCCGTCCAGACGCTGCCCCAGTTTTTCAGAAAGAAATACAGAATGAACACCGACAAAATCAGGCCGAAGATGATGGCGTCCCAGACGCTGCCGACCGAGTCGCGGACGAACTGGGATTGATCATAGAAAAAGGCCAGGTGCATGTCCGGCGGCAGCTCCTGGTGCAGTTGGGCCAGGTCTTTTTTCAAGTCCGCGGCGATTTCCAGGATGCTGGCACCGGGATGGCTTTCGATATTGAACAAGACCGCCTGACGGCCTTGCGCGGTGATGCTCAGGTAAGCCGGCGCCGGGCCGCGCTCCACCGTCGCCACGTCCCGGATGCGGATGAGATGCCCGCCGTTGGCCGCAATGACCGCGTTCGCGATATCCTCCGGCGAATGCACACGCCCGTCCACCGTCGTCAGATACAGGTGATAATTTTCGGCAATCATGCCGGCGGAGGCGATGAGGTTGTTTTTCGTTAATGCGTCGCTCACGTCCGACAAGCCCAGCTGCGCCGCCTGCAATTTCAGCGGGTCCACGACGACATGGTATTCCGGTTCGTGGCCGCCGAGGATTTCCACCGCGGCGACCCCGGGGATTTGCAGGAACATCGGCTTGATGGTGTAGGTCGCGGTGTTCCACAAATCCATCTGGTTGCGGGTGGAACTGGTGAGACTGATGCCGATGATCGGATAGCTCAACGAAAACGCCACGCGCGAAACGTCGGTGGAAGCCGTGGCCGGCAGGTCGCTGCGGATTTCCGACAGCCGGCCCATCACGTAAAGCTCCGCGCGCTGCATATCGGTGCCCCAGTTAAATATCACGTTGATGACCGACGCGCCGCGCATGGTGGACGATTGCACCGACGCGACGCCCGGAATGCTTTTCATCGCCTCTTCAATCGGCCGGGTGACGGTGGCCATCATCTCGTTCGCCGGCATGATGCCGTTGTTCACCATGACGACGACGCGCGGGAAATCGGTTTTGGGAAACACCGACGACGGTGTGTGCCGCGCGCAGAAAATCCCGGCCAGGCACAACACCACCGCGATGAACGTGATGGAAATCGCGTGGCGCGTGGCGAATCGGCCCAGGCGTGAGGAGGTGGCGGTCATAAAATAAAAATCCGAAATCCGCAATCCGAAATCCGGATTGCCAGACAGGAACGCTGCCCTGCGAATGCCAATTTCGGATTTCGGATTTCGGATTTCTTCATTGCGTCACCCGAATTTTGGTTTTTTCCGGCAGACCGTAGGCGCCGACCGTTACCACCGAATTACCTTCCTTGAGCCCGCTTCCGTCAACTTCCACCCAGCCGTTTTCGCGGAAGCCTGTTTGGACCGGCGTCTGCACGGCTTCGTCACCGTTGACCAGCGAGACAACGCTCTGCCCGGCGATATCGGTCACTACGCTTGCCTCCGGCGCGGCGAGGCAGTTGGTGTGCACGGCTGTGACGATTTTCAGTTGGACGAACAGGCCGGGCCGCAAGCCGCTGTCGGCCGGTAACAACGCCCGCGCCAGCATCGTGCCGTTGTTGGGGTCCACCGCCGGACTGACAAACGACAGTGTGGTCGCCACCGGCGGTTGCATCAGTACCTGCACTTCCTCGCCGGGCTTCAGGTCGCCAGCCTCGGATGCCGGGATGCCGGTGCTCACGGCCAGCCGGTTCAAGTCGATCACGTCCGCTACCACCATGCTCAGGTCCACCGCCGCGCCCGGTTTGACGTTGAGGCGAGTGACGATGCCGGAAAGCGGTGCGACGACTTGCAGCGAAGCCAATTGCGCCTCGGCGTCCTGCAGATTTTTCAATGAGGTGTTTTGCCGGGCATACAAGGTTTTCTGCCGTTCCAATTCCTGTTCGGCGTAATTCGCTGTGGCTGTGGCCGAATTCAGCGTCATCAGCACGTCGCCTTTCTCCACTTGCTGGCCTTCGACCACGTTCACAACCGCCACGACCCCGGCCGAGGGCGCAGCGAGTTGCGCGCCCGCCGCCGGTTGGGTCGCGGTGGCCGGAGCCGGCCCGACTGTGCCGTAGCCGGTGACGTAGTTGCGCAAGGTCATGCGCTGGAGCGCGCCAACCTGTACACTGACCACGTTGGTGGTGGTTTCCGCTTCATCGTCGGACGCGTAGGCCGCGCCGTGCGACTTGAGCAGCGCGTAGGTGCCCAGCCCGGCGCAGAGCAAGACGATGATGCCAATGACAACTTGTTTCGATTTCATTTTGGAATGGTTGAGGAAGCGTTTTCGGCCGCGTCGAGCGCCACCGACGGCAGCGTCAGCGGGCTTTGGACGGCGTCTTCCAATTGACCGAGCGCCTGCTGCGCGCGGACCAGCGCATCGAGCCGATTTTGCGCGCCGGTGACAAATTCCACTTCCGCGTTCGCCACCGCCAGCAGGTCCGCATCGCCTGCCTCTTTCCGGGCGCGGACGGAATCCAATTGCTTCTGCGAATTGTCCAACAGCGTCTTCGCCGTGACCGCCTGTTGCAGGGCCGCGCGATACCCGGCCAGCGCACTGTCAATTTCGGCGCCGGCATCGGCTTGGACCTTCAGAAAATGTGCGGCGGCTTGAGTGCGTTTGGCTTCCGCCTCGGCGACCGGTCCCTGGTTGTGGTTCAGCACGGGCAACGTCACCGTCAGTCCCAATTCCCATGCGTTATCGCCCGCGTTGCCAGTGTTCCAGCCGTAACCGGGACCGAGGTGGATGTCCGGATATTGATTGGCGATTTCGAGTTGGAGGGCTGACTGGCTGGCGGCGTATTCGGCCAGCGCGCCACGCACGTCTGCGCGGTTCAAGAGCGCCTGCCGCCGGATTTCCGGCCGCGTCGTATCCCGTGGGAACCGGCTCAACTCCGCGAAGGAAAAGTTCACACCGTCCAACGCGTGCGTTGGAACACCGAGCGCGTGGGCCAGTTCGATGCGCGCTTGATTGGCCTTGCCGGCAGCGTCCTGCCGGGCCAGTTGCGTTGTGGCCAGGGTGGTACGGGCCTGCGTAACTTCGTAACTGGACACCGCGCCGGCGGCAAATTGGCCTGCGAGCAAGCGGACGACGTCGCTCTGCCCCGATTCCTGTCGGGTGAGCAACGCTTCGCTTTCGCGCGTGGAATATAAATTGAGCAGCGCGGCGCGAATCCGGCTGCGCGTCTGCCAGATCGTGCCGATGAGGTCCCAACGCGCGGCTTCAGCCAGGTGTTGCGCTTCGGCGACACGTTTGCCGCGTTTGCCGGCGGTTTCGATGGGCACATCTACGCTCGCCGACACCATCCAGGGGCTGGGCGTGCCGGGAACCTGGCTGTCGTATGCCGGCGTCACGGAGACGGTGGGATTCGGGCGCTGGCCCGCGGTGGTTTTCGCGGCCTGCGCGGCCAGCAAACCGGCGCGGGCCTCGGCCAACGCCGGTTGATAATAAAACGCGACCAGCGTGAGCTGCTTAAGATTCCAGCCCGCGTGGGGGCCGGGAACGGCGACGTGGTTCGTTTCGAGGAAGGTTTGCAGGCCGGCGTTCGTGAGCGATCGCGCGTCGAAGGCGGCAGCGGTTTTTTCCGGCAAGACGGGTTCCGGGTGATAAGTGGCGCAGCCGGCGATGACAACCAGGAGTGCTGGAAACGTCCAACATTCAACTCCGATAAATCGCGAGCGGGCATTCAACGCCCAACGCCCTGGGAAATTCCCGAAGCGCCTGCGCCGCGAGTTGGCTGTTCTGTGTTGAAGGTTGAAGGTTGAATGTTTCATTTGTTGGTTGCCAACGGCAGGCGAACCGTGACGGTAGTAACTTTGGACGGTGCGGACTCGATCTGGATAGTTCCATCGTGTGCCGTGACAATCCATTGGGCGATGCTCAAACCGAGACCACAACCATCTACCGTCTGGCTGTGTGCCGGATCGCCGCGATAAAACCGGTCAAAGACCCGCGGAATAACTTCCGGCGGGATTCCCGGCCCGGTGTTCGCGATCGTGAATTCACCGAGGTCGCCTGCGTGCCGCAAACTCATCGTCACGCGGCCTTGTGGCTGGTTGTATTTGACGGCGTTGTCGGCCAGGTTCAGCAGGAGTTGACGTAAGCGATGTCGGTCACCGCGCACCGTGACGGCTTCGCAAGCGGCCAGTTCCACGTGGATGCCTTTGGGTGCAGCGAGGATTTGGGCGTCGGCGTGGGCATCCCGGACCAGTTCATCAAACTGAAGCGGTTCGAGCTTGAGGGAAATCTGGCCGGCGTCGGCCTTGGCGAGCAACGTGAGGCCATCCACGATGCGAGTCAGGCGGCGCAATTCATCGAGCAAGCTGGCGGCACGGTCACGTTCCGGCGCGGAAAGTGATTCATCGCGCAACGCAGTTTCCGTCTCACCGCACAATATGGTCAGCGGCGTCTTTAATTCATGCGAGGCGTGCAAGGTGAATTCGCGGATGCGGTTGAAGGAATCATCGAGGCGCGCGAGCGTGTCGTTGAAAACCTTCGTGAGTTGGTCCAATTCATCCCCGTTGCCGGTGCGCGGCAGCGGCTCGCGCAGGTTGCGCTCGTGGATTTTGGTGGCGGCGTCGATTAATTTTTTCACCGGCGCCAGCGCCCGGCGCGTGAGCCACCAGCCGCCGAGCAACCCCAGCAAAACTGCGGGCAAGCCGACCTGAAAAACCAGTTCGCTGGTTTCGGAAATGGCATGTTCGACCGGTTCGCGGCGATGCTCGTGGCGCAATTGCTCGTTGAGTTCGCGATAGGTTCCCAATCCGATGATGAGCAGAGACACAATCAGGACACCGGCATACCACAGGGTCAGGCGCGCACGAATAGTCACGGTTGCTCCTTCAACACATAACCCGAACCGCGCACAGTGTGGAGCAGCTTGGGTTCAAAATCAGCGTCAACCTTTTCACGCAGGCGCATGATGTAAACGTCCACGAGATTTGTGCCCGGATCGAAGTCATAGTCCCAGACTTTTTCGAGAATCATCATGCGTCCGCACAAGCGGCCGGTCGAGCGCATGAGAAATTCCAACAGCCGGTATTCGCGCGCAGTCAGCTCAATGTCCGTTCCACCGCGTTGTGCCCGGTGCGTGATTGTGTCCAGCACGAGGTCGGCCACCCGCAAAATGTTGGATTTGTTCTCAGCGCTCCGCCGCGTCAGGGCCCGCACCCGGGCGATCAATTCCGCCAGCTCAAACGGTTTGGGCAGGTAATCGTCCGCGCCCGCATCCAGCCCTTCGACGCGTTCGTTCACTTCGCCGCGCGCCGACAGGAGCAGGACCGGCGTGGCATTTTTGTGCTCGCGCAACAGGCGTAGCACACTCAAGCCGTCGCGTCCGGGCAGCATGATGTCGAGCACGATGCCATCGAAGGGCGCGATCCGCGCCGCGGCCAGGGCATCGTCGCCGTTGTGGCAGACATCCACGGCAAAGCCTTCGGCCTGGAGCGCCTTACGGATGAACGATGCCGTCTTTTTTTCGTCTTCGACAACGAGCACGCGCATGAGCCAGCCTGGGAAGGATTAAGGGCTGGACGATTTGTCCAACCCGTAAACCAGAATTTTGAAAGTGCCGGGAATCATGGGCGGGCGGCGGCGGCGTTCGCCGTTGGCCGGCTCCGGCGCGGGGCCGAATTTGGCGGTGGCCAGGTAAATCCTGTGCGTTGTCGGGTCCAGCGCCATCGTCCGCGCCCCGCGTTCGGTGGTCAATGTCTGCACCACGGTCAATTTGTCCGGACTTTCCTCTTTCGCGATCGTCGTTGTGCCGTCGCCGCAGGAGGCGAAGGCGAGCTGGGTTTCCGGATCGAAGGCGTTCGCGTCCACCCCTTCGCCGATCGGCACGGAGGCCAGCACCGCGCCATTCTCGCTGTCCATCATCACCATGCTCTTGCTGCCGCCGCAGCCGATGAACAACCGGTGGTGCTTTAAATCAATCGCCATGCCGGAGCCTTCCTCGCCCGGCGCAATGGGCCAATTGGTGACTACGGTGTGCGTCTTGATGTCGATCACGGCGACTGCACTTCTATTTTCCAGGTTGTCATAGACGCGACCTGCCGCCGGGTCGGCCTGCGCGAATTCCGGGCGTCCGCCAAGCGGAATGGTGGCGACGACTTTTTGTCCCTTCACGTCAACCACGGTTGCCGCCTGGGCGCGACCGCAAAAGAGGTAGGCTTCCTTTTGAGCGGGCTCGTAGAGCATCCCATCCGGGCCTTGGGCCGTGTCCACCTTCGAAAGGGTCTGCAATGTTTTCAGATCCACAATACCCGCTTTGTTTTCGCGGCCATTGCTGGTGACGCCGAGACCGAGGTCGTGCGCCACGGCGACGCCGTGAACGCCGGGCGTGTTCGTGATGGTGCCGACGACTTGGTCCGTGGCAAGGTCAATGACCGCCACTCCGGTCCCGTGCGAGACGTAAAGCCGATGGGCCGCCGAATCAATTGACAGGTAATCCCAACCGCCTTCGCCACCGACGGGAATTTCCTTGATGAAATGGTACGGTCCGTCGCCGCGGCACACCGCGATGGCCAGGCTGAAGAGAACCGGCAATAGAATTTTTTTCATAGATTGATTGAGGTTGATTGAATTTATCATGTCCACTTTTGCTCTTTGGTATCTTCGGCGTCAATCCCCAAAGGCCGGGCGCACGGCCACGCCCGGTCCTGGGCATCCACTGACGCCGACGATTCAGTTTTTGTCTTTGTCCTTTTCCCCCGCCGCTTCCCTGGCTTCATTCTCCGCCGACTCCTTCTCCACCGAAACCACGGCGCCGGTATTGGCGTCCACGTTCACTTCGGTGATGTCCTTTGTGCCCGGCGTGGTCACGTCGAAGGACCAGATCAATTTCCCATGCTCCTTTTCGATCTCGGCCTCCTTGATGGTGCCGTTGGGCACTTTGGCCAGCGCAGTCTTTTCCGCATCGTCCTTGCTGACTTTGGCTTCGGCGGCCAGCTTTGCCTGTTTGGCTTCCTGGTTCTGGTGGCTTTCGCCTTTTTCACAAGCACAGCCGGTCAACAACCCGGCGGCGAATGCCCAGCACACAATCCATTTGATTTCCATGATTTGGTTTTGCGTTGATGTTGGTTGATCGGAATATACGGCGCCACCATGAAACCCCGCGGACATGAACGCCGCCTGAACGGCAGATGACAGTACTGTCATTTGTGAACAACCGGCATTTGACTATTCCCTCCCGATTCACTACTGTCGGCGGGCTGAGAATCAAGTACCAACCAGCGTAAAATTTTATGGCATCCAGGACTGCGGAAAAATCCGTTGTTGAAACCAAAACCGCCACGTCGCACTCGCGGGAACTCGAAGCGGCCATCTCGACCATCACCAAAAGTTACGGCGAAGGCAGCATCATGCGCCTCGGTGACGCGCGGGCACAGGTTAAAATTGACGTCATTCCCACCGGCTCGCTGGCGATGGATCTCGCGCTCGGCGTCGGCGGCATCCCGCGCGGGCGGGTCGTGGAAATTTTCGGGCCGGAATCGTCCGGCAAGACCACGCTCATGCTCCACGTCATCGCCAACGCCCAAAAGACCGGCGGCTTGGCGGCATTCATTGACGCCGAGCACGCCCTGGATCCGGGTTACGCGAAACGGCTCGGCGTGAACCTCGACGATTTGCTGGTGTCGCAACCAGATTCCGGCGAGGAAGCGTTGACGATTTGTGAAACGCTCGCCCGCTCGAACGCGCTCGATGTCATCGTGATTGATTCCGTCGCCGCGCTGGTGCCGAAGGCCGAACTCGAAGGCGAAATGGGCATGGCCACGATGGGCATGCAAGCGCGATTGATGAGCCAGGCGCTCCGCAAGCTGACGGCCATTCTGGCTAAATCAAAGACCACGTGCATTTTCACCAACCAGTTGCGCGAAAAAGTCGGCGTCATGTTCGGCAACCCGGAGACCACGCCCGGCGGCAAGGCGCTGAAATTTTACGCGAGCGTGCGGCTCGACATCCGCCGCAAAGATACGCTCAAGGACGCCGCCGGCAACGCCACCGGCAATCACGTCCGCGTCAAGGTCGTGAAAAACAAGGTCGCGCCGCCCTTCGCCGAGGCCGAGTTCGACATCATTTACAATCACGGCATCAACAAGGAAGGCAGCATTCTCGACGTGGGCCTCGAAAATGGGGTCGTGGACAAAAAGGGCGCGTGGCTGCAATTCGAGGGCGAATTGATTGGCCAGGGGAAGGAAGCGGCGCAGAAGGCGCTGGCCGAAAAACCCGCGCTGGCCAAAAAAATTGTGGATGCTATTCTCACCAAACGCGCGGCCGCCTGAGGGCCGCCCGCCGGTCGAAGCATGAGCAGTATTTCTGACGTCGAAATTGACCTGGAAAAGCTTTTCCTGCCCGCGTGGGCGCAGGAATCGCCGTCGGCGAATCGCTACGCGAAATACGCGGGCGAACCCGCCGCGCGCGAAGAACGCCCGCGCGAAGGCCGCCGGGGCGGACCGCGCCGCGAACCGTTTGGCGAACGCCGCGGGCCCCGCCCGCCGCGGTCGGGCCAGAAATTCGGTGAGCGCAAAGAAGGCTTTGTTCGTCGCGAAGGCCGGCGCGATGACCGGGCCGAGCGCCGTGAACGCCAGGAACCATCCGCGCCGCTGCCGGAAATCACCGTTGCCTTTTTGCCGGACGACCGAGGTGTCGAGTCGCTGGCGCGCCAGATCAAAATGACCGGCCGCGCCTTTCCGCTGTTCCAGATCGCGCAAATCGTTCTGGCCAAGCCGGAGCGTTACGCTGTGCAACTCGCCGTCACGAAAAATGCCGACGGCACGGTCAAGCAGCCGCTGTTCGTTTGTGCGCTCGACGACACGCCGTGGTTGAGTGAAGACGCCGCCGTGGCGCACGTGCTCGGGAAGCATTTCGCCACGTTCTACCAGGCCGAGCGCACGGCCATCGAACCGCCCAAAGGCAAATACACATTTGTGGCCCAGTGCGGCATGAGCGGCGTCATCCTCGGTCCGCCGAATTATCACGATTACCAGAACCAGCTCCGGAAGCTGCATACTGAACGCTTTTCCCGGATGCCATTCGAGGTGTTCAAAGCGCGTATCAAAATTGTGCGCGACGAGGAAGTCGTTAAGAAATGGATCGAGGAGCAAAGTTTTCGGACCGAGTACACATGCCTCAACGTGCCCGAGCCGCTCAAGTTGCCGAGCCGGGAAGAAG
>Ga0335080_10001261_pt1 | contig 24482 bp, 18 predicted proteins | sample Lox_Sample_34_FD_206720 | JGI IMG/M metagenome (GOLD analysis project Ga0335080, IMG submission 206720) | Soil microbial communities from Loxahatchee National Wildlife Refuge, Florida, United States - Lox_Sample_3.4 | ecosystem: Environmental > Terrestrial > Soil > Wetlands | place: USA... | reverse complement strand
CTATATTTCATCTGGGGACCCCCGGTTGAAAAAGCAGGGGAGGGAACATTTCCCCCTCCCCTCATGCATAAAGAAGTTAGAAGGTCGTTACCGCGGTACTGCCGTTCATCTCATTGGCCTCACCACCATGACACTGGCGGCAGAACTGCGCCGTCTGGTTGCTGTTCGCCGTTCCGCTGGCCGGGTTGTATGGCGCACGCAGGAAGAACATCGTCGCGTAAGGACCTGCCGGGAGACCCGTGTTGGTCGCACCCGCCTTCACGCTCACCACGTTCATCACGTGCTGGTTATGGCAGGTTGTGCACATCACCACCGGCTGGCTGTTGTAGGTGCCCGGGCTCACAAAGAAGCCGTAGTTTGTCACGAACTTCGACGAGTTTGGTCCGGTCATCTGGACTTTGCCGGCCGCGCTGATCGTGCAATCCCAGTCGTACGTCCCGCCGCAGCCCATCACTGCATTCAGGCCTACCGGGTGATCGTTCAGATAGTTACCCGTTGTTGTGAAGTCATTTCCAAGCAGCGTCGGGATCTGGTTGTAGGTCCCGTAGGTCGCCGGAAGCGTTTCAAATACCTTGTTCTTCATCATGGCGCCCTGCGCATAGTTGCCATCGTGGCAGCTCAGACACATCAGCACGCCAGCAACGTCCGGCGTCCCCGCCGTTGTGCTGCTCGGAAGAACTTCGGTGTACGATCCGTGCTCGCTTTGTCCGGTGACAATTGTCTTGCCATAAAGGCTGGAGACATCCTCACCCCAGAGAGCGATGTTGCCCGATGTCGGATCAGCTTTCTTGGCATTGCCATTGCCATAGGCGCCGCTGTGTGGCGCGTGACAGGCCGCGCAGCCGCGACCGTAGTTGAGGTGTGCACCGAGAACGTCAGTCGTCGGCGTCGTGATCTGTGCAGCCGCAAATCCCGCGCCTGCCAGAAACATCAGAGCAATTAGAGAAATCTTCTTCATTATGTGGAGCCTCCTAGTGCGCACTCCCTAATTCGCCTGAACTTTCACCGCGACCTGACTCGTCTTGTTTCCAGTTCAGTCGACTTCAAGACGTGCACGTCGAGTACCGTTACGGAATTGATATGTCCTATTTCGGAACAACGCGCGTAATCCATTGCGCAAAAGAGAGTTGCCCCACCTTCACTACCCCATGCTCCCAGTTCCGCAATAAATTCCCCAATAAACGCTGGGAGTTCTCGCACACTCCAGTGGTGAAAACCCCCACGTTTTTAGTGACATGCGTCACAATTGGGTCAACACAACCACTCCATACCGTGATCGCACATCACGCACCTGCGAAATCCAAATGAAGACCTGTGATTTATGTCACTTCAGGCTTGGCCGCACCTTGCTCTACTGTCTGCGGGCGCTCGCTTTCTGCGCTTCCCTGGAACCGCAGCAGATAACCGCCGCACTTCGGCTGCAAACGTGCAGTAGATCTCGTGTACCCCTTCGCGATCTTCCCCACAGGAAAATCGACCGGGCCCATCTGATCGGGAGTTCACGGTATGGAAGACGCAATACCGGCCACACACATCGAGCGATCGCATGTCTATGCGATGGCCGCCATCTGTCTCATTGCCGGCCTCGGCATCGGATACCTCATGCGCAGCTCGGTGCTCGACGCTCCCAGCCCGCAACCCGCTGTCGCTGTCAATTCGCCTCACGGCGCCATGCCACCTGGACACTCCCTCGAAGAATGGAAGCAGATCTCCGACCAGAAGGCCGCTCCCCTGCTCGAGAAGCTCAAAACCAATCCCAACGACACTTCCCTTCTCATCCAGGTCGCCGCCCTCTATCACACCACGCATCGATTCAAAGAGGCGGCCGACTTTTACAATCGCGCTGTCAACACCGATCCGAAAAACGTCGCCCTTCGCACCAAGCTCGCATCGAGCCTCTATCGCAACGGCGATGTTGATGGCGCCATCGCGCAGCTCAACACCGCTCTCAGCTGTGATCCAAAGGACGCAAACGCCCTCTACGACCTCGGCATGATCAAGCTTCAGGGAAAGGGCGACAGCAAGGGTGCCATTGCCGCATGGCAGCGCCTGCTCAAAACGAATCCTGACCTGAGCCCCGATCGCAAGGCAGTCGTCATGAAAGTCATGGCCAGCGCGATGCAGATGATGGGCGATCAGCACTCCGTGCAGACCGCGGGAGGCGACCATGCAGCGAGATAAGCAGCATCGTTGGACCAGCAAACAGGCGCTTCTCTTCCTGACGATCTGCCTCATGGCCGGAATCGCCGGTGGCTGGCTCATCCGCGGCTCTCGAACCCCTGCACAGGCATCGACGGCTAAAGCTGCACTTGCCCAGCCACCTGTTTCAACCGCGGCCGCCTCATCAACAGCGACCCAACCGCCCACTCCTTCCCGCATCAAGGAAATGGCGGACACGCAAGCGGCTCCGCTGCTCGAAAAGTTGAAGTCCGATCCAAAGAATCCCGACCTCCTCACCAGCGTCGGAAATCTCTACTACGACGCGCAACAGTACCCCATCGCTGTCGATTACTATGGCCGCGTCCTCCAGGCCAGACCATCCGACGTCTCTGTTCGGACCGACATGGCCACCGCATACTGGTATCTCGGCAACGCCGACGAGGCGATCGCCCAGTTCAACAAGGCCCTCACATACGCGCCCAACAATCCCAACACATTGTTCAACCTCGGCATCGTGAAGTGGCAAGGCAAGCACGACAGCGCTGGCGCCATCGCCGACTGGAAGAAACTGCTGGCCGCCAACCCCGATTACGAACAAAAAAACAAAGTCCAGCAGATGCTCACCGATGTAGAAAAACAGACCGCCTCAAAGCCCCCCGCGAAAAGCTGATTCACCAACCGCACGTCGCATCGCCCAGTTCAAGTAAAAAAGTGTCATCCTGAACGGAGTGAAGAATCCGCGCTTGCTTTTCGGACATCTATGTGGCGAAACGCATCTTTGTATCAGGGCATCGCCTTAGCGATGCCGCAAACCACAGAATGGTCGCCAATCCCACCGCACCTTCACAGAGGAGCTGTCATCACTGAACGCAGTGAAGCATCCGCGGTTCCTTTTTGCACCTCCATTGTGGCGACACTTCCCCACCCGAAGTTACACTGCTCAAACCACCAAATTCGACTCTCCTCGTGCTATCGAAGGAACCGAGCGGTATGGACAACGCAAGAGTATTCAGAATGGCGTTCGCGAGCGTCTACCCGCATTACATTGCCAAGGCCGAAAAAAAGGGCCGCACGAAGGCAGAGGTTCATGCCATCATCCAATGGCTCACGGGATACGACGAAACGGCGCTGCAACGGCTGATCGAGACAAAGGTCGACTTTCAGACTTTCTTCGCGCAAGCCCCACGGATCAACCCGAACGTTTCCAAGATCACCGGTGTCATCTGCGGCTATCGAGTGGAGCAAATCGAGGACAAGCTCATGCAGCAGATTCGCTACCTGGACAAGCTGATAGACGAACTAGCCAAAGGGAGGTCCATGGACAAGATTCTGCGAGAATGACCGATCGTTTGAAGTCGCGCCCTCTCAGCGAGGTAAACAACTCGACCAGATTGACCTGTATTGGGATGAGTCTACATCCACCTTTGGGGACTGCTTCCCAAAATCACCGTTCGGTGTTGATTGACATTAACTTCCTCGATTGCAGCCGAGAGCCTTCCCGCGCCACTAAAATGACAGCCTCAACTCTCGCACCCAGGGTGCGACGTCAACACGCTGTCCCCGCAAAATCCCCTCATCTCGCTCATTCAATTGCAAATTCATCCTTCGGGACTTTGCAGGTTAATTCTGCGAATTCCCTACACTTGGTTCAGCGCAAAATCACCAGGGAAAAACGCGAACGGATGTAGGGAAATCAGCCCGGCATGCCCGTTATGAACCTGCCTCTGTTATGGCCGACATGCTTGGCCGACAAGAAATAAGTCCTTATTTAACAAATATTTTAATCCTAAGCCCTTTGAATGGAAATATTTAGCGCCGACATTAGCCGTAAACCAATTGAAAACAAAAGGGGGAGGGGGGAGGGGTGGGTAGTTTGGATAAAGCAATGTCAGTTGCCGCTCTTCGGACCGTCGGAGTAATACCCGGTCTTGTGCCGGATGTTGAAGGCATCCGCCGACGCCCGAGGCACAGTCACTTCCACGCGATGGAAGTCGTGGCCCGGCACCTGGTCGTGCGGATAGTAGCCGATCATGTATTGCGTGCGCAGATCATCGCTCACGCGATCGAAAGCTTTTTCGAGTCCCCCCTCGTAGGCGTAGAAGTACTTGCCTCCGGTCTGCTCGGAAAGCGTGATCATCGCATGCTCACCGCCGATGTCGCGCCCCGCGCTTGCTTCGATCGGCACATCGATGATCGAGTAAATCATCACTTCGTTGCGCAGGGCCTGTTCGAGCGCATCGTCATACGTGGATTCCCGAACCGTGTCTCCCCCGTCGGAGACGAGAACCAGAACCTTTCGGCCTTCCTTTTTGCCAAGTTCTCTTGATCCCAGGTAGATCGCGTCATAGAGCGCCGTGCCGCCGGCTCCGCGCATGTGGTCCAGCCCGCGATCGATCTGCGTAACGTTATTTGTGAATTCTGCCAGTTGATCGACGTAGGTATTGAACTGGATCACGCTCATCCTGTCCTGCGAGCGCATCATCGCGTGCACGAACTTCTTCGCCGCCCACTGTTCAAGGCCCCGGTCCTTGTACGTGCTCGAACTGGTGTCGATCGCAAGCGTCAGAGCGAGAGGCATCTCCGACTGCCGCTCAAATACCGCGATCTTCTGAGGACGCCCATCTTCGAAAATCTTGAAATCGTCCTGTGTCAGCCCTCCAACAATCGCACCGTTCTTGTCAGTAACATTCACAAACAGGCTGACAAGCTTGACGTCGAGACGCAGCGGCTTATCATCCTGCGCGGCAAGCGGACAAGCAATAGCGGCGAGTAGAAGGGTCGCGAAGATGAATGCGATCTTAGCTCGCAGGGCCATCGGCGCCCTCCACGGCGAAACCAGGCGGAAATGGCTCGCCATCGGCCCAGACAGCTCCATCGACAAACGTCTCCTTCTTCCAGATCGGTACCGTCTTCTTCAGTGTGTCGATAATCCAGCGGCTCGCCTCGTAGGCTTGCGCCCGGTGCGCCGATGCCACGACGATCAATACGCTGGTCTCGCCCACCTCAAGACGGCCCAGCCGATGAACGATGGAAACGTGACGCACGCCGAAGCGCGAGATCGCTTCGTTTACCAGATCGTTCATCTGCTTCGTCGCCATCTCTTCGTAAGCCTCATAATCGAGATACAGCGTCTGGCGACCTCTAGAGTTGTTCCGCACAATGCCATCGAACACCACCACAGCGCCGTCTTCGCACTGCTTGGCGGCTGCGACGAGCGTTTCCGCGTCGATGCTTTCACGCGTCAGTTGGATACTCATCGGCGAACTGGCGCTCTCGTCCGAGGGACCTGCTGCCCGCGTAGTGCTCCCTCCCGAGACCGGAGGCAGCAATCCAACCTCATCGTTTTCCCTGAGAACGCTGGCGCGTTCTGCGTACTCTGCGTTGACGCTGACGGCGATCCCAAGAGTCTCAACCACAGGCGCTTGCATGCCAAGCCGGACAAGCAGGTCTGCCACCGTCGCTCCGCCTGGCAAATCGATAGCGAAGGGCTCAGCACCCAGCGTCTCTTTGAGAACACCGAAAGGAAGAATGCGTACCTGCATGTCTAAGAAAGAATACCGCCTTGCCGTTTAGACGCAGCAGTTCGGCAGGTAGCGCACCGGGGTCTTCGCTTTGCGCCTACTTGTTGGGAAAGGAAAGGCCGGCAGATTCGCCGGCCCTGAGCTTCGATTATCCCTCGCCTTACGCAGCCGCAGAGGTTCCCTGTTCCGCCGCGATCGGGGTGACCTCCGGCTTGGCCTTCAGCAGGGGCAGAGCCACTGCCAGCACGTCTTCGATGCGGCTGGCGAAATGGATCGAGACGCCATCAGTCATCTCCGGCGCTAGATCCTCCTCCACGTCCTGGCGGTTATCAGCAGGCATGATGATGTTTTCCACCCCCGCTCGCCGTGCGGCCAGGAACTTTTCCTTGATCCCGCCCACCGGCAGCACATTTCCACTCAATGTGATCTCACCCGTCATGGCAGTCAAAGGACGCACCGGAGTATCGGTCAGCAGCGATGCCAGCACCGTAGCCATCGTGACACCTGCCGATGGGCCATCCTTCGGGATCGCGCCGGCGGGAATGTGTATGTGCAGGTCGAGTTCCTTGTTGAAGTCCTCGGAAAGCCCAAGCAAGGCCGAGTTGGAGCGTACCCACGTCAGCGCGGCCTGCATCGACTCCTGCATCACCTCGCCAATTTGGCCAGTCATCGTGAATCCGCCCTTACCCTTCATCTTGTTCGCCTCGATGAAGAGAATGTCGCCGCCTGCCGGCGTCCACGCCAGACCCACGGCCACTCCAGGGCGCTTCACGCGCTCGGAAATCTCCGTCTCCACCCGCACCTGGATGTTGCCCAGAAACTCCTTGAGGACGTCCTTGTCGACGACAACCTTATCCAGCTTGCCTTCGACGACCCGACGAGCTTCCTTACGGCAGACGGTTCCAATCGTCTGTTCGAGTTTGCGAACGCCGGCCTCGCGCGTGTAATGCCGAATCATGTGGCGCACCGAAGCTTCGGGAAATTCGATCTGCTCCGATGTGATTCCGTTCTCCTTGATCTGCCGCGGAATCAGGTAACGATCCGCAATATGCACCTTCTCTTCTTCGCTATACCCCTGCAGAGGAATGATCTCCATGCGGTCCAGCAGTGGCGGAGGGACAGGATCGAGCATGTTCGCAGTGCATATAAACAGCACCTTAGACAAATCGAACGGCACATCGAGGTAGTTGTCCCGGAACGTGTTGTTCTGCGCCGGGTCGAGTGTCTCCAGCAGCGCCGATGCTGGGTCGCCGCGGAAATCCCGTCCGAGTTTGTCGACCTCGTCGAGCATGATTACCGGATCGTTGGTTTCGGCCCGGCGGATGCTCTGGATGATCTGTCCCGGCAGTGCGCCAATGTACGTGCGCCGGTGGCCCCTAATCTCGGCCTCGTCATGCATGCCACCCAGAGAAATGCGCTGGAACTTGCGGCCGAGCGCCCGAGCGATCGACTTTCCAAGACTTGTCTTGCCCACACCCGGAGGTCCGACGAAGCAGAGGATTGGCCCCTTCATGTCTGGCTTGAGTTCCAGGACCGACAGGTAATCAAGAATGCGGTCTTTCACCTTCTTCAGGCCGTAGTGATCCTCGTCGAGGATATCCCGGGCCTTCCCAATATCGACTTTCGTTCCGGAGCTCTTGGCCCAGGGCAATACCGCAAGCCACTCGATGTAGTTCCGCGTGAGCGAATAGTCGGCGGCCATAGGAGACATCCGGCCGAGGCGCGACAGTTCCTTCATCGCCTCCTTCTTCACGTCCTCCGGCATCCCGGCTTCCTCGATCTTCTTGCGCAGCTCTTCGACCTCGCGCTGCCCCTCGTCCTGTTCCCCCAGTTCCTTCTGGATCGCCTTCATCTGCTCGCGCAGATAGTAGTCGCGCTGCGACTGCTGTACCTGGTCCTGCACCTCACTCTGGATTTTGGTGCGAAGCTGCTGAACCTCGAGTTCCTTTGCCAGGTGCTTCGTCAGCAACTCGAGCCGCCCGGGAACGCTCGGATTCTCGAGCAGTGCCTGCTTGTCTTCCGTGGTCAGGAACGGCAGCGATGAAGCGACGAAGTCGACTAATCGGCTGGGGTCTTCGATGTTTCCTGCAATTGTGCGTAGTTCGTCTGAAAGCGTCGCCGATTCGGAAACGATTTGTTGAAACTGGCCAACGACATTACGCACAAGAGCCTCGATCGCGGCCGAAGTCTCGGCGTCAACGTCCTCCACGGTCTCCACCTCGGCAATCATGAATGGCTCCGTCTGGACGTAACGCAGCAGACGTACACGCTCCACACCTTCGGTGAACACAAACCGGCTCTGGTTGGGCATGCGTACGACTTTGTGAACGGTAGCTAAGGTCCCTATCTGATGCAAATCCGTGGGTTTGGGTGCGTCCAGGCGGGGATCGAGCTGGGCCGCGACCACAATCGACCGCTCATCCCCCAGCGATTCGATTAGTTGTATCGAGCTTTCCCGGCCAACTGTAAGTGGCAGAACAGCATGCGGAAATAAAACAGTGTCACGGACAGGCAGAACAGGAATTCGCCTGGGGCCCGAAGCGTGCTTCTGCGGGTTCTCGGGAGGCAGAATGGAAGGCTGACTTGGCATTGAGTGTCCTCTTATCAACTTTCCTTATTAGACAACGCAGAGCATCAAAAGTTTCAAGATTCCCTGGTTCTCAGCGGCCCTGTACAGCTGTTCTCGGACCTCTCTGACCGATCTTACGGTGCTCCCCTGGAACGAGTTCCCGTTGTCGAAAAACATTTGAGCCGCGCTTCGAGCATACGCGGCCCAAGTGGCTTATCGGCAAATTTTCAAGTCGTATGAATCCTGAGAAGTGGCCCCTGGACGGTTTAACCCGGGGCATTGCGGACCCCTGTTCCGCCAGTGTCCTTAATCTCCTTTTTTAATCGCAGATTCAATGCGATCCCACAGGTCATCTTCCGGCTGCTCCTCCGCAAGCAGTTGTTTGGCTGCGTCGGCAATCGTCTGGAGATCCTCGTACAGCTGCCGGCAAATCTCGCATTCCTTAATATGGGGATGGTTCGCAACATCCGCACCGGAACCGACAAGCTCAGCGAGTTGACTCTGGAAGTGATCGCAGCTCATTGACTTGGGGTCGAAGGTCATCGCTTTCCCCCTTTGTTGAGCGTGAGGCGCAGCGCATCGCGCAACTTCAGTCTGGCTTTGTGGAGCTGGGACTTGCTGTTCCCGACAGAACAATCAAGCATGGCAGCAATTTCATTATGCTCAAAGCCCTCCACGTCGTGAAGGACAAAGATGAGACGGTAGCCGGCTGGTAAAGCTGCGACTGCACGCTCCAATGCCAGTCGGTCAATGGATCCCGCTAGCGAGAGATCAGGAGCCCCGAAACTGCGTCCCGGGCCGTCGTCATAGGACGGTTCCATGGCCTCATCGAGCGACATCAGGGGCAGGCCCTTCTTGCGCAGGTGCATCAGGACAACGTTAATCGATAGGCGATGAAGCCACGTGGAAAAAGCCGAATCACCTCGGAATGTTCCGATTTTTCGATGGAGTTGAAGAAACGCCTCTTGCGTCAAATCTTCAGCCTCTGCGACATTGCCGACCATGCGCAGACAGAGCGAGTAAATTCGCCGTTTGTGGAGAGAATATAGATGGGCAAACGCGGCGTGGTCGCCAGCCTGGGCTCGAGCCAGAATCTCAGCTTCAGGAGAGAGCGGGGCTGCCCGTCTCGGCGCAACCTCAGCTGCAGGATCCTGAAGCTGGACCGCTCTTTCTTCCTTCTCGGGCTCGGGCGCGGATGCTTCTGGGTTCTGCTTTGGAAACCTGGTACGTGGCATGCGCTTCCTTTGGGGGAGAGTATCGGTATGCGTAAGAATCGTCTGATGCTGCGCCAAGCTTCGTTCCTCGTTAGTATAAGGTGCAGCGGTTGAAAACTTTGAGCTGCGGCAAGATGGAACCGGATGGGCTCTCAAGTTAATGAATTGGATGCAGCCAATTGCCTTGGCGTCGGTCGGTGCGGCTAAATTTTGGGAGATAGAGTGCGTAAGACAATGCCGTCGAGGCATCTCGGCCTAGGAACCAGAACGGTTCTCCTGCTGGCATGTCTTTTTCTTTTACAAATCGCCACTCCAAAATGCCGGTCCCAACTCAGCGGAAACTCAACGCGTTCAAGTGGCACAAAGGATCTTTCGAGAGAAACGGTTAACTCTTCTGTTTCTCCTTTCGCCGGATCCTCGCTGGCTGTTTCCGAGCCAACGAGGCTCACCGCATGGCTGGGGCTTCCAGTACGCGAGATTGCATTTGACGGAGTCGCGACGAGCAGGCTCGATCCTCTGCCTGGTCATCTTCCCCAGTCAACAGGAGCTCCGCTCGATGGAGAGCGCGTTGCCCAGAGTCTGCGACAGCTCTTCGCCACTGGGCTCTTCAGGACACTCGAAGCCGATGTATCGCGAGATGACGACGGGGTAAAACTCGTCTTCAAGGGCGTACCTAGCGAGTTCGTTGGAGTCGTAACCGTGACCGGCGCAAAAGGTGCGAACATGAATGCGCAGCTCATATCGGTAAGTCGGCTCAACGCAGGAACGCGGTTCTCAGAGTCCCGCATACAGGCAGCTGAGGGCCGCATGCGCCAGGCTCTTGCCGACAACGGCTTTAACGAACCGGAGATCAAGTACGATCTCATCCGGCACCCCGACGAGCAACTGGTCGACATTGCTTTTGAAGTCACTTCAGGAGTTCAGGCTCGGGTGGGTTCGGTAACTGTCGAGGGAGATCCCGGGCTCACAATTGATCAATTCCGGCGAAAGGCCCATCTGCACGCGGGGACCAAAGTTGACCGTGACACAAGCAATCGCGCGCTCTCGGGGATCCTGAAACATTATCGGAAGGAGGATCGACTCGAAGCTGACGTGAAGTTGCAGTCCCAGGTTTACGGTCCCGCCACAAAGACCTCGAACTTCGATTTCTCATCCAATCGCGGGCCCATCGTGAAAGTCGGAATAGAAGGCGTCAAGCTGAGCGGCGATCGGCTCAAGCGGCTCGTCCCCGTGTATGAAGAAGGCACCGTCGATGAAGACCTGCTGAATGAAGGGAGCCGCAGGTTGCGCGACTATTTCCAGCGGCTCGGATACTTCGACGTAAAGGTGGATCACCTCGAGCGCAATCCCGATAACAATACCGTACTGATTACTTACACCGTCGATCTAGGGGCGCGGAGGCGCGTCGAGCATGTTTCAGTCGACGGCAACCATTATTTCGATTCGAGCACACTTAAGGAGTTGCTGAGCGTCCACGCGGCCGATTCCCTCGATCGCCATGGCACCTACAGCCAGGCCCTCGTGGCTGCGGACAGCGCAGCACTGCAAGCTGTGTATCAAAACAACGGTTTCTCGGAGGTGAAAATTACGCCTGAGACCCTGAGTGGAACTGATCCGCCCGGCAAACCTGGCGAGGGCTCCGGTCAAAAATCCACCGGTACCCTCTCGGTCATCTACCACGTCGACGAAGGTCAGCAACAACGTGTTGGTGTTCTGCAGCTCGATGGAGTCGTCAAAGGGAACAGCGACAAGCTATTGAAATTGATGAATACGGCGGAAGGTCAGCTCTTCTCTCCTCAGAACCTCGCCGGCGACCGCGATGCCATATTGACCCATTATTTGAGCAACGGCTTCGATCAGGTACAGGTTGAAGTTGAAGAACAAACGGAAGCGGCCGATCCGAGTGCTGTCGACGTCACTTTCCACATCCGCGAAGGACAGCAGATTTTCGTGCGCAAGGTACTACTTACCGGTCTCCACTTCACCCGCCCCGACACCGTGGAGAAAGCCATCACACTGCATCCGGGCGATCCCCTCAACCAGACAGCGCTTGCACAAACGCAAAGGAACCTGTACGAATTTGCTTTATTCAACGAAGTCAACACCGCGGTTCAGAATCCGAACGGTAGTGAGCCGTACAAAACTGTCCTAGTGCAGGCAACAGAAGCGCGGCGTTGGACCCTCACCTATGGTCTCGGATTCGAGGCCCAGACTGGTACTCCCAAAAATAACTGCAAGGATCTGCAGAACAGGGGTCAGGAGTGCTCTCCCAACGGAAGACCGGGTGTCAGCCCGCGCGTGCTCATTGATTTGACCCGAAATAACCTCTTTGGGAAAGATCAATCGGCATCGATTCGGGGAACGTATGGTCTGCTCGAGCAAAACGTGAACCTGCTGTATCAGAATCCCCGATTTCGTGGAAACAGGGACTTCGCATTTACGTTCTCCGGCGGCTACGCCAGCAGCCAGGATGTGACCACGTATGTTGCGTCTCGGTTGGAAACAGGCGTGCGCTGGACCCAGCACTTTAGCCAGCCTGAATCGCTTCTTTCCAAGGCAAACACTTTTGTGTACGCGTTTGACTTCCGCCGCGTGAAGGTGGCAGAAGACACTCTACAGGTTTATCAGGAGGCCATTCCCTTGCTTGCCGCGGCAGTACGAGTCTCAGGTCCCAGCGTTACATGGATCCGCGATACTCGCGATTCTCCCATCGATTCGCACCGCGGGACTTACTCAAGCTTCCAGAATTTTCTTTCCAGCTACATCTTCGGAGCCCAGGCAGTGTTCAACCGGCTCGATCTTTCAAACTCGAGCTACTATGGATTCGATAAGAACCGGTTTGTGATTGCGCGCAACACGCGATACGGACAGGAGCGCGCCTGGGGAACAGATTCGCAGCGGTTGCTGCCTCTCCCGGAACGTCTTTATTCCGGTGGCGCTTCATCCCACCGTGGATTTGGCAGCAATGCCGCCGGCCCCCGGGATCCTGAGACCGGTTTTCCCATTGGCGGTGCAGGTGCCCTTATTAATAGCACAGAGATGAGGCTGCCCCCGCCGATTCTTCCCTTCTTTGGCAATTCGCTCAGCTTCGTGCTGTTTCATGACATGGGAAACGTATTCACGAACGCAGGCGATGCATGGATCAGTGCACTACGTATTCACCAGCCGGATAGAGATGCTTGCAAGATCCTGACCCCCCCGGGTGGTACCCCGGACAATCCCATTCCTCCAACACCAACCGGACCGGACACATCGACTGGGAAACAAGGGCAGTGTAGCTTCAACTACTTTTCGCATGCAACCGGACTGGGCATGCGTTATCACACCCCCGTCGGGCCAATTCGACTGGACTTCAGCTACAACCTGAATCCGCCGATCTATCCCGTCAACGTCGACTACTCGCAATCAGACATTTACGCCAACCAGCACGTGGGCCAGGCACAGCATTTCAACTTTTTCTTCAGCTTGGGGCAGACATTCTGATGACAGAACATCGACAACCTCGACTCGCTCTTACGGCTAGTTCGCTGCGCTGGTCTTGCATCGCCATGATCTTGGTGGGCCTCATCCCAGCCCACGCTCAAACCAGCAAACAGAGCGACTCTGGAGGGCAAGGTGTCACCTTTGACCGCGTGATTGCGGTCGTGAATCGTCAGACGATCCTGGCAAGTGACCTGGAAGTCGAAATGCAGATCTCTGTACTCGACCCCACCGGAAACCTGAAGGAAAAGGAAACCGCACCTCAAGCTCTGGATCGGCTTATCAGCCGCACACTTATTCAACAACAGATTCAGCAGGAGTATGTGCCGGCTGCTCAGCCAACGCCGACCGAAATCGCCGCTCGCTTGCAGGATGTTCGCAAAGATCTGCCCGCCTGCATTCGCGCCGATTGCGAATCAGATGAAGGATGGAACAAGTTTCTCGCACAGCACGACCTCACCCCGGGAGGGGTGGAGAACTATGTTCGAAACCGGATGGAGATTCTCAGCTTCATCGAGGCGCGTTTCCGGCAGGGCATTCGAATCTCGCCTGAGGACATCGAGACCTACTATCGCGAAACCCTCCTGCCGCAGTATCCTGCCGGACAGACCATCCCGCCCTTGCCACAGGTTTCAGCGCGCATCGAGGAAATCTTGCTGCAGCAACGTGTAAACGAGCTCTTTAGCAGTTGGCTGGCAAATCTCCGCAAGCAGGGCCAGGTAGAAGTCCTTGACCCGGCGCTGCAGACAAACGCCGACGCAGGCGATGGAGCAACAAAAGAATGACCGAGACGAGTCAAATCCCGCCACCACCGAAGGTGCAGGATGTAGGTCAGGAGGAGCCGCGAGCATCACACCGGCGCTACCTGCGCCATCTGCTCTGGGGCGGATCCGGCTTGGCTCTTCTTCTGATACTGGGACTTGTCGCTTTGTACTTCTGGGCAAGTTCGTCGGAATTCGAGAACATGGTTCGCAAGAGACTCATCACTCGAATTGAAACAGCGACCGGCGGACACGCCGAGATCCGTTCGTTCCACTGGGACCTGTTGAAATTGGAAGCCGACGCAGACGGTCTGGTGCTGCATGGACGCGAAGCCCAGGGCGAAACTCCGTTTGCTCAGGTAGCTTCCCTGCGAGTGGCAATCGACATCCTCGATTTTTGGAGCCCGCGTGTTCTGCTCCGCAATCTTGAACTCGAAAAACCAGAGATTCACATCATCGTGTATCCGGATGGAACCACGAACAAGCCGCAGCCGCCGCAAAAAACGGAATCGCACCCTGTAGATACGCTGTTCGATCTCCAGGCTGGCCGTGTCGAAGTGGCGCACGGAACCGTCGACTACGACAACCGCGCTGACCAGGTGGATGATTTTCAGGATCGGCGAATTCCACTCGACTTCGGGGCAAACGATGTTTCCCTCCTCCTTAAATATCGATCAGGTTCACGAACCGCGCCCGAAAGCTATCATCTCGAAACCTCGGTTCGTGACCTCCACTTGGCCCGCGGACCGGCGAATCACCCTGAAGCGCCTCTGGTACAGGGCTACGTGCAGGCGGCGGTCGACTTCACGCGTAGCGCCGTTTACCTGCGGTCGCTCCAGATCACTGCCCACAGCAAAGGTTCAGAAGATCGGCAATTGAATATCGTTGGTGAGCTTCTCGATTTCGGCCGACCACGCTGGCAGGCAACGATCCAGGGTGACCTCGATCTGAAGCTCATGGAGCCAGCCACGGGCTATCCAAATACCCCTGAGGGAATTGCAAAGCTGAATCTCGCCGCCGCAGGACAGGATGGGGAGTTCCGGATCGACGGAACCGTCCATGCCGACAATGCCGCATATATTGGTACCGGAGTTGTCGCCCGCGGTGTTGTCCTAGATGCTCGTGTTCACGCAGACCCCCAGCATCTGCAGATCACAAACGTGACCGCGCGCCTGAAGCCAGGTGGGCAACTCGAAGGAGAAGTCCTGTTGGATCACTGGATCGCTCCCCTCGGCGGCGCTCCAGTAATTGAAGCTGCGCCAGAGCAGCCGAAGCGGCAGAAGAAGGGAAAGAGGCACGAAGAGACCGCAGCGCCAAAAGTTGCCCCGACCAGACCGCCAGACAACCTGCTGCACACCAACGGAAAGGTGAATGCATATTTTCGCAACGTCACGCTTGACACCGTCCTGGAGATGGTTAGCACTCCGCCGTTTCAACGGCTGGGCTTTGACGCACAGTTAAGTGGTCTGTCGACAGCTCTGTGGAACAACGGCGATGTAAATACGCTCACTGTGGCAGCCAACTTCAAGCTGAACGCATCTTCAAGAACAACCGATGAAGTCAAGACGCTTGGCGCGGTAGACGCAACCTACATTCAGAAAAGCGGTGCGGTGGACCTTCGTGCGCTTGAACTGACCCTCCCCGCAAGTCAGCTGACAGCGCACGGACACCTTGGCGCGTACCCGCTTACGAGTCCGACCGAAATCACGGTCGATTTTCATTCGCGAAACCTGGGCGAATTCGACAAGGTTCTCCGCGATCTCGGCTTCAATCGTGATGGAAAGAACGGTACGGCAGCTTTGCCCATCTCGCTCGGCGGAGAAGCAGATTTCCACGGCACCTGGACCGGATCGCTGGCAGATCCTGATCTCACCGGAAACCTTCAGGCAAGCAACTTTTCGGCGGAGATTCCAAGTGCAAATGGCGAAACGTCGCGTTCCGTACATCTGGATTCCCTCGAAGCGACTGGGAGCTACTCCGCCGAAAGGATCGCCATCGACCGAGGCAGCATACGCCGCGGCGAAGCCTCGATCAACTTCAATGGAGAGCTGACCGCAACCGCGGCGCACGGAAAGAAGGGCCGGCCGCAATTTGATGACAATTCTCTGATCCATGGTGATCTCCGAGTCATCGGGTTGAACGCCGATGACATCGCTTCACTACTTGGTGAAAAGCTGCCGGTCAGCGGAACTGTAAGTGCGCAATTGGCCGTAAACGGTGCCTATCAACACCTCAACGGCAGCGGTTGGGTACAACTGGATGGAGGCTCACTTTATGGAGAAGCGCTGACGCGGGGACGCGCGGATGGAAAGATCGTGAACCGGGTTCTTCAGCTTTCATCGTTTACGCTGAGCAGTGCGGCTGGTACCGCTCAAGGATCCGCGAGTTATGACCTGCAAGAAAAACAGTTCAAAATAAACGCCCACGCCGACGGCATCGATATCGCGAAGCTTCATCGACTTGACGAAGCGGGTTCGACATTGGGTGGAAGCCTCGAATTCACGGCCACAGGATCGGGAACCATCGACGATCCGCTGCTCGACGTTCGCGCCTCCGTGACAGACTTGGCTGTGGGAGATGAGCGATTCGGGGCGATCAATCTCGTTGCCCACACTGCAAACCACTCAGCTACCTACGATCTGACCTCGCGGCTGGAGGCAGCCGAATTGTCTGCTCATGGACAAACAGCCCTGGTTGGCGATAACCAGACCCAGGCAACGCTCAGCTTTTCTCGGTTCAATATCGGCGCACTGCTGGCAATGGCGCACGTCGGCGGTCTTACGGGCGAGTCTGACTTGGAAGGAGTTATCAGTCTCGAAGGACCTTTGACGCATCCGGAACAAATGCGCGGCGAGGCACGGATCAAGGATCTCAAGGTCACGATTGCTGGCGTGCACCTGCAGAGTGAAGGCAGCGTCCATGCTGCGATGGGAGACTCTCGGATCAGCCTCGATCCACTTCATGTAACCGGCGAACAGACTGATTTGCAAATTCGAGGCTCGCTCAACCTCGCGGACAAGCGGCAATTGGATGTGGTGGCCAACGGATCGATCAATCTGAAACTTGTTGAGACCATTGATCCGGACGTGACAGCAAGTGGAACCACAAAATTTCGTGTGGAGGCCCACGGACCGGTCAGCAATCCAGAACTATCCGGACGTATTGATTTCGAAAATGCATCCCTTGCGCTTGAGGATCTACCGAACAGCCTGAGCCAACTGCACGGCACGCTCGAATTCAACCGGAACCGTCTTGAGGTAAAGTCACTGACCGCAATGAGCGGCGGTGGGCTCCTCAGCGTGACCGGATACCTGGCGTACGTGCATGGTATCTACGCTGATCTTTCACTCAAGGGGAAATCGATTCGCATACGCTATCCACAAGGGGTAAGTTCCGCAGCCGATATCAATCTGCAGCTGCAGGGCCCACAGGGCAATCTCCAATTGAGCGGCAACGCGTTGATCACGCGATTCTCTGTGAGTCCCGAAATCGATTTCGCAGCCCTGATGTCCCAGAGCCGGAAAGCCCAGCCCGTTGCTCCTGCCAATGCCCCGTCGAATCACGTCCGCCTCGATGTGCGAATTCAATCTTCTCCGCAGTTGAATTTCCAGAATGCGTACGCAAAACTGGCGGGAGACGTGGATCTCCGTCTGCGAGGGACAATCGCCTCGCCTTCCTTGTTGGGGCGTATTTCCGTGACTGAAGGCAATGCGACAATTGCCGGCACTCGCTACGAATTACAGCGTGGCGAAATCACGTTTACCAATCCTGTACGGATCCAGCCTGTCATTGACCTCAATGCCTCGGCGCATGTGCAGGACTACGACATTACCCTGGGCATGCATGGTTCCTTGGATCAATTGGCGGTTAACTACCGAAGTGACCCACCACTACCCGAAGCCGACGTGGTCGCGCTACTCGCCTTGGGTCGCACGCAGGATCAGCAGCGGCTCTACACCCAGCAGCAAATGGCTGCCAGCCCCGTGACCGATGCATTGCTGGGCGGCGCTTTGAATGCCACAATGAGCAGCCGCGTGCAGAAGATCTTTGGTGTCGGCTCCGTGAAGGTCGATCCCAACTACCTGGGCGTACTCGGAAACTCGACCACGCGTATCACGGTGGAGGAACAGCTCGGCAAGTATCTTACCCTCACCTATGCAACCGACGTCGACACGACCGCTCAACAGCTGATACAGGCTGACATCGCCATCAATCGGCATGTTTCACTGCAGGTCACGCGCGACGAGTCCGGCGTGTTTTCAATGGTCCTTAAGGCAACGCGCAGATTCCGTTGATCGCTCCTTCCCCATTCCTTGCGTGCTCGTGGAATGACTGCAACAGGCGACTGCGGCACGTTTACATTCACCGATCACTTGGCAAAGTCGACGCCCGGCGATGTGGATGAATTGTGCAGTGGCCCCAGGATCCGTGCAACCCGACAACCCTTTTCCTGAATCTGTGTCTATTTGATCTGGCATCTTACTTGCGGGGGTGCACGTAATTCTCCAAGGAATAAGGTGGTTTCGAACGCAGATATCGAGAAAACTAAGAAACTATCGCAGAAAGGACTACAAACATGACAAGGACATACCGCTTTTCCCCGGCCACGTTCCTGATGGCCGCGCTTGTGTTTGCCGCTCTCGGTTTGCCGAAAGCATCCTTTGCTTATACCGGCTCCCGCATCGGAATCGGTGGTCAGGATGGAAGCAGCGACGCGCAGGCTAAGCTCAACAAATCGCAGTTCAAAGACGTGAAGGTCACCGTCGACAACAACGGGATTGCAACACTGACTGGATCCGTAAGCCTTTACGAATACAAGAGCGATGCTGCCAACCGTGTGCGAAAGGTCAAGAGCGTCAATGCGGTTCGAAATGAAATCCAGGTCGCCGGTCCTACTGTGCCGGATGCTCAGCTGAAAGAAAAACTCGCCGAAAAACTCGCCTACGATCGTGTGGGATACGGAACGACCACCTTCAACGCCATCGGGGTGAACGTTCAAAACGGTGTCGTTACTCTTGGCGGACATGCCTATTCGTACCCAGACAAAGATTCAGCGGTAGCTATGGTTTCAACTTACCCCGGCGTAAAGGATGTCGTGGATGAAATCGAAGTCGACCCGACCTCCATCATGGACGACCAGACTCGCCTCGCCGTGGCACGGGCCATCTACGGGTATCCGTCGCTGAACAAATACGCGATCGACCCGGCCAAGCCGATCCGGATCTCCGTGCAGAATGGCCACGTTTCTTTGTACGGCATGGTGGACTCAAAGGGCGACAGAGATGCAGCCTACCTCCGCGCAAATGGCGTTCCTGGGGTCTTCAGTGTGAAGAACTACTTGCAGGTCGCAGGCCAACCAAGTGAAGCCGAGAGGCCACAATAAGCGCCAAAGTGGGTCAGTTCGATGACTGGCCCGCTTTCGCTCGTTACGCGGTTTCCAATTGAGTCTTCACCGCGCCTGAGCCGCCACGCAACCATCACCAAGTCACGGATTCGAATGCCAATTTCAACCGCGGCGAGGCGAGCACACTTCGCCGGATCCGTACGCGCCGCCGTGCGACATTTACAGAACTGTAATCATCTAGCACGTGGAATTCCTTACACTTGTCTCGCTATGCTGAATGACGGCCCACTGACAATCGATCGGCACGAGGGCAAGAACCCGGGCACACAGGTTTATTGCCTCAGCGGCCCTCTCACGTTACGTAACTTGTTTGAACTCCAAAGCGAACTTCGCAGGGCATTGCCGCCACCGTTGACCATCATTGATATTACCGACGTGCCTTACATGGATTCGGCTGGGATGGGACTTGTGATGAATCACTACGTCAGGTGCCAGACCCGTGGCGCCAGGCTGGTTGTATCCGGCGCGAACAGCCGGGTGATGGATCTATTCAAAGTGACGAAAGTCGACACGGTGCTTCCCCTCGTCGCGTCTATCGACGCTGCAGAAGAATAGTGCGAAAATTCCCCAGCACCCGGTCCCCGCTGGTGATCTCGAGCAGCTCTCCATTACACTTGGTGATGGAAGACGCCGAGTGGGATTGGTCGCCAAGACACGCACGACTCTGGAGATGATCAAGTGGGAGCACTCGATCTTCGCCTTGCCGTTTGCTCTGACTGCCATGCTGCTGGCGAGCCATGGAACCCCCGGATGGCGCACCCTCTCATGGATCATCGTGGCCATGGTGACTGCTCGATCATGCGCGATGGCATTCAATCGCTGGGCTGACGCTGACCTCGACGCCGAGAATCCCCGAACCCGAAGCCGCGCCATCCCTGCCGGCCTGCTTTCTCGCGAATTCGTTCTCGGATTCACCATCCTGACAGGCCTTGGATTCGTGCTTGCCGCCGCGGAACTGAACACTCTTACCCTCATTCTTGCGCCCTTTGTCCTGGTCGTTCTGCTCGGATATAGCTATACGAAGCGGATTACGCGATGGTCGCATTTGGTGCTTGGGCTGGCCCTCGGCTTAGCTCCTTCGGCCGCATGGATCGCCGTCCGTGGCAGCCTCGACCCTCGCATCCTGGTGCTAACAGCTGCGGTAATGCTCTGGGTCGGCGGATTCGATGTGCTCTACGCCTGTCAGGATTTCGAGCATGATCGCCAGGTCGGTCTGCGCAGCGTTCCCCAATCATTCGGGATACCTGCAGCCTTCCTTGTAGCGCGCATCATGCATCTCGCCGTGTTCGGCTTGCTGGTTGTCTTCGGATATCTTTTCCACTTTGGCATCGCGGGATGGACCGGCATCGCAGTTGCGGGTCTGTTGCTCGCCTACGAACATGCAATCGTTTCGCCCCGTGATTTGCGTCGGCTCAATGCTGCATTCTTTACCATGAACGGCGTCATTGCCATGACCTTTCTGGCCTTCGTCGCTGTCGATGTGTGGTTCCGGAGATAAAATCCAGGTGCCGCCAAAGTCCGTCTCGAAAAAATCCACCGTTCAGCTGTGATATGGTGCGATGGAGCATTGTGTACCTCCAAATGCGAATCAGCTCATTAATCCTGCGCCACCAGCGGAAGAAGATCTTATTAGAATGAAAATCGCAATCCAGGGGGAATTTGGTTCCTTTAGCCACGAGGCAGCACTTGGTCTGGTGGAAGACGCGCTGATTGTGCCCTGCTCCGTATCGGCGGATGTCTTCAACGCACTCGTCGATGGTTCGGTAGACGCCGCCGTCATCCCGATTGAAAACAGCCTTGCAGGCTCCGTGCTCGAGCATTTCGACCTGCTCCTGCAGCACGACGTCAAAGTCGTTCGCGAGTCCCTGCTGCGCATTCGTCATAACCTGATCGCGATTTCGGGCACAACTGTTGAAGAGATCGACCGCGTCTTTTCCCATCCGGTTGCATTGGCGCAGTGCCGGCGTTTTTTGGCAGACCACCCCAAAATGGAGTCCTACGCCTTCTACGACACCGCAGGAAGCGTGAAACAGCTGATGGAGCTGCGCGACCGGCATGCGGCCGCGATCGCCAGTGAAGGCGCGGCCCGCTATTACGGCGCGGGCATTCTGCGTTCCGGAATTGAAGATAATCCTGAGAACTATACCCGCTTTTTCCTCGTGCGGCGCGCCCTTGATGCTGCTTCCGATCCCAAGGCAAACAAAATCAGTATCGCCTTCTCCGTCGAGAATCGGCCCGGGACCTTGGTAGCGGCTCTCAACCAGCTCTCGACCATGGGGACAAACCTCACCAAGATCGAATCGCGTCCCGTGCATGGCAGGCCCTGGGAATATGTGTTCTACGTGGATTGCCAGTTGCACTCGACCGAGGAGGGTTCAGAGACTCTCGATGCGCTCAAACCCTTCTGTGCAATGGTGAAGGAACTGGGAAGATACCGCGAAGCCGCAGATGCAACGGATCAGGGTACAGACAGTGGAGAAAAATAGTTGCAGATCAAAAGAGGATGGCGCAGGCCATCCTCTTTTGATCTGGTGAAAACTCGGGAAAGCGGGCCCGTTCTGATCCCTGGTCCTTAATCCCTGCTCTTAGAAGTGGTACGCCACGCCCAGCGTCGGAATGAAGATGTTATACCACTTGTTCGTGGAGAGGTTCACCTGGTTCGTGCTGGAGGTCTGTCCGAAATTCGGCACCTTGGTGACAAAACCTCGATACTCCGCGCGGATATCGAAGCTCGGGCTGATCTCATATGCGATACCACCGCCGTAAAGGCCGCCTATGTTCGTCTGCTGCTTCACATCGAGCGAAGTAGTCCCCGAGTTACGGATAGGAAGAAAGATCATTGCGCCCGGGCCGGCTTCGACGAATGGGTTGAATTTCTTGAATGTGAAGCTGTGAACATAAGCCGCTGAAATCTCCTGCGTACGCACATTAACTTTCACGACGTTTGTGTTGCCCGAGATATACCGGATCGTGTTTTCGTAGGTTACGCCGTAGTTCGCTTCGAGTGCGCTGCTCGGCGTAAGCATGAATCGATAGCTGCCAAGCACTCCATATGCTGCGTTTGAATGCACCTGAACAGTTGTGGACGAAGCAACAAACGGCTCGATAAGGACAGTTCCGCTTATACTGGCATCCTGCCGGCTCTCCTGAGCGCGGCCCGCTGCGACACACGTTGCCAGCAGTAGGGCAATAAGGGCAATCTTCTTCATTCGGTCTTGAACCTCTTGACTGCCTAACCATCGGGCTGGCAACCAGGTTGTTGATTCGGGTACCCCGGAATGGCTCTGGAGCCCGCTCTCAGCATTGTAAATGGCCAGAACGGGTTAAAGACCGCACCGGCTGTCTCGGAATGATCTAAGTCAATAGACGCACTCCCCGCAAAATGGCATCCCCACGGTTGCTGAAGAGGTCAAATCGATCTCCATCACCCCGCGCGCTCGACATGGTAGTAGTAGGGTGGCCCCTGTTCCTGCGCCATCGCACGCACCGTGCGCAAAAACGCGCGTGCGGCATAGGAAAGGGTCGCCTGTCGTCGATGGACAAGACGCAGCACACGCTTGAATTCAAGCTCGTCGACAACAACGCGCACCAGTTCACCCGCTTCCAGTTCATGCGTGATCGTGAGGTGCGGGACAAGGGCAACCCCATTGCCCATCGCCACAAAACGCTTTATCGCCTCAATCGTCGGAAGATCAATTCCCATGTTGAGCGGCGTACGATACCGCTGGAACGCTTCGATCACTTTTCGCCGCAACGGCGACGCGACATTATGCGCTATAAAATCCTCCCGCCCGAGATCATTGATAGAAACACGCGTCGCCCTCGCCAGCCGGTGCCGGGGACTGACGATGAATGCGAGGCTGTCGTTGTAGACGGCGATCGTGCGAAATCGCTCCGGGTCGAGCCGGAAGGAGGTCACCCCGATTTCAAACGTGCGCAAGCTGAGTTCCTCAGCGATTCGACTGGCCAGCATGCGATGAACCGAAACGCCTATTTCAGGATGTTGGCGGCGAAAGCGGTCGACAGCGCTGAGCAGATACATGCATGTGTACTCATTGGCTGCCATCTGAAGCCGTCCGCGCTCGAGGCTTTTCAGTTCATCAAGGGCGCTCGACGCCTCGCGCCGCAGCGCCAGCAGACGCTGCGCATACTCGCGCAGCAGCTCACCAGAGGCTGTAAGCGAGCCGTCCCGGGCTGCCCGATCGAAAAGCGGCTCTCCGATCGAAGCTTCGAGCTTGCGAATCACCTGGCTGATAGCCGGCTGAGTCCGATGCAAACGAACAGCTGCGCGGGAAAAGCTGCGCTCCTCCGCAACAGCAAGAAACGTTTCCAGTTGTGAAAGTTCCATCGCGCCTCCGGCGCTCCAGCCATCAGCGAACAGACTTCAGTTGCCGACCCGCCGCGGGGTGTGCATCGAAATTCCAGCAGGCGTCTCTGTCCCACTGTTCACTGACCACTGCTATATAAGCAATTGTAATAGGTTACCCAAAAAGAATAACTTTGCCTTATACCAGTTCAATGCTGGAAAATGAAGATGTTGAGAACGTCTTCCCCTGGCAGGCGTGAACATATGGCTAAAAACTCAAATCACGTTGCATTCTTCGACACCACCCTGCGTGACGGCGAGCAGTCCCCCGGCTGCAGCATGACAACTCAGGAAAAGCTCACCATGGCCCACGCCCTCGAGGATCTGGGCGTCGACATCATTGAAGCCGGTTTTGCCATGGCTTCCGAGGGCGATTTCGCCGCGATTGCCACCATCACCCAGGCAGTCCGCAAGCCCCGCATTGCTTCCCTCGCCCGCGCCAAAGACGAGGACATCGAAATGGCTGCCCGCGCCTTGCAGTTTGCCGATCGGTCGCGCATCCACGTCTTCCTCGCATCGAGCGATCTCCATCTCGAATACAAACTCAAAATCAGCCGCCAGGAGGCCCTTGACCGCGCCGCGGAGTCCGTCCGTCTGGCTCGCTCCTTTGTTGATGATGTGGAATTCTCGCCCGAGGATGCAACACGATCGGATCGGGAGTTCCTGATTGAGATCGTCCGCGTCGCTATCGAAGCCGGCGCCACTACCATCAACATGCCTGACACGGTCGGCTACACCACACCCGAAGAGTACGGCCAGATGTTCCGCGAAGTCCGCGAGAGAATTCCCGCAGTCGATGCCGAGGGCATCATTCTCTCCTCCCATTGCCACGACGATCTGGGCCTTGCAGCTGCCAATTCTCTCGCGGCAATCCAGGCGGGAGCACGCCAGGTGGAGTGCACCATCAACGGCATCGGCGAGCGCGCCGGAAATGCATCGCTCGAAGAGATCGCCGCGGCCCTTCACGTGCGTTCCGAACGATACGGCGTAACCACCGACATCAAGCT